>Ga0114918_10002949_pt1 | contig 15063 bp, 18 predicted proteins | sample LantaG_FD_87015 | JGI IMG/M metagenome (GOLD analysis project Ga0114918, IMG submission 87015) | Deep subsurface microbial communities from Baltic Sea to uncover new lineages of life (NeLLi) - Landsort_02402 metaG | ecosystem: Environmental > Aquatic > Marine > Oceanic > Sediment | place...
ATAGGGAGTAAAATCTAATTCTATATTTTTTTACATACTACACATGTACACATGATCTATCTCCTATGTTCGAAACTAATGCAATAGAGATTCTAATATAGAATCATTAATTTCTTCTTGTGTTTTAGGTTGTTGTATTTTTTGTTTTGGTGCTGGTTCTTTTTCAAAGTCCTTTATAAGCTTAGTCATTAACAACGAAAATAATACGACAAAAATAAGAGGTGAAGTGTATAAAAAAGCTTTCACTATAGTAGGGATTTTTCTTTTTTTTGTCTTTCTAATGCTTTCATTTTTCACCATTTCCAAAAATGTATAAGTGTTATTGCTATAAATATTATAAGCCATGATCCAAAAATTATGTAAAACCCGCCTTCTTTGGGAGTTGAATTAATAAATTTTACTTTAACGTCTTCATAAATCCAATTAAGGTTTTCTGTAGAAAGTTGGTTTGTAATCTCTTGATTATGTTTATCTAAACTTCTTAGATAATCAGTGCAACTGTCATTGATTAATCTATTTAATTCTTTAGTAATTTTAGGGTCGTTTATATTTTCAATGTCATTAGAAACAACTTGTCTTAACGATAAACCTTTTTTAGATATTTTCGATAAAACAATAATAGATGTTATAAAAGCTACAATAACTATATCGTGAGTTATATTCACAAGTGCCAAATTTGCCAATATTAACGAAATAAAAGCAAAAAAACAAAAAGACGAAGTGGTACTTAGCCTTTCAATTAGTGGTTTGCACAGAAATTCTTGCGTAAGGAGATCTTTAACAGCATAGTTTGATATTGGTAGGAGTTTCATTTTGTCCCAACCTTTAATGCCTTTGCCGATATTTTGTTTTTCAGATTCTTCATTAATAGCATTAAGGCCTTCCATAATTTTTTTGTCAATAGAATCTTTTACAAATCCATTTTTTAGAAACGAAACAAGACCGTCTATACCCTCAGCTCTAATAAGAGCAGCAAAAAATTTAAGGATATTTCCGCCATCAGTAGAATCATTATCGCCTATAATTGAGATAATAGTTTCTTGTTGGTTTTTGTCAAGTTTTTTGATTGCAGCAAAAATTCTACCTATCTCATCCATTTCAGGAATTCTTTTTTCTTCTTCTGGCATGATTTCATAGAATTTTAGTAATGCAAATTTTGTTCTTTTAACATTTTGATCGTTAAAAAAACTTTCTTGCCCTGTGAGAATACGAAGAAGTTCTCTTATCGCTAAAATATCTTTAGCAAAATCCCAAGCTTTCATATCTTTTCTCCATTGAGAAAAAGGCAGGCCCCGACATTCGCCAAAAGCTAAACTTTTATAAAAGAGGCAAATCACCTGTTATTTCATCAATCAATTCTTCTTTAGCTGGACCAATAGCACAACAAGTATATGTCGGAATACCTTTAAATTCTGTGAGACCAGAATCCTGAATCAAAGCACAAGGTAAACCCTTTTCTATTGCATCGTGATGTACTTTCAAAAGATCTTCTTCAGAGTTAACACTACAACATATTTTTTTAAAGATACCTTCTACCCAGGTATCTATCTCTTTACCAATTTCCCCTGATGGAAGTTGAATTTTATAAATAATAGAATCTTTTTCAACAGACTTATTAATTATCATGTCAAAAAAGACCTTCATAGAGGCATGTGATCCTTGAACGACCATTTTGCCTTTACGCATGTTAAGATCCTTCCTTAACACTATAACTTGTTTAATATCCACCGTTTATCCTTTATTTCAGTATGTTTGAATAAGAGCTAATATACCCATTATAAGGGCTATGAGATTAAGGACTATGACAATAATTAATAACTTTTTTCCTTTCATAATATCCTTTTGACTGTTATTTTAATTTCCTAATAATAATTATTTACAAATTAAAATATTTTACAGTACTTTAACCATTCCTCACCTTCTTTTTTTGTTATCCGGAAAACATGCTTCCATTGACGAGGAGATTCTTTAAGAGTATAAAATAACCCATTTGAATTTTCAGTAATTTCTTTTATATGCCCCACGTACCATGGATCATGTGGGTCTTTATCTCCCCAACGTGTGACTAGTACATATTCACCAATCTTAGGTCTTTTTATTTTTCTCATAGGTTGCTATTATATTCCCCATTTTTGGGAAATAGGTATCAGACGACCATATCCAAATGCTTTTTCATGCATCTTGATAGTGATAGCAACTTGTCTACGTTTAAATTCGGCATTTTTAATAAGTTTTTTAACTTTAATAAAAGCATTATAATTGTTATGAAGCACTTCAATATATGCTCCCTTTTCTGTAGAATCTATAGTATCACCTTCTATAGCGAATTTAAGCATGACATCCAAGATAGGATAAGGTGGGAGGCTGTCTGTGTCACGTTGATCGGGAGCTAACTCTGCAGAAGGCTCCTTGTTGATGATAGCTATGGGTATCATCTCTTTTTCATGTATCTCATTAATGTATCGAGCTACAGCATATACTTCCATTTTATATAGATCAGAGATAGGTGCCATACCTCCACATGCATCCCCATAAATCGTGAAATAACCCACAGACATCTCACTTTTATTACCGGTAGAAAATACCATGGCACCATATCTGTTTGAGTATGCCATTAAGATTTGACCTCGTATACGAGCCTGTAAATTTTCTTCCATGAGCCCTTTTTTATCAGGTACACCAAAGATATCATTAAAGGGATTTACTAAAGTAGTAAAAGCATCTTTTATAGGATAGGTATAAAATTTAGTCCCAAAATTTTTACATAATAATTCAGAATCTTTATAACTTCCTTCAGAGCTATACTCGGATGGCATAGTAATACCGATAACATTTTCTCCACCAAGAGCATCTGCAGCGAGTGCGGTAACTACAGCACTATCGATGCCTCCTGATTCTCCTATCACGATATTTTTAAATCCGGTCTTTTTTATATAAGATCGGATACCACATATAGCTTGTTTATAAAAAAATTCAGCATCACTTTTGAAGTATTTTGGTTTTTTAGTTTTAAAAAGAAGACCTACAGGATGAACTTCTATAAGATCCTCTCTAATTCCGTGTATATTTTCTTCGAAAGCCGGTAATTGGATAACAACATCTCCACGTTTATTTGTAGCGAAACTATTTCCATCGAATACTATATCATCATTACCACCAACTTGATTGACATAGACGATAGGAGTGCCATATTTTTTGCTGATATTTGCTATCATTTCTAATTTCTCTTCGAATTTTCCTACCACAGATGGAGATGCATTAATTGAAATAATCAAATTTACATTTGCTTCAAAGAGTTCTTGGACAGGATTGATATTATAAATTTTATTATCGTACCAAAGATCCTCACAAATAAGAAGACCTATTCTTTTATCCATATAATAGAAAATGCCAGCATTTTTTCCGGGTTCGAAATACCGGGCTTCATCAAAAACATCATAAGTAGGTAAAAGTCTTTTATGGTATCGATATATGATCTCTCCTTTATGGCATACTATAGCAGTATTAAAGAGCTTACGACCACTTCCTTTATTAAATTCTACGCAACCAAGGATAATAAGGGCGTTATTATCTTTGGTTTTATCGAGTATTGTCTGTAAGCCTTGATTCTGTTCCTCTATGAATGTTTTTTTATCGAGAAGATCAAGAGGAGGGTACCCAGTGATGGTAAGTTCAGGAAAAATAAAAATATCATATTCAGAATTTTTTTCTTTTGTTACTATTTCACAGACTTTTTCTACGTTTTCTACAAAATCACCTACTGTAGTATCTATTTGACACATATGATAATTCATAAATGTTTTCCCTATATATCTCGTTTAAAGTTTATTAATAAGTAAACTCCATTTGATCATTTTTTGACGGACATTAAATAAATTTTCTGAAAGGCTTACTTTTACTATGTGAGGTTTATCAAAACGCTTTTCAGTCCAGTGAAGCATTTCGAGTTCTGATTTATGAAAATTTCTGATGTACCCTGTATTAGTATTATGAGTAAGTTGATTATATAAATCAAGGTTTCCTTCTTTAGCCTTATAAACTTGATACTGTCGATTAATTAATATGAATTTACTGTCATCTAATCGTAGGTTTTTGTTTGTATCATCTTGATGACATGCTATTAAGCATTCATTTGGGTCTTCGTCTTTAGGATAAATTAAACAGGTTTCAATTTGATTAGTAAACTTATTCCAAACCCATGCTGATCGATTGCTGCCCGGGATACTTGTTTTGATAGGGTTATCCATAGCTAACTTTATTACCTCACACATTTTACCATTGTCTTCTATAGAGGTAAGTTTTGCGACTCCTCCTATACTTGGTTGATCAGAACAATTTCCTGGTACCGTACCACAAGCCCAAACGCACTTTTCAAGAGTTTCTTTAGGATCAAGCCCAGCTTTAGGAGCATGACTAAAAATTTGTTCACGGATATTTTCTATACTGAGTTCATGAAGATCATTTGTTTCAAAAATTCTTACTGAACTAAGACCTGCAGCATCAAATCCTCGTCTACTTTCAATAGTAAGATATGCAAGATCACCGGAATCCAGTCTGAATCCCGGTACTCCCCCAGCATTCATTATCTTCTCCCAATGTTTTTCAAAGGCCTTAATAGCGTTGGGCAGACCTGATCTAAGCGTATTAACCGTATCACCAAGAAGTACTGGTCGATCAGGATTATACTCAAGCCAGCTATCAAAAGCTTGATACTCGTCTCCATGACTTTGTATATATTCATGCCCCATAGTCCCTACTATTTTAATATCCAATCCTCTTCGTACTTCAGCATTACTTGAAAATGATGCACCAGCAAGATGAGCGTATATTGATGACACAATATCATTCTGAGCACGTCTTCGAGAAAATTCCATTACAGCACCCGGACCTGCAGCTTGAACTACTCTGCTCCATTTGGTCATAGATAGTGAAGGGAAATTAACGAGTTTTAAAAGCATACCTTCTGCGAATCGAATATCGAGTAAAGAACCTTCAAGAATGATTGCAGGTTCATTAGGAAAAAAGATACCACCCTCAAGTATAGAATAAACATCAACTTTTACTCGTGGGTGTTCTCCTACAAGGAATTTAATGAATTCAGGATGATACCCCATATCGAGCATAGCAACACCTGTAAGATCATTAAATCGAAAGTCATTGAGTGTTCTAAGAAAAGCTGTAAGTCCTCCAAGGACTGCATATGAGCCTCCAAAAGGAGCATTTCTAATGAAGTATGTCTTAGTGGACTTAAGGTTATGACGACCACTTAACCAGTCTGTTTGAGCCATACGTGGGTAGTAATCATCCCAGGGACAGATTTCAAGAGGAAATAAGTTTCGGATACCTTCGAGTAAATTTGTAGATGGAGCGTAAGTCATTAGTAAGACTCCTTATTTCATGTGTATTATTTATTTTTGTTCTGTGTCGCCTACTTCAAGAATTACTTCCTCGAATTTGAATTTACAAAGCATTATTTTTTTATCGAAATTTTTTCCCTGTACATCCATTGCTTCTTTTATATATTCTTGATTAATTTTACTAAGTTTAGTCGATACTATTGGAATCATTCCTGCAGGGACACGAGCTTGTTTTATTCCTAATTCCCCACTACCCCACTCATCTTCACCTACCCAGGCGTATAATTCCATAGATTCAATATCAGGCATTTATATGTTCTTTTTCTTAAGTATGCAAGTTTTACATCTATGTTTTTTACCAAATCTCCAGCCTTCTTTACGTAATATTGATTTTGCTAATGATACTCCTACAAAACAAGAAAATTTTTCGGAATTCCAACTAAGACCCCTACCACATTCATCACAAAAAACATCGGTAATAACTTTTTTTTCTTTACCTTTTTCTGTCATTGTCACTCGTACCATAACATTAAAATCCTCATATTTGATTATAGAAATTTCTGAGATATTTATTTATTTATAGAATTGCTTTCTGAAATCATTTTAAATCTACTGTATTTAGCTTCTGGATACTCTTCTTTGATTAAGGGCATAATTTCTTCTTCAGCATCTATTATTTTGGAATCAGATTCAATTATTTTATGACTGATGATCATTCCAATATTTTTTGTTTTAAAATCTTTTAATAAATCGTTAAAGCAAGGATCATCATCAAACATTTTTACTATTGATTTTTCTAATTTATCTATAAAAGTATTTTTTGAAATTAATTCAAGACCACTTTTTGGGTCTCTCCAGAAAAAGATTATATAAATATTTTTTGTATTGTTATTCATCGTTTCCCCCATAGCTAATATACTAAAATAAAATTAATTTAACAGTTATTTTATTTTTTTAATTATATAATCAAAATTGGGGTAAAACTATCATCTGATTATTAAGTTTTAAGTGCTTATTTTTTTATATGACCCCAAGGAATATCTTTTGGTCCCCATGGTTCGAATGTCCCATCGTCATTGAACTTAGGTAATACATAACAAAAAATATTTCCATTACAATTATCTAAGTTAGTCCTTGCACACTCATTGTGTGACTTTCTAGATTTTTCATATACTTTGTCAAAAGATTTTTTTAGTTTTTCTTTTCCTAATTTCTTTAAATAAGCATATTTAGCAGCTGATTCCTTTTTATTGTAATAATAATCAGGTTTACCATTATAAGCATCCCACTCTGATCGGATTATACTTTCTTCCATAGTAATAATAGAATAAACAGCCATTTGTACCATGAAATCATTTTCATCATCCGGGGCATTTTTAAAAGTTTCTTCTGCTATACTATATTCTCGTGATAGATTTTGGTCTATAACTAATTGAGTAACATCAATTGGAGTATCATTGTTAAGAAGAATATCTTTTGGGATATTGTATCCTTTAGTTTGATCCTTAGATTTACCGTCTGAACTGGTTAATTTTATGATTTTAAAACCATTAACAAGATATTCTTTTCGGAACCATTTTAATGATTTTTCTGATATTGATTTTCCCGATAATTGAACAGCAATGGATAAATGTTTACAATATTTTATATTTGATTCATTGTAGCAATCAAAATAAGTCTCTCCAGAAAAGTATTCCCAAGCTTTTTTTTGAGCAGCATTCATTTTATTTATATTAGTACTATGACCCCTATAATTATTTTGTTTTAGATCAATGTCTTTGTACATTAACTCATGCTCATCTTTTACTTTTTCCCATTCTTCTTTTGGAAGTGTAAGCCATTTTCCACTTAACCAACATGAATTGTAATTATTAAATCCGGGTTGATAGATTTGATGAAGCCCACCTTTAGTGATTCTTGAAAAGATTTTTGGAATTGACAAAATAACCTCTCTATTTAAGTATTAAAAATATTCTTATTAAGGCTCCTATACATGCTACAATAAAAAATAATCCAGTAAAGTAAGTTATTTTAGTCATACTAAATCTGATTCTCCTTTTTTTACTGCTTCAATAAAGTCATGGTCAGGCTCGAAATTTATTGTTTTTGTAATTAAAGAAGCATCATAAGTATTACTTCCTGTAATATCCTCAGGCTTAAACATTTTAATCCATGGTCCTAACCATGCTATAATGATTTTTCCGTCATTAGTCTTCCAGATGTCTACCTCGCCTATATCATCTCCGGATCTTGGGACTTTTTTTAAGAGTTCCAAAGCTTCTGGAGTTATATCTACAAACTCTGTATCGACAACAAATCCTAATTGATTCTTTTCCATAGGATTATTAAGTAACCCATCAACTTTTAGACCTGATTTAATACCTATCCATATCATTACTCCTTTTTAAACTTTAGTATTTTTAGAAATTAAGTCTCTTTAAATATTTGTTCCATTTTGTAAGTCTATCTATAGACTCTTGTTCTGCTAAGATAGCCTCAAATTCATGCTTTTTCATTATATTGCATTGCATTTTTCGCCTTTTCTTCTGCGTGTCTTCTTTCAGATTCTTCTTGACTCTTTGCTTTTTCTATTTTTTTTAATATATACAATCCGTATACAAACCCACCAAAAAATAATGTAATAACAAAAAATAATGTAATAAATAAGAAAATCATAACTCTGTACTTTTGTTGAAGTTTTTTATTCTTCGTTGTTGTATCCACTTTGCAAGTCATAAATATCCATTATAGGAGAAAATCTGAGTCCTCTTTAATTCTGTTTCATTCATGGTGTTTCATCCATTCTTTATAAGGTACTGTTCACAGACAGTATTACATAAATTTTTTATTTTATTAATATCAGGAGTTCTGCGAAGTGGACTGGTTTTATATAATTCACTAGCTTTATCATCCATTTCTTGAGCATAAGCCTCTAATTTTTCATACTTCCAAGCACCCTCTCGAATTTCTTTCAATTCTTCTGCATCAATTCCCGTTCTATCTACATTAACAAAACCATATTCAAGAATTTCTTTACACATGCGGATAAGTCTGACTAAATGTGCTGCATGTTTGCAATCATAGCCATATTTAGCTTCAAGATCTGCTCGGGCTTTATTTCTACTTTTTTCCCATATCTTATATTGTTTCCACCGTGTATAAGCATTATAATATTCGAGTTCCTTGGTAGCAGCATCAAGATATTCATCTTTTATATAAGAAGGTCCTAATGCTCGAAGAGTGGCTGATTGGGATTTTACACCTATTTGTAAATACTCCATAGCAAGTTTTCTAAGATCGGGTTTTAAATATCGATCGATGATAGGCATTACATAATTCGAATAAACATTATCAAGTTCATCAAGAAAATTATTTTTCTCTCCTTCAACAATAAAATCTCCCATAGCAGAATAGACCACAGCTTTTAATTGTGCTGTAGGGAAGATGGAAACTGCAGGTAGCCCATAGTCTTCTCTTAGGGGTTCTGCTTTTGGTGGATCCAAAAGAAATTTACGGTGGGTATTAATTCTACGAAGTTGTGCAAAAGCATATCCTGAATATGTGTGTCGACATTTTTTAGAGATAAAGAGATCTCTATTATCCATGATAACTTTCCACTCTGGTTTAAGTATCCGGATACATCTCTCTGGAACATATAATAGATCAAGCATATTTGGATTATTATCTGCGATCAAATAAATAGCTTTTCTGATATCATAGATAACTTTATCTTTTACATCATCCGTTTCAGGAAAATTTTTGAATTGTTCAAATTTATCTAAACCATAGAAATATTTTCCAGGTGGAATCATGACACCCGCTTGATCATAATCAGAGTCTTCTCTATGAATACCATAAGCTCTTGAACCCACTACTGTGAGAAAAATTGTTCTTTTATTAACAGTTTCGATTTTCATGTTGTACCTTTTAATCTATTTTTATAAACTTCTTTATCTTTAGATTTAAATTCATGATTTATGAATAATGGTAAATCAGCTTCAGATATTGAATAGACGTTGATATAATGTTTATCATCATAATAATAATAATGATTTCTTAATAGCCAAAAAGAAGCTTTGACTTTTTTCCAACAATCATTTAATTCCCAAGTGGTTGAACTTTCATATGAGGAATTTTTTCTTAATATTATTCTTTTTATATCTTTCTTTAATTGCCAGTTATATTTTGACTTTATGTAAAGAGCAAGATTATCAGATATGGAAGGAGTTTTAAGTCCTCTTAATACTATTACAAAATCCTTTATTTGATGAGCATTGTTTATAGCTATTTCACGTAAAAAGCAGGATAGCTCATATAAAGCTTCTGCTTTATTTTTATCTTCAATGTATAATTTTTCTTCGTGTTTCAAAATTTCTTCCACTGAGATTGTATGAATTTTTTTATATAAATTTGAAACCATATTAGATATTTCCATTTTTTAGGTACAAATTGCAGGAGATGCTCCATATCACTCCCCCATACATTTAAAAATTCGGATGAAAAATCCCCAATAATAATAAAATGAAGGGGTAACCGTTCAGATTTTATCCTTAATCTCTCATATTCAGCGATTACCTCTATACATTTTTCTTTCAGAAATTTTTTAGATTTAAACTTTGTTACAAGACCTATATCGATGTCATGATTGTTTATAAATTGTAACCCTTTACGGGCACTCCCAAACAAACGTACATCCCCATATGGGATAAGTCCTTTTAAAATATGATAATAATTTCCATATCTGTAATGCATATCTGTTAGATATCCCAGGATTAATATACAATAATAAAATGATATTATAAAGTATGTTCTAAAAAAAAATAAAATTAAATGAAATTAAATAGGTTTTATAATAACTCTTAAATTTTTTAAAAACATTACTTTAAAAAGAGATAACACATCAGTATATTACTTTTATAAGAGCCAGAAAAGTTAGTAATAAACCTTTAATACTCTAAATACTTAATGAAATCACATTAAATGAAAGGTATAAGATAACATGTCAGATTTACATAAGATAAAAATTAAACCTCTTTTTGAAGATGCTATTATACCGAGTAGAGCATTTCCAACAGATTCCGGATTAGATCTATTAATTTATAAATTTGAATGTTATTACCTTCCTTATGATAATCTTCCTATCCCATTAAAAGATAGTTTTGATTCTTTAGCACTCCCAGCAGAGAGTCGGGCTCTTATTCATACCGGTATCGCTGCAACAGTGGGTCCTGGTTATGAAATTCAGATACGTTCTAGGAGTGGCTTAGCTCTTAAACAAGGTTTAATCGTATTAAATGCTCCGGGTACCGTTGATGAAGCTTATCGTAATTTTTTGGGTGTGATTATTTGTAATACCTCAAAAATTACTCAGATATTAACTAAGGGTATGAAAATCGCTCAAATGGTAGCGTGTCCGGTACTTACTAGTGATGTTCTTGTCGTAGAAGATCTTGATGAAACAGATCGTAATATGGGTGGATTTGGACACACAGGAGTCTAATTATGTTTAATAAGAAATGGATACCAAGTCCTTTTTTTACTTCCCGGGGTAATTATCCTCTTGATATGATAATTGTTCATCATATTGGTTCTAAAAGTGAAAAGTTATATAGTATAGGTGGAACTATTACATGGTTCACTGATATAGATGTTCATAAAAATAAAGATACAGGAAAAATTGAAAATAAGGTTTCAGCACATTATGCTATTCCTCGTGAGCAGCATAAAGGAAATGACTTATATAACTTTGTTAAAGATATTGATATAGCTTATCATGCAGGGGAATCTCAATGGACTGTTGACGGTAAATTACGGAAGTACATAAATAGATATTCCATAGGCATTGAGTTAGAGGGTGATGGAAATCTTGTAGAATATACTAGTTATCAATATGATGTTTTACATTGGCTAGTAAAAGATCTTATGAGTCAGTATAATATCCCTGAATCAAACATTGTTGGTCATGAGGATATCGCTCCTGGAAGAAAGGTAGATCCGGGTAAACTTTTTGATTGGAAAAAGTTTAGGACTATGCTCAGTCCTCCGATTGTAATGGAAAGTGTAGAGATTCTTAGTACACCACCGATTTCTCAACCAATAGCAGAAAAACCATCGGAAATATCTTTTCCAGTTGAAGAGCCCTTCTTTATGGGGGATGGATCAAAAACACATGGTGGTTTTATGCAATTTTTAAAAATAATAATTAATATTTTTTCTAGGAAGTCTAAGTCTTTATAATTAAATAAAAATATATAATCTATAACAAAAGGACAATATCATATGTTCAGGTCCGAGCTTGCATATGAAAACTGGAAATCTAAGTACAGATACGGAGATGAGACACCTCTTGAGACATTTAAACGAGTCGCTTATGCACTTGCCTCTGTAGAAAAAAATCCAGAAGAGTGGAAAGATAAATTTTTAAGAGTTATTGTAAAATTTGACAAGAATGATAATCCTATAGGTCTTAAAGCTACTACCGGTGGGAGAATAACTGCTAATATAGGCACAGGATATAAGCATGCAACGATGATGAACTGTTTTAGCGGTGATACCGAATATCTTGATCTTGGTAAGGGTCTGCTGAAGTTAAATGAAATGTGTGGTCAGGAAACTACCGTTCTAACTAAAAATGGTTCAAAAAAAGCTATCATAGAATGTTTTGGGATACAGCATACTTATTCCTATGTTTTTAAACCAGCATACCGTCAGGTAAGTTATCGAGATGGAAAAGGCCGTATTACCAGAAACATAGACATGGGTAATATAATAGAATCCTATTATACCTATCCAAGATCCTCATACTCAAAAATTATTAATGCTACAAAAGATCATCGATGGATCCTCTCAGACGGTACCGAGACAACAGAATTGAAAATAGGGGATGTAGTAGAATCTAATACTTATAGCACTATCGGCACTAATGATAAGTATAAAGAAGGATTTTTACATGGATTAATTTTCGGAGATGGTTCTTTAAGCCATGTATATACCGACGCCTCTAATAGCTCCGGAAAATTTGGTTTAAGCCGATATTACATAAGACTATGCGGTAAAAAATCTAAATATGTCGATTTATTTGATGAAAAAGACGTCACATACTCTCCATCACATAAAGGGGATCCTACGGGCTTCTGTGTCTCTACTTATGATCTTAAAAAGATACCAGAAGTTTTTGATATCGATTACATAGGAGGTTTCATTGATGGTTGGGTAGCCACCGATGGGTGCTATACTCACGGTACCTCCAAAGAGATAAATGAGATCTCAACCACTAATGCCGAGGCTGCAGAATGGCTTGAAAAGCATGCCTTTCTTGCCGGGTATATTGTATCGGGAGTTAGAGTTGATCCCAACAAAGAAACTAATTTTGGAAGGAGAAACAAAAAGATTATAAGAGTGACTCTTTCCAAAGAAGATGTAAAATGGAAATTAACAGGTATTCTTGAGGGAGAAGAACAAGAAGTCTTTTGTGCGGTTGTCCCTCAAGAAAAATCTTTTACACTTAGTAATGGTATATATACAGGGAACTGCTTCATCACGGGGCCTGTGTCAAATGCTACTGTAAAGTATCATCGACAATCTGAAGATGCTAAAATAGGCTATGATGTAGAATATATCACAAACAAATCTCCTGATGATCTCACCAATATTTTTCTCACCGTATTAGAACAGGCAAAAACTCTTGCTACTGAAGGTGGATATGGGATAAACTTCAGCTTCATACGTCCACGTGGGACTATCATAAAAGGTATCGGGATAAGACATCCAGGAGTTTTAGCTTATATGGATGTCTTTGATGAAGTATCTAACTGTATCGTCAGAGGAACTAATGATGGATACACTGATAAAATTAAAAACTATCTGAGTGAAGATGCTTTTAATGAGGTAGGCATAAAAATTAAAGCTATGGCTCGTAAGGGAGCTATGATGGGTGTCCTTGATTGCTCTCATCCCGATATAGAAGAATTTATAAGAGCAAAGCAAGAGTCAGGTAGGTTGACAAAATTCAATATATCAGTACTTATTTCTGATGAATTTATGAAAGCAGTAAAAGAAGATGCTTTTTTTGACCTTACCTTTGAAGGTAAAGTTTATAAAACTATAAAAGCTAAGGATCTCTATGATCTTATTATGGAGTCAACATACAAACGTAATGAGCCCGGGGTATTGTTCGAAGGTAACATGAATAGGAACAACCCTATTAGTTATTTAGGTAAGTTGACATGTACAAATCCGTGTCTTCACGGAGATAGTCTCTTGTTGACAGAGGAAGGCCTCAAAAAGATAGAGGATTTGGAAGATAAAGAGGCAACTATCTGGAATGGCTCTGTATGGTCAATGAGTTCAGTTTTTTGTTCTGGGGTTAAACCAGTATATGAAACTAAACTCTCAAATGGTATGAGTATTAAATCAACTCTTGATCATCAAGTAGATTGCGGTGGAGAAGAAACTCAGATAAAAGATACTCTTGGGAAAAAGATCACTCAACTATCGGGTTCTGAGTGGGTAGGAAAAGAAATTGATTTGTCTGATGATGATCTTTTGTGTCTAGGATTTGTTTTTGGTGGTGGAGGATATCACAAAGCGAATAAAAGATATAAATATGTGTACATTGGGGTATCTGATGATGACATAGAAGCTTTTTTTAATAAGATAGGGGAAGATTTAGAAGAAGAATGTCGTTATGATAAGAGAAAGTTATCTTTAGACTTCGCTAAAAAATGTAAATTTTTAAACTTTCCGGAATTACCTCTAAATGATAGATTTCTTTCTAAAGAGATTCTTAGCTTACCCCCCAGGCAGTTAAAGCTCTTCTTAAGGGGGCTATTTTCAGCAAATGGATCTGTACAGCCAAAACATGCCCGAGTTTCTTTAAAAACGGCTTCAAATGAATTAGCTCAACAAGTACAGATAATTTTGATGGCTCTAGATATCAAAAGCTATATAACAATTAATAAAGAACATGATGTTGTTTTCAGTAATGGCATATATACCTGTAGTGAGAGTTATGATGTAAATATAACTTCCGTAGATGTAGAGAATTTTATAGACAAAATAGGTTTTATTCAGGGGTATAAAAATGAGCTATTAAAAGACATTAACAAAAAGTATGGAAGAAGATTAAGACCAACAGTTGTATCAATAGAGTACCTCGGGGAAGAAAAAGTTTATGATTTTACGGAACCAGTGTCTCATTGGGGATTTGTTAACGGTCTTAAAGTACATAATTGCGGTGAAATAGGTGGATTAGCGTCTCTTACTACTGTATGTCTTCTTGGTTCACTCAATTTAACACAATATGTTTATATTACAGATTCTGGAGAAGTAAAATTTGATGGAGATATGTATGTTGAAGATATCGCTACTTTTACTCGTATGCTCGATAATGTAAATGATTTAAGTTACATATCTTTACCCTCATATCAATGGGCTACTGATAATTTACGACAATTTGGTATGGGTCTTAATGGTTTAGGGTCAATGTTAGCTATGATGGGTATCCCTTATAACTCTAAAGAAGCTATAGAGTTTACTAAAAAACTCTGTGAAACGAAAGAGAATGTTACTTGGCAAACATCGGCTTTTCTCGCAAAAGAAAAAGGTACTTTTAAGGCATATATCAAAGAAGATTTTGAAAGTACTGAGTATTTTAACTCAGATCGCATAAATAATGTCACACGTAACCTACTTAGAAAATATGGTG
>Ga0114918_10002950_pt1 | contig 15059 bp, 43 predicted proteins | sample LantaG_FD_87015 | JGI IMG/M metagenome (GOLD analysis project Ga0114918, IMG submission 87015) | Deep subsurface microbial communities from Baltic Sea to uncover new lineages of life (NeLLi) - Landsort_02402 metaG | ecosystem: Environmental > Aquatic > Marine > Oceanic > Sediment | place...
AGCCGCCATACCCATCTTGGTGGTGGCGTCTGCCAGCTTCATTAGTTCATCTAGTTTTTCACTCATGTAGATCCTTCTCTATCAATGTCTGCTCTTACTGTCAAGCTTTATGTTGGTGTCCACGTGCGCTGCTTGCTGGTATCCCTAAGCCAGATCGTTGGGTAGGGTCCGGTGTCGCAGAACTCCCAGTTAACGCTATCCACGGTGGCGCCCATAGAGGTCAGCTCGGGCTTGCGGTCGCCACGGTGTTAGGAGGCCCCGGCTGCCACCTCGCAGGGAACGCGTGGGCCGGGTTAATACGGTACCAACCACAAGCGCATAGCTCAGTAGGTGCTGATCCGTAGCGCAGGGGTACACGTGGTCCCTCCGAGTGCAGGTGCCTAGGGTGTTCACATATGGTGTCACACCCGCCATGGGCGCAGTTACGCATACCGCATTGCCTGGGCTTGTAGTTAGCCTTGTACGGCTGGGTTCGATAGGGCATCAGCGCCTCCTTCCGTAGTCGTCTATGCGTCCGTACTGGTATAGGCTTCGGAACTCCCTTAAGTCGGCCTCCGCCTCCTTCTTAGACTCGTACACGCCTTGTGCTACGACAATAGGCCCTGCGTGGCTGTGTAGGGTAACTATGGCACGAAAATAATTACCATCCGGCCGCACCTCAGCTTCGTGCCAGGCCATCAGTTCTTATCCCTATCTGTATCGGGAGCGTACGACCGTATTCTCTCTAGCACCTCTTCCGCGTCGGCGCGTCCAGCCTCTATATGGGCTAGAACCTTGTCTAGGATCTCGTTACCGGCGTTAAAACAGGCGTCGCAGAAGTACATGTCTGGACCTATCTTATTAACGGGGTTCGCCCTCTGAGTGCAGAAAGGCGCGCGGGATTCGGGTGGGTGCGTCATGTCGTGGCATGGAAAATCTTCTACTTCTATCATCTGTAACTCCTACTAATTAGGTAACCTAGCGCGACGCAAGCTATCCAGGCTACCCATATAGGTAACCCTAGATAGCACAAAAGGGTAGCTACGAGGACTACAGCTAGTAACTTAGCTAGCACTAGCGGTAAGGCCCTCCGCCCATGTCAGTCATAGTGACCTTAGGCATCAGACCCATCCACTTCTCTAGCTCTACAGCGCAGGCGTCGCACAAAAGAAACTTGTCATGGCTGTACGCTGAACAAGCGCGCTCTATCTTAGTCCACGTCTCTTGCCTCTTGAAGTCGGGCTCTAGATCCTCTCTAGAACATCTATCGCACTTGTAGCTGGTCTTCTGGTTGACACCCATTACTCGCCCCTAAGGGACTTAATAGCTGTGGCTATGTCCTCCTCTGTAGCCTTCCACTTAAGCACGGTGCGCCCACCTCCCCACGGTTTAGGTCCACAGATCCTATAGCGGTTAAGGTATAGAGATGGTCCCGCTGGCCCCGATACAACTTCTAGAGTGTGCCTATTCTCTAGTTTAACTCTTGGTTTTCCGCCCATCAGTCGTCTCCGCAGGCCTTAAGAACCTTGGCGTATAGCTTGTCGTACTTAAGGGCTTTCTTAAGGCTAAGCGTGTCGCCCCTAACGGTGTAGGTGTGTACCATATGACCCAACGCGCCTAGTAAGTCCCAACCTTCCGCCTCGGTTAAGATCTCTAGGGCGGCGGGGAAAGGTCCTCGTAGTCCCATTATTTCTTCCACCCCATCTCAGCGGCCAATATAGCCATGATATCGTGCCTAGCTTTACGTAGGATAGCTTCTACCTTGGGAGCTGAGTCCTTGGTGACACCCATGAAGTACGCGGAGGATAGGTTTACAGATCCTAGTGAGAAGGTATTTCCTAAACCAGCTAGATTATCCTTTAGGTCGCCATGCGCGCGCCTTTGAATCGTCCCTAGTAACCCCTTGATGGTTAGCTGGTCAGCTTCTTCGGCTCGCCCCTTACAGCTATTGCACGCTGCTGGGGATGTCCATTTTGCGGGGTCTGAGCCCATACGGGTCCTTCCGCACATAGGGCACTCAACTTCCACTAGGTCGTCGTCACGCATCGGTATCCTCGGGCCCCATCTCTACCACAGTGTCCATAGGCTCCATAGTCAGGAAAGGTCCACGGTCTCCGTGGAACGCCTCTAGGTCGGCTGCCATCTCTTCGGTCCACTCTATCCTTAGTGGGCGCTTAGGAGGCTCTTTGGCCCTTCTAGCGTCACGTTCGATAGCCTCGCACCGTTGACAGGGCCCGCAGCACTCGCAGCTGTCTAAGTCGTTCATAGACTTTCCTGGTAGCCTTGGAGCCTGTGAGCAGCCTTGACGGTCTGTGTGGACGCCCCGTTTAATAGCTTCCTAGGTAGCCATAACACAGCTACCGCGAGCATACACAAGCCGAGGGGAACCAGCAGTAGGTAGGCTAGTGTTGTTTTAATCATCTACCTTCTCCTTCGTCTAGGGGTCCCATCTCTACGACTCGAAAGATATGAGTGATAGGGTACTTGTAGACGGTTAAGTCTTCTCGCATAACGCAGAACATGTCGCCTTTCTGGTAGGTGTTGCGAACGTCCCGGTGCTCCACAGGCGCAGACGCTGCTAGTAGATGTACTTTAACCAGCATCGTATTCTCTATACCCTGTAGTCACCACGGCATTGAGGGCTGCCTTCTCCGCGCCTCCCTCCCCGCTTAGGTGCGCTATAACCTTCCCGAAGATCTCGCCGTAAGCTTTAACCACACCATTGAACCCTTCGAGGGCGGACGCCTCTACGACCTTTTCGGTTAAGATATCGGTAGGGATACGGTAAGGTGTGTCGCCGTTCTCGGGTCTGTACAATAGACCCCTCTTAAGCTCTAAGCTTTTAGGGTCCATGTACACCGGAGTAACCGTAACTCTCAGGGATTTTAGTGCCTTTATGAAAAGGGCGTCTAGTTCGGTAATTTGCTTACTCGGCATCATCTGTCCTATCTAGAGGCTCGCCGTTCCACTTACACAGGAGTTTACCGGCCTCCATCTTGTGGGTGTCGGACTTGAAGATAAACTCCCAGCCTCGATCATAGTTCATCATGCACCGCCCTATGACCTCGCCGTCTAGCTTAAGCTCGAACCAGTTGTGTACGGCGTCGTACTCGTCTACTTCGTCGCCGTTCTCATGGTAGGCTCCTGTTAGGCTACCGCAATCGTCGGACTGCCCTATACCATAGAAGGTGTGTTTGTACTCGCGCTTCATGTCCTAGCGATATAGCAGGGGACCACGTGGTACGTCAAGACCTAATCACCATCCGCTACTTGTCTAAGCCAGTGCCAAAAATCCAGGGCGCCCCTGGGCTCGACGTACCTAATCACCGTGGTCTCTTCGGGAAACGTAAAGTTAACCTCCACGTTACCTTTTCCGTCGCATACACGACACAGTAGCTTAGAGGTCACTATGAAACCGTCCTTACACCACAGACAGGATCTGGTTTTAACAGTCACAGTTCCCTCCGTGCGCCACGCACGTGCAGCTCCAACGCGGAGGACTTGGGCATACTACACCCCAACTCGAACATACCTTACAACCGGCCCCTGAGCAGGCTGGGCAATCCTCGTGCGTTGTACCGTGATAGCACTTAGGGCAGTTTATGTTTATAGGGCGTTGCTTTGCGGGGGTATGGTAACCGTCAGCGTCGATAAGGCCAAAGAAGCACATATCGTTGAGTGTAGACTCGATTAGGTTCAGTACGCGCTCGCGCTTGCGCTGGGGGTAGTAGGGTTTTCCAACATTACTGTACTGCATCCTACACTCCCACCACTCGCGCTTGATCCTAGCTTGCGTAGCCACAAGCTCGTTGAATCGGCGTCGGGTCAGTCGTCTCATAGCTCCGGTCATGCTGTCCACGGCTCCATAGTCACGAGGGTGATCTCAGCTAGGTTGATGTACAGCAGCTGCCTAGGTTGCGCTAACTCCCACTCAAGCCTCACAACATCACCAGAGGGGCTACGAGACACGGTAAGCGTGTGTACTAGGAACCTCTCAACAGTCCCAGATTTAAAAGTGATGAACGCGGTGTACACCTTTTTACCTTTGTTATCGTCGCTCATCGCGGGACTCGCACGTAAGGAAATGTGATCTCGTCTTCGATAGCCTCGACAGTACCGTCCAGCTCAGCCTCAAGCGCGGCCAGTAGGCGGCCACCTCGGGTGTAGTCCTTGGTTACTTCGTCTGGAAAGGCGCCGTCGTCTAGGTATGTATCGTTTGGATTGTTCATTTATCTATTCCTAAGGTTGGGTTAAAGGAAGTACTCGTGGTCCCGGCAAGAGGAGCAGGGTTTTGAATGCGCCATGCAGTAGCACTTGGGGCGCGTAGGTCCGAAGTCGGGCGCCGACGTCACACGGGGCAACCTTAGTGCAGGGGCTTGCTTAGGCGTAAAGCGCCCAGAGCCGCTACAGTCTGCGCACTTCTCAGAGTCGGAGCCGCCATGACCGCAGCACGTTGGGCAGTTAGCCGTACCGGTACCGCAGCACCCAGGGCACTTGTCGTCACTGCCCTCGACATCTCCGTGCCCTTTACATAGTTTACAGATCATCGGATTTCTCGGAGGCACAGTTTTGCTAGAGCAACAGCGTACCCGTGGATCATATTGAGGTTAGGGGTTTCCTTAGCGCTAAGCTCAATGATGGTGGAGGCGTACCACTCTTTAGTGGGGGCTTTATTAGACATCCATGAACTCCCCGAGAGTGTGTTTCCCGAAGTAGCAGTCACGCTCGACAGCGGCCATGCCTCGGAATTTAGGGTGGGCGCAGTTGGCCAGCTCGCTAAGAAGAAAGTAGCCAAGCTCGTTCTCGTAGCCTTGAACAAGGCCGTAAAGGAGCCAGTCGCCATCCTCTTGTTTCTCGGCCTCGACCACGTACCAGCGCCAGTCGTTGGCAGTGGAGAAGAATTTAACGATCACTGGGGCGTTCTCGACGTTGCCGTCTTTCGACCCGATAGGCGACTTAGCTAGCTTAGTCTCAATCGCCTTAGTAACAAACTTGTGTCCTCGCTTAACAGTCATTTTCTTGCTTTCTCCGGGTATCCCCACCCGGCTACAAGATTAATGTATCAAGCTATAGAGGTATGGTCAAGGTTAAAACTTTACTTTTTCGAGCAGTCAGGGTGCGCGCAATCTACTGTTGGGCACATGAAGCATACGTAAAGAGCGTAGTGACACGGGCACACGCCGTTACTTAGCTCCCAGGGTTTGACTACAACATTAGGTTTAGCCGCCTCGTAGCTAACGTCCTCCATCCCTAGTAGCTCGGCTAGGCGCGTCGTCCAGCCTTCTAGGGAGCGCGTAGCGGGTACCGAGTTGATAAACGTTAGGCACCTAAAGCATAGAAACTCGCCCTCGCCCGGGGTAGAGCGCGTGTAGGTATCACAGCATATAGGTGTGATGTAAATCATAAGCACATACAGTATCCACAGTCGAAGCTGTGGGGTCGATCATGGCAGTAGCAGTAGCACTCAACTACGTAGTCGTCTATCTCGGGTGCCTCTATAAGCTTGGATAGCACCCCAGTCCAACCCTCGCAGGCCCTAGCACTAAGCCACGTGTCCTTCAGGCACACGTAGCATAAACCCTCTATTGTGGGGTCTATACCCCACCCACACGCGGGGCAGCTAGGTAGGTTAACCGAGGTAGCGACAGTCCTATTGAGCCTACCGTCTATGAATACAGAAATAGTACTTTGCTTCCAATCGTATTGGTCGCTCTCGGATAAGTCTCCGTACTTACCGCTGCGTACCTTGGTGTATAGGCGTAGGGCCCTCATTCGTACAACAGCGTAGCTAGAGAAGACGTCCAACCCTCAGCTTCGCGAGTTATTACAGGATCGCGAGTTGCGTACCCAGGCCCGTAGCCAAAGTACGGGTGCTTGAACGCTAGGCCGTCTATGGTTACTATGTCGGACATAGCCACCAGAATCTTATCGGAATCCGATAGATCTCGCCACCGTCCTTTACCCTCAGGGGTAACTAGATTTATCGACACCACCGGCTCGTAACTACCATAGTAGGACCACGTGGTCCATACTTTAGTTACTTGCCTCGGAAGTAATTACCGACAGAGCGAAGCATGTACATGTCGTTAGACTCAGCGCCCTTTGGAGGGTTTAGGGCAGTCTTGTACTTGGGCCCAAGCTCGCCCCATGTCATGGTGGACAAATCGGACATAGACCTGCCGTACTTCATGTTGCCTACCTTGGCCTTCTTTAAAAGCTTTATTCTAGCCTTAGGGCTCATAGCGTCCCATTTGTCGCTTATAGAGCGGGCTTCTAGGAGGGCTTGCATGTCTTTTGTTACGCTCATAACCAGTATAGTATCGTTCCTAGTAGCTTAGGTCTAGTCCCTTTGACACTCTAGGTTGTCCCCTCGGGCTACACAAGCGGGGCAGTTGCAGTCTGGGCAATGGTATATGCCTAAGCAGTAGCTACACGTCAGTAGGTCGCACGTCTTGCATCTGGTACGCCTTGGCACCTTATATGCACACGCCTCGCACGCCTTACCAGGCTTAGGTGGGATAGTTTTCCACTCTATGAATGGGCTCACGCGCCCTCAAACTTTCTCCTCAGACGCTCGTACTCACGCCACTCAGGATCTAGGGTTACGTGCGCTTGTTTGTGGTACTTTTCCCAACTAGGTGGAATTGTGCCACTCATACCAGCCTTATAGAACTTAACCTCGTCCCTTAGCCGGGTAGCGCCACGATCTCCGTGTTCGCCTCCGTGAGCGGCATTGTTGGCACGAGTATCTGCGTCGTCCTCTATCAGCTTGAACATCCTAGTTAGAGCTAGGGAAGTGTCGTAGGTAGTCATAGGATCCTTTGTTATGGTAGGCGTGTAAGTCATTAAAGCTATGTCGTCGTGGTCTATAGCAAATCGCCCACACGTAGCGCATACACACATGTTGCTCAGCATAGGCGCGTAGGCGTGGTTCATCGGCATAGCTCGACGTCCTCCTCCAGTCCGTAGCGCCAGCATGAAGTACTACCGGTGTCCACGTCCTCTATGTAAACGCGTACGTTGTATCGGCCCACGTATATAGACCGCACTCTATTTACAGAGTTTCGACCTACTAGGTCCCCTGCGTTTAGTTCTACGGATTTTTTAGTCACGCGGAACGCCTCTCGGAATAGCCCTTCTAATGGTACCGATAAGGCTACCAAGCTCGGGTTCCCATCGGTACTCGTCGCCTAATAGCGCGCTCAGCCGCTCTTGAATGTTCGGGAAACCCCAGAAATGCCATAGCCAGAAGTTGGCTTGGAGTCCGTCCAGATCGTACCCGCGCTCCATAAGAACGCCCACCGCTAAGGAGTTAACCTCATATAGATCTCGTATGTTTATAAGCTCGGGGTCGCCCCACATACCCTTGTAGGACCGGACTCTTAAGACCCCCTTTACAGGGTCTACGAAGGGGGTTTCATAAGGCTCGGTAAAGTTATCGTCTAGGTGAACTCTGTAGGAATTGTCGTCGCCGTTTTTAATACGATACGTGGGTCTACTCATAGCTTATCTCGCTTATAGTGGAGCCTACTTTTACGACGCCGCTTTGAAGTACGACAGCCTTTACACCGCGTAGGTTACGGTCTCTATTCTTATTTACCCATCGGGCGGCATCTTTCCCGAAGCGCGCGGCGAAGCGATCACAAGCGGTGTGTGCCTTTGGGCTTATCTCAACAAGGGCGTCGCCGATCCAAAGAACGTCCCCAGGTCGCAGGGCGTCTAGGGGGTAGTCACACAGTAGGTTATCCCCAGGTAGGGGGCCATCGCCCATGTGGGATAGCACGATACGAATAGCGTGTAAGGCCTTGATATCCATAATGGCTAGGTCCTCCACGTAGGGGCCTCGGTCTCCGTCGTAAGATCGGTCCCCGCGAACACCTCGACCCTTAATAAGCACCACGTGGTCCACCGTGTTATGGATAGGAGACGACCTCTTGACCTCTTTGGAGGTACCCTCGGGGTGAGCGCTACGAAGGGTTAGAAGCTCGACCTTGCTGGTGCGCTCGTCCTCTAGTAGTCGTTGGTACGCCGACTCAAAATCCATCATCAGGCTTGTCCTTGTCTTCATCTAGCTTAGCTACGGCCTCATCCCACTTAGATAGGGCGCAACCGAAGGAGCACATCTTGTGGTCAAAGTGCTCGGGTATGAATAGCTTGTCACAGCGGGCGCACTCCCTAGGTTGTAGGGGAGGCTTGGTCTTTTTGTACTTAGCCATTTAGCGCGCGTTCGAAGTCGTTCAAAGGCTCGACGGTCCTAGTAGGAGTCGTAACCACGTCCTCGACCCACGCCCAGTCGTGAAAGTCTACACGTCCTGCACCGAGAGCAGTAGGATAGCAAAACTTAAGTTTTGTAATCTCCTCATCGACTTGGGCCTTAGACTTACCACATGCTTTGCACTCTAGGAACCCCGTGGTAGGAACAAACTGCTTAGCAGGTATGTTGACGTCCTCTTCGGTGTCTAGCGGGTTGTACCTTAGATCTAAGGACTTGCTTCGCATCCTATTAAGTTTATCTATCGCCGCGCGATACCTGATTTTTCTTATATCCCCTAGTCGGCACTCGATATAGTCGTATAGCTTAGCTAGGGACACTACTATCAATAACGCTACGGTCATCTCCGCTACATGTAACCAATTCACAGTGAAAACCTTATTATCGAGAGTATGGCCAGAGTAAGCCCGGATGGGGATATAGTAGCACCGGCAATTCTCATGCCTTCGGACCCCCTAGGGATGGTGTAGGTGAGGGCCCAGGTCACTATCAGGATTAGAGCTATTACAAACATCGCTACAGTCATGATCTATTGACAGCCTCCGTCTAGCCCGGCGCCAAAAACCGATAACAGCGGGAATTGTAACGTGTCTATGCAGTGCTTTTCGAAGGCTTGGAACTCTTCAGGCCCCCATTTGGCGCAACACGCTTTTAGGCGTCGAGTATCGAAGCCGTACACTTGAGGTATGGTAACCCCAAACATTTTAGGCCCCTTGGTATCGGTAACCTGTCGGAAGCACATCTCCAACTCCACAATGATAGTGTTGTCCTCTTTGGTAACACTAAAGCCGCTAGCGTCACTACACCAAAGATCACCGCACTTATTGTATAAACGATTTCTAAACCTGTTAAACATAGTGTCAATACGAGATGCGTCAGTCATAAGGGGTATCTACACCAGGTCACGTGGTACGTCAATACTTAAGATTGGGTGCCTGGTGGATATCTCTACCAAGCTCATCCTTAGATACCTGATCCCAAGGGAGTAGAAGTCGGCACTTCGAACAATAGGGGGTACCTGTTATCTTACCGCCCATAGCTATTACCACTTCGCCCCCGCATCTCGGCTTACTCACGAGGGGGCCAATCCCACGTAGCTAGGTAATCAGCGACACCCTCGGTCTTAGCCCACGATACGCGGTTAAAGTGCATAGTACCCGAAGGCCTATCTTGAAATACCTGTAGGGATACCTCGTTATTGTCGTGAACATTAACGATGATAGCAGGCCTAGGTAGGGCATTGGGGGAGTGTAGAAACACGATTCGTCCGATTGTAGGGTTCATAGAGAGGGGGTATACCATGGGGATACGCCGTTAGTCCAGCGTTATTGTCCTAACCGCCACTGAGCATCCGATCTATCTTCTACCTTAGGTACAAACTCCCCGCACCACCAATGGCCGTGCGTGGCGGGCCACTTGGAATTACCATGTTGCCCATACACCTGAGGGGCCCGTCGCTTACAACTACCCTCATAGGTACCCTTCTCGAAGAACCTACAATTCTTGCATTCATTACGCATAGGGGTAGGTACCACGTGGTCCCCCTACTAGTCAACTTTAAAGTTAGGCGCCACAGGCAGCTATAGCAGCTTCAATAGCCCTGTACCTTCGTGCTTCACGTGCTCAGGTTTCCACTTGTCCCCTAGGAGATGGTAGAGAGCTTCGGACGCCACGTAGCAGTGTCCAGCTAGGGGGTTAGGATCCCCCTTCCAAGGAGGCCGCCTAAGATCGTCCGATAGGTACATAGCGGGGCGCTTGATGAAAGCCCTAGCCCCGGTTATCACGTTTGTTAGGTTTCCTGGATAGTTCATTAAGCTAGGGAGGTGTCTCACGTCCTAGTACCTTGAGTCAATATTTAAAATCGGGCGCCCTTGAGAGAGAATAACTTATAGAAGAATAGGGGGGTGAATAGGAGTATCCGAGCTTCCTATCCGTCAGTGCCCAAATACCCTCTTTTCAACTGGACCAAATAGACCAATTAGTACAATTAATACTAAACGATAGTACCGGTATGTACCTTATAGGGGTCCACGTACCCCCTCTTTACATGCACTTACCACCCCACGTCCTTCCCCCGACCACCCTCCGACCAGACGCCTGACCTGTTTTCTGTACTTACATAGGGGTGGGGGTGGGTTGTTGGACCACGATTGACCACATGGTATGTACGTGTACGTGCGTGTAAGTACCTGATTACACGTAGGCAGGTGTGATATGGGAGCTTTCTATAGCGTGGTCCACCTACATATCCTACGTGTAGGCGGATGGACCACACGATTTACGTGTGAAGCTACAGCCTGATTTACGTGTAACCCTACGAGCTACCTATCTAATAGTGGGAGCTTTCTTATTTGAGCCTGTGGCGCCCAAGATCGGATTTCAGTTGGGCGTCGAGATCTACCTAAACCCCAGGCAACTATCCGGAATTACCGGAGCTTTCCCTACGGCGCCTACCCGTAGCAGATCTACCTACACCGGACCACGTGGGCCAAGTGGAAAGCTCCCTATTTAATCCTTTGTAACAACACGTATAGGAACGTGTGTTACACTAACCAGTATGGGTACACACAAGTCATTGAAATTAGGTAGCACCAAACACCGGGTGCATTTGGGCGAGGGCGTCAAGGGTACGGGAGAGAAGCTCTTCACCTACAGCTACCAGTCCCTCGCGCTACTATTCGGTGTGAAGGAAGGCACTATCCGACAGTGGATCAACCGTAAGAAGTTCGATCCTATGGACCTACAGTCTATTGTTGCCTTCGCTACAGAGCTAGGTTCAAGGCCATCTCGTTAGGGCGGCGCAGTTCGAGTGCACCGGGCAGTCACCGTCCCCATCGGTGTCTAGATCACAAGGTACGGCCTCAACATATCGCCTACCGCACGATGCACACGCACACCCGGGTTCGTGTGACATCACGCGAGGCCCACTATTAACTATGTCCTGGACTACGTGGTCTGCTAGCACCTTGAGAGCTAGAGTCTTGGCCTCTTGGATGCGGCGCAGATCCAGGGTATTGGCCATGTGGATTACGAGGAGAGCTAGCTCCTCTGATTTGGTTCGTTTCATTGTGTACCTTTGATACCCTTGTGTATGTCGATCAGTCTTCGGATGTCCGCTTGTAGTAGTGCCTCCCCGTGGGTGGACTTACGAGGTACGTAGTCGTTACACGTCGGGCAGTATATCCACTCTTTCATGTTCATGGTTTGGTTCCTTCTAGTTCTTCACCAAGTCGCCAAAGCAGGCCTGGATGAACCGAGTAGCTTGTTGCGATCCGAGCAGGGCCCGCTTACACGTGGCGACCAGCGCGGTGTTATTGGAGTCGGTGGCGAACTTCTTAACTTCGTTGATTTGTTTTTCAGTCATTGGTTAAGCCTCATTCTCTAGTAGGAAGGCGGCCCACTCAGCGTTGGCGGCCTCACGTTGAAGTTTCATCCACGCCTCCGAGAAGGCGGTTAGGTAGGGGAGGCCAACACCCACAGGGCCAGTAGCTACGGTGGCGTAGCGGACCATGAAGTCCGGGCTGTTGACTGGCGCGCAGCCAAGGCCGGTACGGAAGGCTTTTGCGCCCAGTTCAGCAGCTTCCTTAACAGTAAATTTCTTTTCAGTCATCGATCTTTCTCCCTTACAACATTAATGTATCAAGCTGCTGAGCTATGGTCAACTATATAGTCCGATCTTTCTATATTACTGGCCCAATAACTACACCCCTGCTAGACTAACGCCTATGAGCCAATTACGAGAGGCTATGGAAGCCCTACTAAACGAGCGTGTGGTCTCTCTGAGAAGCCCCACCAAGGATGAGATCCAAGAACTTAAGAAGTTCGTGCGGTCCGTTAACAAGCGCCTACGAGTCAAGCAGCACAAGACTGTTGACCTTACCACGCTTAGGGTGGAGTACGCCGAGAACGACCAACCAGACGGTCTAGGCGAAGACTACGTGAAGGTAGTTAAGTGGTTAAACGACCAAAGGTGGGTTCAGTTCCCTAGCGGTACAGCGGGGTATCTAGGACACCTTAAGAACGCCCCGCAGTACAACGCCTTCTATGCGATAGGCGCCCTAGCATTCAAGGATTGATGACCTTCAGAGAGAAGCTCGCCCTAGTCCAGGCGCAGCTCGTGGAGCTAAGGAAGACCCGCTCCAGGGCAGTCGTCACTTGCGTGGGCAATCACGTGGTAGTAACTATAACCACTCGGCCTTTATAGGAGCTTTCCCTTGCCTACATGCGCCACCTTGTAGGCGCCTACAGTGTGGTCCAGTGTGCGCGGCGCCCCAGGTGGAAAGCTCCTTTTTTTATTCAGTGGGGATGTTAGGATGTGGGTATGAACGCCAAGACCAATGTCCTACTAGAGCGCATCCGAGACAGCCTTGGTGAAGAGACCAAGCCCAACCGTAGCGCCGAGCGCGACATCGAAGGCTACGCCAAGAAGCTAAACGCTGTGATCAAGCTGCTATCCAAGCCGAACTCTGATATGGAGCTACGCAAGCGCCAGCTAGAGAACGCCCAGTACTACGCCGAGCTTATCGTTGCCAAGGCGGAAGCTGAGATCTCCCGCTTCGATGACTAAGATACTATAGCCTGGACCACGCGGTCCGCTTGTGGTAGATAGCCGTAGTGATAGAGCAGGCATGGTGCCCTGATTGTAAGACCACAATCGATCAGCTGCGCCAGGGTAGGATACGACTACGCGGTAAGACGGCTGATGCCTACCTGTGCGCCAGGTGTGGCCTTAAGTATCCTTTTTTTCCAACCCCCAGTACTAAGACTAGAGAGTCCGAGGGCTGGACTTCTACCCTAGCTAAGCTCATAGGGCCCGAGCCCGAGGAGAGCGACGCGGTCAAGTACTGGTGGTGCGGGTGCCGATGCCACAAGCCAGGCGGCAAAGCCGGACCCCGACCAGAGGATAGCTGCCTAGGCTGTGCCTACATGCACAACCCTGAGACCTTATCTGAAGATCTAAAGAGGGGCGCCAGGTGTAAGTACGAGCAGCACCATGGGCCGGGCGCGGTGTGTAACTACTGTGGCTACATAGGACAGATAGTCCTATGAAGTTAGATTCTTGACAATCACTACCTCCCTTGCTACATTATAGTTGAAAGAGAGGGAGCGAGTCATGAAACTGGTCACTGAGAATGCCAAAGCCCAAGCCCGTCTCGACGCCCATGGCGAACGTGAACTAAACGCAGCCACTCGCAGACGCCTCGCGGAAACTGTTGCCTGCCCACATTGTGAAGCACCTGTAGCTAACGCCTGCACAAACCCAGCGGGCAATTGGATCTCTAAACCACACGCAAAGCGCAGCGAGCTAGCTAGAAAATATGTGTAATCCTACCTTCCTATGAACTGCAACTGCTACAGCAGGCCCATACGCCATAGGCTCCCGGACGGTAAGCTGTATTGCCCAGGCTGCGGTAAGGTAGACCACAGTGCGTCTTCTATCTTCCAGGACAGGCAAGCCGAAGGGTGGGACGGTGGACTACTAGCCAAGCTAATAGGACCATGTAGTCCCGTAGCTGTTAAGTGTGTGTGCGTATGCCACACCGTCATAGGAGCAGAGCTAGTGTATGTCGAGCGCTTTTGTCCCGTGTGCCCATGTGCGCCACCGCCTTGTCCGAAGTGTGGCCGCCCTTGGTCCTGTCACTGCAAGTGGTAAACAAATCCGATCTTGGCCGCCACGGAGGAATACATTACAGGAGAGAACCATCCGGTCGTTCCGGTTAGTTCATGTAGTCAAACCATCTGGGTAATCACTGATTATCAACGGGGGTAATCAACCACACTTGATTACTCATGCATACATTAGCTGCATTGATACACACCATGCCTACCTGTAGGAGACCTTATGACATGTAATAGGGGGTGGGGCCATGTGTTCCGTCGAGTACTCCGCTTCTGGAAAGCTCCCAAAACCAGTATCGGCGTCTGGAGCCTCTGACGCAGATCGAGTTTTAAATCTGACTTGTTCTTGACTAGTGCGGCCCAGTAGGATTAGTGTTGGCCCTATGACTAAGCTAGGCCCCGTTACTATATGCAGGACACACGAGCGCTATGGGGAGTTCGCCTCACCCGAGTGCAGCGAGGAAGCTACCCACTGGGCTACATACAAGCAGTGGCCCACACCTTTGTGTACTGGGTGTATGGAGAAGTGGACATCTGAGGCCCGCGTGGACAGCTCGTGGAAGATCCCCCGGTGACTCTAGTAGGACACAAGTGCGGTCTGGACGTGTGCCACTGCGACCGTGACCCGCGACAGCCCGAGCCTGAGCAGGGACCCGATGAGGTCGTACTCTTGATCATCCTAGCGCTATTAGCGGGAGCATGGATAGGTGGTTAAGTTTCGTCCGATGCCTTTTCCCACAGGATTAGGTTTTCTAATGGGTCCCCTCAAGGCGTCCTGAAAAATTATGGTACTGACCAATACTTGTTCTTGACCACCTACATAGCGCGGTGATATACACGCCCGATGGGAATGAGAGAACAGAAGAAGGAATTCATCGACGGGTGCCTAAAGCTATGGATGGAGCAAGGATCTAACCCTGCTACCTTAGGTGTTCTACTGCACCAAGTGTATGCCGCAGGGTTCACCGCAGGTATGAAGAGCGGAGTACGGGGGCGTAGTGCCGTGCAAGATTCAGAGGACGTCGAGAACGAGTAAGCGATGCTATTAAGTCAGCTACTGGGTGGGCTCCTGATATTAGGCAGTGTGTCCCTATTGGTCGTGTCGGTCCTAGTAGCCAACTGGATATGTAAGACTAAGGATGAGTAGTATAGTCTTGACTCAAGGGAGCTACTGCGGTAGGGTGCTTCC
>Ga0114918_10002951_pt1 | contig 15059 bp, 17 predicted proteins | sample LantaG_FD_87015 | JGI IMG/M metagenome (GOLD analysis project Ga0114918, IMG submission 87015) | Deep subsurface microbial communities from Baltic Sea to uncover new lineages of life (NeLLi) - Landsort_02402 metaG | ecosystem: Environmental > Aquatic > Marine > Oceanic > Sediment | place...
AATCATTGATGGTTTTCCATTATCTTCTTACTCTTTCATTATCTTTGATATCACTGACAACACAAATGATAACATTTATCAGTTGAAGTTGAAATGGGATTCTCAGTTGAAATGGTGGTACCAAAATGGTACAATGGATTATATGGGACGTAATCAAGAATTCCACCAATTTAATTGATTATCCAAAGACAACTTAAATAAGAAGATATTGTCATTAGTATTATCAGTGATGTCAAAGATAATGAATGAATAAGAAGATAATGGGAAACCATCAATGATTGGGTTTTCAATATCATTAGTATTTACATTATCAAATGCTGGGTTAAGTACAAACTTAACGTTAGCAAGGAAAGGAATCACATAGCTAGTGTAAGCAAAACCAAAGTTCAAGTCCATTCCTTGACCAGTGATTGCACCTATATCAGCAGCTTGGATTACAAGTCCTGATGCTACAGCATCACGCTTGATAGCTTCATTAACCATTCTCATTCCACCCATACCAGTTTGGACAATCAATTGTCTTTTTGGATCTGGACCTTGGAATTCAACTTTACCATTAAAGAAGTTATAAATCTCAGAACGGAATAAGTCTAGGTTGAAGTTATTCTTATTGTATACTCTTTTAAAGGAGTTGTCTAGTTGTGCCCAAAGACCTACAGATAATCTCAAATCATCTGGTCCATCTTGTCTAACTCGACCACCTTGTCCCCACATTAGGTAAGACTCAATGTCATTTGCTACTTTAGTTAAGTGAGCAGCTTCCATTTGAGTAAGGAAAGAACGAGAAAGATCACCATTATCAAATGCTCTCTTTACTTTATCTTTACCCATTACCTTTACCATATCATCTAATGATGTTACAGAAGGATCAACATTATCTCCAGATGTTCTCCAGATCTCAGTTACTGGTACAGTACCATCAGCATTCATTCCACCTTTGATCATAAGATCAGCTCTAGAAGAAACTGAATAGTGAACGTGTGCTTCTGCTCCACCTACATAGTTGTAGAATTCTCTAAAACCAGTTCCTGTAGTAATATCAGAGAATCGCTCTCCATATTCACCTCTAGCAGAACCTTTTCTAAAGTACTTAGTTCCATTAGCTAAATAAGCTGCATCAAAAGTTGCACTGTTATTATTGTTCACCATTTGCACAGTGTAAATAAAACCATCACCTACTGGAAGAATATCTTCATCAGTAATGTAAAGTTCAGTACCATTGTACTTGTCATAAGTAATGATATCACCATGACCAAATTCTCTACAATTCATTTTAATACGGAAAGTATTACCATCTGCACCTCTTGTGCTTACTAATTCTTGGTCAATATCTTCAATTATATAAGGAAGATCTCTTGAGACTGGCGTTTGCCATTTATACTCACCACGAGCATTATCTACTTCAATTACATTCTTTCCACCAAAGCTAGACATTTGATAAAGAGGCATTTCCACCTTTTGGGACATAGCCCATAGGTCTACTGGACCTAAGTCCATTGGTTCTGCATCCTTCAACATGTTAACCAAGTGATAAGAGTCTACGTGTGAACTTGCGTTGTAAGAGGTATCCCGTAGAAAGATACCATTGTTTAATACTGGAGTTGCCATTTATTATTTATTTATTTATTGTTTACTAATTTAAAATCTTTTGAACATATTGTTCTTTCTTTGTACTGTTGGTGTAGTTGTTCTTCTTGTTGTAGTAGAATTTGAATTAGAAATTCTAGAAGAACTTGTGTTTTTACTAGACTGTGCAGTTTTTAATTTTCTTACAGTATCTGCAACAGACTCTTGACTACCAAGACTTTTTACTTTACTCTTATATCCTTCTGGATCAGAAAGTAACCATAATGCTTCTGCAATTAAATCATGTCTTGGTTCTACAAACTGATATTTTTCAAGTAAGTGGCCTAATAAATTTGTAGGCTTACCTGAGATAGAAGGATAATTAGGTTGTACTAATCCAGAATATAATTGATTTTGAACTCTTTTATCTAATTTAAGATCTCCTAATTGTCCTGTAGATAAAGTATTATATACATTATCCATATATACAGAGGCTGCTTCTTGCTGTTGAGCTTTTTTATTTTCTTGTTCTGCAAGTTGTTGAGAAACAATTTTTTCCTGCATTTTATCTAACTTAGGTTTAAATTGATGAGCTTTTTTACCAAGTTTTTCAATATCATGCCAAGTTTCAATTTCTTCTTGAATTTCTTCAGCAGTTCCAAAATCTGTAGCTGTAAGATATTGTCTTGCAATTTCAGCTTGATGATTCTCATTATCAGGATCTAGTTGAATAATTTCTTCTACATGAGCAAGAGTTCTAAATAATCCTTTCATATCAGTACCACCATCAGCTACATATTTAGCAGCAACTTGAAGTTCTTGAGGAAGTGATTGAAAAAATTCTTTAGGAGTATCTCGTCTAATCTTAGTTTCTTTTTCTTGAAAATTAGCTTCAAACAATTCTCTAAAATCTTTAGTACTATAATCTTCTAAATCTTTACCATCGTCAAATCCAAAAAGAGTTCCTTCTTCAATCATTTTAGAAGCTAACTCATGTAAACTACTTTTATCAGTTTTACGTTTACTTTTATTTTCTCCTGTTTCTTCTGCTGTAATAGCATCATCTAATTCAGATAAAGCTTCTTCAACCATAGAATCAGGTGTTGAATCAATTTTTTCTTGAGAACTAAGCTTTTTAGTATCAGTTGTAATTTCAGTCTTGTCAAGGAACGTTGTGTCTACCTCTTTTGGTTTAGAAAAGAGATTAGACTTTTTTTGTTCTGGTTCAACCTCTTCTGCTGGTAGCATTACACTCTCAGCTCCAGGTTGGCCAAACATATCTTCTAAATTTATATCTACTTCCTCTACCGTTGTAGAATCTTGTATTTGAGTTTCCTCATTTAATTCGTTTTGCATTGTTGTTTTTTGTTGGTTATACTTTAATATACTAAAATAAATCTTAAAGATTTAGAATAAATGTAAAATTATTATGTAAAAAATTACATTATATAGCTAAACTATTTTTTGTTTTTATCTTTTGATGATTTAAAATCATATTTATTTTTATTTTCTTTAGCTATTTGTAATTGTTTATTAGCAATATCACGTTGTGCTTGAATCTTTTGTTCTTCAATACTCATTTTTTGATCATGCTTAGTCATATCATTAGTTTGCTTTTCTCTTTGCATTTGAGTTTGCTGTTGATATTGTTCAGTTTTTCTAATATTATCCATTTCATCTTTATAATCAGATTGTTCATTCTGATTAATATCTTGCATAGCACCAAAACCTGCAGATTTAATTTCAGCAATAAGAATATCTTTTTGTCTATCTTTTTCTTTTTGCATTCCCTCAGCATCAAGTTTCATTTGTTCTTGTTGTTGTTGAGCTTGAATTTGCTGTTCTTGCATTTGTTGTTGTTGTTGAGATTGTTGCTGCTGCTGTTGTTGTTGTTTTTGTTCAGAATCTTTCATAGCAGCATTAAGTTCTGCAATAGAATCAGATTGTACAATTTTACCAAGATCATATATACTAGCTCCTGTAGTATTATTCTGCATAGCCATTTGTTTTAACTGTTCTAATACAGCTCTATGATTTGCAGTTGTGCTACAGTATATATTTAAATCTTTCATCAACATATCAGTACCATTAATTTCAAAATTAACTTTTTCATCAGCTGATGTAATATACGTAAGCCTTGTAGAAGGTTTAGTACTATTATAGTATTGAGCTAAATCTGTTCTCATTTGATGTACTCTTGGCATTAAATAATCACAATGTTGAATAAAATATGTTTCTGTTTGAGCATAAGATGCACTTGCAGCTTGTTCAACACCTGTTGCAGTCATTTGAGATAATTGTTGACCCATTCTTTGTGGATTAACTCCAATTATTTCATAAGCTTGTTGTTTAAAATAATTAGCCAATTGAATTCTAGACATAAGTCTATTAGTCTGATCTAAATCAAGTTTCTGAAAGTGTTGAAAGTTTAATGCATTTTCTGTATTTGTAATAGAAGTATCAAGAGGTAACATTTGAAAATCTTTCATAGCTACATAAGCTTTAGCTAAGTTTCCTTTACCCCAATCTTCTCCTAATGAATGTTTAGGTAATGTATTTTGATCAAGCATGATTACTGTACCGAGTTCATCAACAAGTATATCAGCCATTTGATTATTTACAATATTATAACCTATTTGAAAAGGTTTCATAAGATCAACTAAAGCTGTTGATTTTGTATTTCTGTCTGAAAAAACAGCTCCTTCAACAGGAAGTTTACAGCCATATAATGAATTATCTCCTTTAAATTGAAATTTTAAAGGACTTGGTTTTTGCTTATCTATACCAATATACATTGGGCTCATACCAGATGGATTATTCATACCCCAATAACTTGGAAGATTAGGACCAATTTTAATTCCACCCCAAACTTCATTAATCCAAATCCATTCTATATGTTCACCAAATACAATATTATCTTTTGATTTATTTTTTATAAGCCTTGTGTCATAAATAGGTTTATCTGTAATTTCATAATCTTCCGTTATTATTTCATTAAGTACTTCACCTTGATCTGTAACTTTAGTAAGATGACCCAACTTTCTTTGAGATTTCCAATATACTGTACTTACTCTTACTAAATATGTACTACCTTCTGTTCTATAATCTTCACTTTGAGAAAGTATTTGTTGTATAGTATCATTTCCATCTGAAGTGCCATTTCCCATAAAACTAGTATACTGTCTCATAGCCAATGAAGGTCTTTGTGTATTCCACTCATGAGATTGAGAAGCATCATAAAAACTACCATCATTTTGAACACCACCTATTGCATATCCTGCTGCTTTAATTGGATATATAGCTTCAAGAGCTTCAAGCTGATCTTTTGTCATTAAATAGCCGTATTTATCTACAGCATCGGATATAGTAATCATATCTGTTTTACCAACCCAATTAGAATCTGAAATATATCTTGAATCAGGAGATTTATGATAAAATACAAGTAAAGGATTCCATAATTCTACATCATAGTCATCCTCCATCATTTTCATATGCCAAAATTCTCTATCAGTTATAAGCATATCTCTAAAACCTCTTTCTTCAAGTTCATCTAATGTAAATCTTTGTGTATCTACTTTATGTTGATGAGTAGCCCATTCTTCAATCATAGATCTATAACTCTTTTTAAAGTACATTTCTATTTCAGGTAAAGATTTTAAATTTTCAGGAGATAATTGTTGTTGAGCTTCTTCAGAATTAGGATCTAAACCTTGTTCAAGCATTGCAGCTGTTACTTTAGTCTGGGCTTGACTCATTAAGGTTTCTTCTACCATTGCCCTTTTTTGTTCTAACAATTCATTATATGAAAATTCATCTACAGCTCTATATGTAAGTTTTGTTGATCTTTTAGCAAATTCTGCTACAAGAACATTAATTACATTAGGTATAATAGGATAAAATTTTAATTCAAGAGCAGATCCTGAATCATCATTTTCAGTAAGCATGCTTACAATATCTCTACTTTCATTGTTTTCTTCAACTATATAATCAGTTCTATCAATATGACCTTTAGCGAGTTTATAATTTTTAGATAATCTTCTTGTATTTGTTTGAAGTTGCTTTATACCATTCCATTCTAGCCAATCTATATTCCAAGCAGCCCATTCATCATCTTTCTTTGTTCTAGGTAAAAACTGTAAAGGTTGTGTAATAGTTCCTACTCTATTTTGTTCAACCTTAGCTCCTTTTTTTAACTGAAGTGCGTTATATACTTGCATAGTTATTATTTAATATTTTTAAAAGCAGATTTTTTAAAACCCCCACCTTTTGATGTTTTACCTTTTCTACCCATATGTCTAAACGGACTACTATTTAATTTAAACAAATTTTCTGACTTTTGCAACTTTTTAGCAGCGTCATCTCTTATGATTTGCTTAGTATAACCTCTATTAGATTCTTGTATTCTCATAAAAGATACAAGTGCTACAAATGATACTAATCTATCCACGTTAACTCCATCTGCATATTCCTGCATTTCTTTTATAAGCATTGGATCAGGGATTCTTTCTATTCCATAAGTTGTTTTAACCACAGTACCATCTTCTTTTGTTTCTTGATCAAGTTCTTCTCTAATAAACTCTATCCCATAACTTAGAAGGTGTGACTTAAATAAAGTACCTGTGTTTTTCCATCCATATTCTTGAAATACATTTTTATTAGCACCTAAGTCTTTTAAAAACATAATTTGATTTTTAGGAACTAAGTATCTTTGCTTTTTTCTATGAATCATGTAATTTATAAAAAGAGAAATGTTGTTCTCTATTACTGTCCATGCATTATACCATTCTATAATAAGTTCTAATCTTTGATGTGTTTGTTTAATATCATCAAACCTTCCACACCAAGCTGCTACTATTTTACCTTGTTCAATATAAGTTTCTGTTTCTATTCCAGTTATTTTAGTAACTTCTACAGAATTCTTCATTACATAAATAGAACAAAGAGAATCTGATGTAGTTGTTTTACCTTCTGCAACAGGGTCAATAGATGCATAGTAACTTCCAAAGTCTGGTTTTTCTTTATTAGGTCTTTCCCATACAACAAGACATCCTGTCTTATCTTCTGTTTTTTTATTTATAGGAAATTGTTTTATTGGTTGTTTATTACTTTTTTTAACAGAAGGTTTTCCTTCATCATCTGTAGAGATATCTAGAAATTCATAACCATATTCTTTTTCTTCTATACGTCTTGCTTGTTTTGCTAGAAGATGTGTTGGAAATACAGATACAGATCTATTATCAAAGGCTTCTTTTATATTTCTAGGATGTTGGGATATTCTCAATTGATAATCTTCTGGAGGAAGGTCTTTTTTCCATTGATCAAATTGATCTTGTAATGCTACAATAGCTTCTTCTACTTTAGAATTACCATATTGATCTATATAAGGGGGCATTGACCATTGTTCAGGTATAAATAAACCTGATAAACCTACAGTACCTTTATGATCTATAAGATCTGTTTCAACTGTATATATATCTTTTGATATAGGATTTAAGATCATATCTTTAAGAGGATTGCATTGAGATAAATCTCCTACAGATCCTGCAGCTATAAATAATCCTGTAGTTGTAAGTCCTGATACCATTGCAGGTCTCATATATTCAAATGTCTTATCCATCTTAGGAGCAATACCAGCTTCTTCATGAAAGAAGTATTTTACTGGTCCACCTACTCCATTTGTAGGATCTTTTTCAAATGACATACCTTGAATAGTTCCTTTAAGTCCTACTTCAGTTTTTCTGTCACCTTTTCTAACTTCAATTTTTTGTTGCCACATCATTACCTTACTTGGATTCATTGGTCTATACCAAGCAGTGTGTTCATTTAAGAATGCTGCGTATTCATCTAAAAATTTCCAAGATCCCTTTTCATTAATATAATCTTTAAGGCTAGCTCCTATTTTTAGTGTTACACCAGGCTCAAACCATTGCTGATTTATTAACTTAGCCATATGATAATATGATGATGCTATCTGACGTTTCTTTAGTATAGCAACATGTTGAAAATTTAACTCAGCTAAAACTTCATAAAGAGCCATATGATATTGAGCATCTCTAATATCAGCAAATCCAAACTTTTGTATTTCTTTATTAAAGATTGGTAAGAAGTTTAACCACATATAATAATCTCGTGGTATAAACCAAGTTTTATCTTTTGATTTAAAAAATACACCTTTTCTACATTTCTTTTTTTCACTATCCCAGTATGCAATAAAATCTCTAGATTTAAAAGGAGCATCACAATAAAACCCTTGTGTATTAAACTTAATTGCTTGATTATTAAATTCTAAGCTAACTTCATCAAATTCATATTTTCCTGGTTCTTTAAAAAGATCTTTTACATAGGTTGCAAATGCTTCTCTAGTATCAAAAGTTGTACTACTCCATGTACCACTATCCCATGTAGGGATATCTTGATATATTTCTGTATCATTGATCATATCCTAATCCTATTCCACCTCTTACATTACTTTGCTGCTCTTCTTGTAAATCTTTATATGCCCCTTTAAATGATTCTCTAATTTGTTGGTATTTAGCAGCTGCATTTACAAGAGAATTTATGTTACCATCTCTACCATGTTCTATAGGTGTAGTTTCCATATATCTTCCTAATTTATCTAACATAGATGCAATACCTTTATATGCTCTTGATGTAGGTGTCTGATACATTTTTTGACAAAACTTAAGAGCTGCCCATACATCATCATCTTCTGTAGAAAACTCAGCACCTAATTCTTTCATTATGACTTCTTCTTTTTCATGTTCAGGTGTATGAAAGAAAGGGTTCATATCAGGATTAGGACAAGTCATATAAAATAAGTACTGATATATTTTAAGATGTTCTTCTGGATAGTTCTCCATTATATCCTTAAGCGATTTAAGAGTATAACAATGTTCTGTTGGTATTACTTTACCATTTTGTATATCAAATAGTCTTGCAATCATTTCTTTTTTAGTTTACTTCTGTTATCATATAAATAATGTATTAAAGATATAACTTCATCTTTTAAATACGGAACAGGTATCTGACTTAAGTTTTTTATTACAGGATCTCCTTGTTTTGTAAATTTTGTTATTGGATATCCATGGTCATCTTTACCTTCTTCTTCAAATTGGACATGATGAATAAACATACTACCCATTCTTAACTTAGGGTTATGTTTTAATATAATATACATATAAATACTGAGTTGTAAAGCATAATGATTAAAGTTACAATCTTCAAGATGACTTACAGGAAACTGCATTTTTTGTGAAATACCTTCCCAATCTTTATAAGATTGCATTTTAATTTCTTTATTTGTTTTATAATCTATGATGCTAACTTTACCATTAACTACTTCTACTAAATCAGATTGTCCACAAATACCTGCAGATTTTAAGTATACCATGTGTTCTGGATATATACCTGGATCTAATTTTTGTTTAGGAGAAATTTTAACACCAACTTCTTTAGTAATAATGGGTGTAAAAATAGGTACATTAACTCCATCTCTTTCTATAGAAGCTAATGAACATAGATCATCTTCTCTTTGATTATGATAAAATGTTCCTAAAGACATAGCTCGTTCAGATTCTTTTTTCCAAACTTCTTGAATTTTTTTAGGAGTCATTCCATACCATTTAGAGTTTTTTCTTTTAGATACTTTCTGAGCTATTTTTTTAGCATCAAAAGGTTCTTTAAAAAAACCTGTAAGAGTTGTTACACTTATCCAATCTATAGGATCATCTTGATTAGAACTTTTATAACTATGATTTTCTTCTGTAAATATTATACTCATAATTCTCCTAATTTATCTTCTTGTTTTTCTGTCATTAATGCTTTCCATTCCCCTAATGGACATTCTGTAGATAAAGCTCTTATTTTAAATGTTAAAGAACAACCACATTCACCACAACAAGGTTGAGTACCTGGTACTTCACACTTAGATCCTGTTGAATCTATTTCAGGACATTCTTTACATATAGCCATTCTTTTAGCAGCAACATCTTCAACAAAATTATCTCTTATAACAGAATTTTTAAGACCTTCATAAATTTCTTTTCTATTTTTCCAAATCTTTTTTAGATCTAACATTTTTATTTTTTTTAAATTCTTCTTTTCTTATTTGCTCAGAATCAATTTGATCTTTCATAGAGTGCAAAAATTCTATTTTTTCTTCTAACATCTTTTTATTGTAGTAAGCTGAATATGTTGAAGTATCATGATTCTCTAAATATTTTTCAAATCTTGGAATTGCTTTATTTACAGTATGCTTTCTTGCAGTAAATAATCCAAGACCTGTTATATTTATTCTAGGATGATGTAACTCACTTAATAATGTTCTAACATTTTTATAATAAAAATCTACTAAATCTTCTACTAAACCTTTACTTAGGTCTTTTTCTTCTGAAAGTTCTTGGTATAATAATCTAGCTTTTTTAGGCTTCATTTACCAAGAAATTTATAATCTAATAATATAGTACCAACAGTTTCTATTTTTAAATTAGGATTAACTGTTATTAACTTTTTATTCTTAGAATCTTTCTTAATTAGTTTATTTTTAACACACTTATTTATACAGTTTCTGACTGTTTGCTGAGATTTAAAAATCTTATGCTCTTCAGCAGCATCATAACAAAAGTGTGTAAGTTCTATAGAACCTAAAGAACTTAATAATGTCAGGCATTCTAAATCAGAGTTACTCACTGTTATTTTATTTACATAACAATGAGTAACTAATTGAAACTTAATAATATCTTTTTTAGACATTACCACTTTTTTCTGAACTTGCTTGACAATAGCCATTACGCCTCTGTCTTTTTAAGAGTTCTTTTTTTAATAGGAGCTTCTTGCATTGTAGGTTCAGCCATATCTTCTTCATGACCTTCAGGTGGAGCCATCATTTGAGCATACTGCATTTGAATATGAGTTCTTTTAAGTCTCATCTCATCAATCTCAGATAACATTTTTTCATAGTTAAGTTGAGCTTCTAAATAAGGCATTGATTCTTCATAGAATGCCAACATTTCTTCTTTCTTAATTGCTAATTCTTCAGCAGATAAATTTTCTTGATTTTCCATTGGTTATATTTTAATTTAAACAAATATACAAATAAAGTTTAAACCACAGAAGTTTAAATAAAAAAACCTAAGCTTATTAAACTTAGGTTGTTTTAATTTGTGTTTAGAATTACACTGTACCTTCTACTTCTACTTGTTGTATCATTTCAAAATGAATCTTAGCAACTCTATCTCTACCATCCTCTGAAAGAAGATACTTATGGCAGTTGTCAGAGTTAGTCATAAAGAAGTTCTCTGATAGTATTGCAGGCATAGAAGTATTAACTAATACATAGAAGTTAGATTCTTGATCAGGATCTCCATCAGTAGTATCTTTTCTCATGTACTCTCCTTGAAATTCTCTCATAGATTTTTCAAACAGTATTGTAGCAATCCCATCTGATTTTGTTTCTCCTGGAGAAGTATACACTGACCAACCATTTGCAGACTCCTTATCAAATCCATTAGCATGTATACTTACATAGATACAAGGTTTAGTTGACTGATTTGCTATTGAGTTTGCTTTTTCTGTACGATAATGTAAAGGCACATCTTCTTGTGTATCAACTAAGTTTACACAATCAATATTATTTGTTTTACAGATTTCAACTAATCTATTTACTATGGATCTATTAAATTCTCCTTCATAAAGAATCTTACCATCAGGCCATAGAGGAGATCTTTTTCCTGCTGTTTGATATACACCGTCAATAATACCACCATGGCCATTATCAAATATCCAAAGATATTTAGACTCTTCAGGAACATGTGGATTAATAGACATGTCAAATTCTGTATAACAATTAGGGCACGTTATAATTTTTTCCATAGGTATCTTATTATTGTAGGTATAGTATATATTAAAAAGAAAGTCAAATATACTAAAATTGCACTTACCCCATCTTATTTTTTATTTTTTGCTTTAGTAAACTTATCAATTGATGTTAACCCTAATGAACCAAATGCAAATAAAGCTACAGCATCTACAAGATACTCTGCAGGCTTTATATCACCATGGGTAAAGGTATTAGCTATTAATGATATTACAAGTGCTAAGACGCAAAGTAAACCACCTAATCTCTTTGATGAATACACACCTGTTTCATCACTTAATAATTCTTTAAAAAACTTTTTCATAGTAATCTTTTTTTTAAAAATAAAAGCAATCTAACTACTGCATAAATTATAACTGCTATAATTAACCAATTTAGAATCTTTTTCCAAAGCGCTGTTTTCTCGTAATACCTTATTGGGATCTTTCTTTCTATAATTTTTTCTATAGTAATAGTATCACATATACCTTGAATAAACACATTGTTTCTTATGGTATCGTGAAATATTTTTATTGTTAACCTTTCTTTTTGAAGAATTAGAGTATCTCTGGTTATCTCAGTAAAGAAGTGTTTACTGATAACTGTATCATGAACAACTCTGGGTACTTCTACCCTAACAATATCATGTATTGTTATTGTATCTGTTGTTAAAAGATGAGGGTATTTATCTATAAGCCTCATGAATCTCCTTTGAGGAGTACATGATGTAATTAATAGTATTACTAATATAAAACTACTTAGCTTTAGCTTCATGAATGGCTGTTATTATCCTTAGTTCCATAGCCTGCATCTCTGTTTTTAGATCTCCTATTGCTCTGTCTTGAGTAACACGATTTTCTTCAACCTGCTTTTTAACATCATCAATTCTTTTGTGTAATGTTAGGTGACCAGCTTTTTTATCTTCTTTAACTTCATCCATGTCTAATTTAAGATTACTTAAAATTACAGACTGAATATCCACCCTTCCTTTTAAACTGTACCAAACAGTTAATGCTCCTATGACAGCTGATAATAATGATATTAACGCTTCAAAACCTATCCCAAATCCTGTAACTCCCATTTTTTATAAATATATATATATATAATATACAAAAAATATTTAAATATCAGTGTAAATACTTAGATTAAATAGGAAATTTTGTAGAATCAATTAACTTTTCAAAATAGTCATAGCCTTTACCTCTAACTCTTTTGTTATCAATTATTAATATTCTACCTCCTATAGATTTAATTGGAGCACCTCTTTCTACATGCCAACCTTTACCACCATCGCCATACTCTTCTTTATATGCTCCTGTGATCATGAGATGTAGTGGTTTTTGATGATGTTTATATCCAGAAGGAAGTTGTTGTATAGAATCTCTAACATCATTTCTTGCAGCATTTTCATGTATGTGTCCCATTGAAAAAATATCAAAGTCTTCATACATCTCTAAAGCCCTAGTTAAGTTAAGTGCTCCCTTAGTAACTACACCACCTCCACCAGATCCGTGAAAGTATTTTATTTTAGTTGCCGTTGTAGTAGTCTGTCTAAGATTTTGATTAATAATAAACCATCCTCCATAACCTCCTACTTGTACATTGCTATCACATTTAATATTTAATAGCTGCACAAATCTAGCTAGTATGTCTGTTTCTTGAAATTTAATAATAGCTGTCTCATGATTACCATAACCTATTACTGTAAGAAGGTGTGCATATGGAGCAAAAAACTCTACTGCTGTGTCAACAATAGAGTCTAGATACATTGCATTATTATGTTCAGGTCTTATATCAGATTTATTCTTTCTGTTATCCCCCCTACCTTGCATAAGGCAAAACATATCCCCATTAATCATAATAGGCATAGAGTTATCTTTACAATGATCTAAATCTTTTTTTAATTTTACCCAATCACATTTAGGGTTGTCCCAGTGTAAATCGCTTAACATAGCTATTTTAACTCTAGTACCTTCTACTTTTAATTCATGGATATTACTTGCATGTTTTATTATTTTCATAATTTTTAATTAAGATCCCTGAATATACAAAATATTTGCTAGTTTTTTATTATATACCAATTTCCTCTTAGAGTACTAATTTTTTATTAAAGTTTATGTTAGTGGCCATGATTTAATATTACAAAGTCATATCTATAGTTACTATATACCCCATATCTTGATATGCTATTTGAGCATATTTATGTGCTGTATCTAGTGATTGAACTTCTCCTACTTCTAATGGAGCTTCATAGCTTCCTATAGGAACATCAGTAAATAGATTTTTTCCTTCATCAAAAGTAGCTTTACTAGCAAAAGTCATAACTTCTCCTTGTATTTTAGTTCCAGAATAATCTCCAACAAATCTTATTCTACCGTAAACTTGAGGTAATTCAATTTCTGTACCTGATATGATAATTTTCTTATCTACAGTTTCTTTTATTAATATTGCCATTTTTTATTTTTTTTCTAAAGATACAAATTATGCTGATGCTATTACTGTTACCGTTCCAGAGCTACCTCTATATTTAAGTGATCCAGCTTCTACATACAGTTGTCCTGCTGTTGCTATGTTAGCTGCAGGTGCTGTTCCATTATGTATAGCCATTACATTATTTCCATTCACTGTTAGAATATCATCTGTATTTGCACTGTTTCTTAATCTAAATACTACATCTGTAGATAAAGCTCCTTGTGCTCTTACATCCAATTTTGCAGTAGGATCATCTGGCCCTAAAGCAAAAAGATTAGCTGGGGTTATAATCATTTGGTTGGTTACAGTTGTATTATTTGTTGCTATACTACCAAATATGTGTTTAAGGTATTGTTGCTTCCAAAAAATTTGACCACCAAAAGCACCCTGTTGTTCCATTGCTGTTGCAGTACCTCCACCACCTCCAGACCTCATGTGAAAACGCATTCCTGATCCAACCTGCCTAAACCCTGAAAATCCAAATCCATTTCCAGTGCCATTTGTAAAATAATGACTGTACCCAGCCCATGTTCCAGTAGCTGAATAATGAATACCTTTAGGAGAAACTATTTCCATATGACCTGTTCCATCTCCACCATTAGTAGAGTTATCAAAACCAATATATGCTTTTTGTAAGGATGTTCCTGCAAGAAAAGTTAATTGACATCCTTGAGATTCATTTGCTCCACTACTTTGAACATTGTTTTGAATTACAAGTACTACTCTATCTGCTATATTTTTTTCAAGAGTAAGTCTTCCTAAAGATTTATCAAACTTAAATGAATCATCTTCATCTAATACTCCACCTTCTTGGAACAAAACTCTTTGGTCCGTTCCATTTAGTATAGGTGTTGTTCCTATATCTAAATCTCCTCCAGACGGCAATGTTATTACTGTGCTCATTATATTAGTGTTTTAATTATGGAATAAGTCTTTGATTTAAATATGTTTTATATAGTACAAAGTTTGAAGAGTATATTTGATCTTGTGTTTTAGCTTGTCCCCATTCTGCCGTAATATCTAAAGTGTTTATTACAGTTGTATCAAATGTTTCTACATCTTGAAAAACAAAACCCTCTAAACTTCCTGTATCTCTATTGTATGCAAAATTTCCATTTGTACACATTGAACCCGTTGCACCGATAGCAGCTACTGTAAAATCAAGTTC
>Ga0114918_10002953_pt1 | contig 15049 bp, 10 predicted proteins | sample LantaG_FD_87015 | JGI IMG/M metagenome (GOLD analysis project Ga0114918, IMG submission 87015) | Deep subsurface microbial communities from Baltic Sea to uncover new lineages of life (NeLLi) - Landsort_02402 metaG | ecosystem: Environmental > Aquatic > Marine > Oceanic > Sediment | place...
AAGTGGGGTCCTGCCGCCGGTTCCACTACGTACGTATCATTGATGTTGCCGTCCCCATATGGTGTGACGGCTATTCCGCTGCCGGCACCAGTGGTGTCTGTGGGCGATGTCACGAACCGTAACGCGATATCTACGACGTCATCCAATGTACATCTCCTGAGGCTGGGTGTGGGCTGAAGAGCCTCCAGTGCCGGCGGGGGGACTCTTCAGCTATGGCGTGCTTGTAAGCGAAGTCCCAGCCGTACAGCAACTTCGCTTGGTGTGATCACTGTTTCTCTTGGATCTTGGCCCACGTGTCCCGCAGGGCAATGGTGCGGTTGAAGACCAGATGCCCCTCAGTGGTGTCCGGGTCCGTGCAGAAATAGCCGGTGCGCATGAATTGGTAGCGGTCCCCTGGCTTCGTCTCGGCCAGACTGGGCTCGACCTTGCACGAGATCAGGACTTCCAGTGAGTCCGGATTGAGACTGTCGAGGAAGGTTTCATCCTCTTCGACATCCTCGGGATTCTCCCGGCTGAAGAGACGGTCGTAAAGCCGGACCTCTGCATCGACCGCGTGCATCGCAGAGACCCACTGGATCGTGCCTCGCACACGGCGACCATCGGGGGCTTGTCCACCGCGGGATTCCGGATCGTAAGTGCAGTGGATCTCGACCACGTTGCCCTCTTCGTCTTGGACGACCCCCTTGTACGTGACCAGATAGGCGCTCTTCAAGCGTACTTCGCGTTCCGGTGCCAAGCGGTAGTACTTGCGGGGAGGATTCTCCATGAAGTCATTGCGTTCGATGAAGACCTCGCGACAGAATGGGATCTTGTGTGTGCCCATCTCAGGGTGTTGCGGATGGGCATCGATCTCCATCCACTCCACCTGGCCCTCAGCGTAGTTGTCAATCACGACCTTGATGGGGTCGAGGACCGCCATGGCGCGCGGACTGTGTTCGTTGAGGTCGTCGCGGATGGCGTGCTCAAGCAGCGCGACATCGACCACGCTGTTCGCTGTCGAGATGCCGATGCGGGCGCAGAAGTCATTGATCGAATCGGCGCTGCAGCCGCGCCGCCGCAGGCCGGCGATGGTGGGCATACGGGGATCATCCCAGCCCTTTACGCGGCCGCCCTGCACCAACTGGAGAAGCTTGCGCTTGCTCAGTATGGTGTAAGTCATATGGAGTCGGGCGAATTCGATCTGACGAGGATGGTAGATGCCCAGCTGTTCCAGGAACCAGTTGTAGAGCGGACGGTGATCCCGGTAGCCCAGGTCGCAGAGTGAGTGGGTGATCCCCTCGATCGAGTCCCCCAGGCCGTGGGCCCAGTCGTACATTGGGTAGATGCACCAAGCATCGCCCTGCCGGTGGTGGATCCGGTGGAGGATGCGGTACATAATCGGATCGCGCAGATTGATGTTTGGTGAGGCCATGTCGATCTTCGCGCGGAGCACGCGAGCGGCCTTCGGGAATTCGCCGGCGCGCATCCGTCGGAAGAGGTCCAGGTTCTCCTCAACCGAGCGGTTCCGGTAAGGGCTGTCCGTACCGGGTGCGGTCAAGGTGCCTCGGTATTCGCGGATTTCATCTGGGCTGAGGTCATCCACATATGCCTGCCCCTGCTTGATGAGTTGTTCGGCCCATTGGTATGTTTGCTCGAAGTAGTCCGAGGCGTAGAAGATCTCGTCGCCGAAATCGTGTTCAAGCCAGCGCACATCATCAATGATGCCGTCGACGTATTCCTCTTCCTCCTTCACCGGGTTGGTGTCATCGAAGCGGAGGTTGAATTTGCCACTGAAATCGCGGGCGATGTCTGCGCTGATCGCTAATGCTTTGGCGTGGCCGATGTGTAGATAGCCGTTGGGCTCAGGTGGGAAGCGCGTGTGTACTCTACGGTCATAGCGTCCGGTCGTGATATCCTCAACTACCGCCGTGCGGATGAAATCCGTCGCCAGCGCGTGCAGCTCTTCATCGTTCAGTGGGGTGGTGTCTTTGTAGTTTCTGTTCTTGTTACTCATCAGGTTTCACTCCTTCTTCCCTAGCACCAAGTGTACCAAAAGCGACCACAAGAGCAAACGGCTGGTGGGACGTGAGCGCTTTGGCGCTCTCGTCCCACCAGCTTGGCAGTTTTGGCCCTGACCCGGTCAGCCCAGTGGGTGATTTTTGGGCCAAAACCGCTGTGCGGCCTTCAAGTTGCGTGAACTCCTGTCTGGTTTGCGCTCCGAAGATGAAATGCACCCCACAATGGTCGTTGACCATGTGGTTTGCCGGCAGGAAGTCGTCAGAGGCTAAGGCTAGGGGCTAGAGAGTCAGGCCTTCCAGCAACGCCTTGCCCAGCCAGGTGAGTTTGAAGGCGTCAATCCGTTTGGAAGAGATCGGGCCGATGATCTCCTCTCTGTAGCGACCCTCAGCGACACCGAAGTCGATCAGTCTATCGGTTACCATGCGGCGAACGTCATAGAGCAGTAGCCCACGATCGACATCCTGGCGGTCGCCGCCCAGGGGATTGGGCAGTGCTCTCGACAATCCAGTGCGCTGGCCCAGCGTTGTGGCAAAGGTCTCGAACTCGAACCACCTGCCGATGGGCTGGGAGAGCAAGTATGCTGACGTGGCGGTCGGGAAATTCCTGGGCAATTCGATACTATGACCGGTGGCAAACCGCCAATCGACTCGATGCCACCACGTTGAGAAGAGGGAGAGCGTCTGAAACAGTGGCTCCTCTTCCAGGAAGCGCTCGCCTGTGTCGGTGATCTGCCACTGGGCGCCATTCGGCGTCACCAGAAACTCCGCCACTTCGAGCAGCCCATGGATGAAAAGGAGGGGCCATACCTCGAACTCGGTGCGCAATTTGTAGATACGGTCGCCGATCTGCTGGTCCAGCACGGGAGGGGTGATGAAGTCCGCCGTGGCCGCGCGGATGTGCTTGCGCGGCATGTTGCCGGTCGATTGTGTGCCGATGACCTTGTGATCGCGGACGTAGGCTAGTACGGCGATTGCGTTGCGGCGCAGCTCCAGGTTCTGGGCTGCCTCTCTGAAGCGGGCGTAGTTGTAGGTGGCGACCCAGGCGGCGAACCGTTCCGACCGGTGTGATAATCCCTCAGGTAGTATTGACATAGGTTGTTCTGCCTATACCTCAATGTATCAATCTGGGCAGCACTCGGTTACCCAAGAGCGCGTGCATCAAGATCAAGTGTATAGCTATATTATAGCTGTGATCGTCTCCGTGTGGCGGGCCATCGTCAAACCGTTGTCGTGTGTCCCGCTTGGGATGAGGAGTCCGGTCATATCGAGCAAAGCCGGCATCACCGAACCTGGTAGATGGTGACGCCATTCTGGTCGTAGACGGCCGGCAACATCTCGGCGAACTTCGCCAGCGCCTCCTCGGGATAGCGTTGACGTTCCAGGGGGCCGACGTAGACGTAGCCGACGTTGTAACGTTCCAGGATCCGTGTCGCCACTGTGTGGTTCAGCGTTGTCATCAAGACGTTGAGATCAGCTTCGCGAGCACCGGGCTCGTCATAGTTGCCACGCCATTGAAGCTGGTGCCCTCCCCAACCCAACACCGTGGGGAGCCCGGTGAGCGCGGAGACCCTGCCTTCATAGACATAGGCTCTGTGTTGGTCGCCGGGGGCCTCGACGATGATGGGCGTGCCTTTGATGTTGTCATTGAGCCAGGCAATCGCCGCGGCATCCTCTGGGTAAGACTGCTGTAGCCAGGCTGCGCCATCGAGGGTCCAGGGAACGCCCTGTTCCCGGGCGCGTGCAGGCACGGCCAAGATCGTGTAGACCATGCCGGCTGCGATCAGGAGGAGCGCGACTGCTGCTGTCATGCTGCGTCCCACCGTCTGTTTCATCGCGCCCTTGATCGGTTGAAGCCACACGGTGAGCTGCCAGGCGCCCGCCAACGACCACAGAACCCAGGCCTGGAAGTAGAACTTGAAGATGGTGTTCATGCGCGTCATGAAGATATCCTGGAGGTAGACGAACTCGGGCGCCAATGTGAGAAGCAGGCCCATCAGCGCGAGCAGCAGCGGGAAACCATCGTCAATTGCCGTCTGCGACTCCTGAGACGCATCACCTACCTTCTCACCGCCGGTCAGAATGGGTCGAACCATCGCGCTTAATGCTGCCGCCACCCCGACGGCCAGAAACAGCCCGATCCAGGAGTTCTTCAGACGCAGCTTGAGCGCGGTCAACACGGTTTCCGGGGCGAGGCTGTACCCTTGTACCGATTCCCCGCGTATGATGGCTATGATGTAGGGATAGGCCGCCGCCGATCCCACGATCAGTGCTACCAACGCGATGGCGACCACAAAGGCCATCCCCAGGCCAATGGTCGGGAGTGTTTTGATGGACCTGCGCCGGGCGCTACCCACGATCACGCCGATCGCCGGTATCAGCAGAGGGAGGAACATCACGACGAAGTGCTGCGGTTTGGTCGCGTTGAAGAGGTTGGGTAGAATGCCGCCGGCTTGGGAGCGTAACGCAAACCAGAAGGGCAGGTAGAGGACGACGCTCAGAACTCCCATCACGCCGGCTTCGGGGATGACTGTCCACACCGTGGCCAAGAACGAGGCCACTGACTTATCCGCGTGGGTGTAGCGTCCCAGGGCCCGGGCGCCCACGAGCAAAGCCCAGTAGATGGGGAAATCCCAGGTGTTTAGAAACCCCAGTGCCCCCAAGATGACTGCATACCCGGCTATGGGCCAGATGCTGCGACGTAGGCTGCGCCAGGTTGAGGTGAGCCACTGGGCCACCGGTCGTTGAGGCGCCTCCCGCCTATCAGCGTCGCCACCCGTGGCTTCGCCCGTCGAGATCTCTTCTGTTGGGCCATTCTTGGTCTCGACCGCTTGCCGGTAGGCATTGAGCGCTATGGCGATGGCGATGAGCACAAAGGGCAGCGCCAGCACGTGTGGGTGCATATCGCCGAGGATGAAGCTGAAGGCCGGGAACTCATCGATGACCTCCTGAACATCTCCCCACGGCGTCCTGTCCCGGATCGTGCGGGACGCCTGCCACCACCAGAAGAAGCGCCGGGGGATTGGGCTGAATGGCGGTTGGGGCGGTTGATCCAGCCAGTTGATGTCCAGCCATTTCCAGAAGCCTACAGACATGTACCCGCGCGCATGCAGGACTTCAAAGAGTCCTTCGCCGTTGCCGGCGAGCAGTAGCATCAACGGAGCTACCAATGATCGGAATACGGCCTTCCCGTGGGTCAGATCATAGACGATGCTGTAGGCCTGTGCTGCAACGAGCGCAAACCACCCGGCGTTGCCGAGATTGAAGGCTACCGTGGGGGCGAGCATACTCAGGCGAGTGAGCACGCCAAGCAGGAGATAGCCCAGATAGTAGTAAGAGAGGGTGAAGCCGGACAGCCACGGGTCCTGGGGTGGCAACGTGGGGGCGCGGAGCATCGCGTTGAGGAATGCGATCTCCATCCACTTCTCCCCACCTGCGGTCTGGAGTTGCGGCTGACTGGCTCTGACAAACGCCCATGCGACGAGGGCAATCAGAAAGAGCGCCTCGATGACGAGGACATAGCTCCGGTTGCTCTGCCACCAGGGGCTCAGCTCGTGCCAATGCCGGCGCATCAGAACGAGTCCTGCGATCCACACAATGGCTGCTGCCGCCAGGACACCGCCGCTTGTGTTTTCCCATAGGTGCAGAATCCCGCCCCACCAGAAGATGACGCCGGCAAGGAGCAACCCCAGGGCTTTGGCGGTGCCGTAACCTCTGCTGGGAAGCCGCTTGAACAGACTGAATGCCAACGGCAGCCCCATCAAGGCCATAAACTGCAGCACCAGATACCAGACAAGTATTGAGGTTACCATCTCGTCGTCTCAGTCTTCTATCGCGATCAGGTGCGCGATGTGCTCGTAGATAGAGGGTCCGATTCCCGGTACGTTCTGGATATCCTCAACTCGCTCGAAGGGTCCGTTTGCCGTTCGATAGGACACAATGTCTGCGGCTTTGCTCGCGCCTATGTAGGGCAGAGACTCCAACTCGTCCAGCGTTGCGGCGTTGATGTTGATGGGAGCCGCCGGTGTCGAACTCGCGCTCAGTTGCTGTGTTGTCGCCGAGCTGACTCGATCTGTCAGCCGCGGAATAGTGATGTGCTGGTTGTCTACCAAAGGTGCCGCTAGATTGACGGCGTCCAGATCGGCATCCGCGCCGGCGCCGCCGGCTCGGTCAAGTGCGTCCGCGATCAGACTGCCTGCCGGGAGTTCCACAACCTGGGCTTTGGCGACTGCGCCGCTGATATAGACGCTGATAGGCCAGGGCGTGGTGATGGCTTGGTCACCTGTGCCCGTCGTGCGGTCTGAGTCGGCCGGGCCAGGCCAGTTCGGTGAAGCCGGGTCTTGTGCTGATTCGGGAGTGGGCGGTTCCCCGGGAAATCCATAATGGCCGATCAAACCGCCGACGATCAGCGCGATAAGTCCCAGTCCTGCGACGTGAACCCTGAACTGCCGGCGCGCTTTGGCCCAGGTTTCTCTGCGTGTGTCGGCACGCGCCTCCCGCAGCAGCGTGCGTAGCCGCCCTACTTCCTGCTCCAGCACCTGACGATCGGTTCCTTCAGTCGCTTCTTGTGTACGACCTTGCCCCGCTGAGCGTGCGTTCACGATTCACCTCGTCACGTCATCTGGTCATGATTCGGTGTTGGGTTCGGTGGGATGATCCTTTCCTTGATCGGCCGATCGCTTGAGAAGCCGGCCGGGGGCCAGTTGTCGCATCCGCCGGTAGTGCTGCCTGAGATTCGGCGCTTGGATGTTACCCCCGGCCTCAAAGTAGACCCGTGCTGCCTGTCCCATGCCCCAGGTCGTCACGGCCGATAGCGCCGCTGAGACCAGCCACCCAAGGCCCGGCACCAGCTTGGCCAGTTGCATTCCCAAATATCGTGATAGTAGACTTCCGGCCATCGTGGTGAGGAGCTCTCGCGCATGGGAGATGCTCATGGACTGACCGTACACGGCAGCGATTCGCAAGACCAGCCGTGTCTGTGATGCCAGCAGCAGGGGGATGTCAAGCCCGGGGATGGGTTCCAAAGAGATCAGGGCGTTGACGCCGGCGGTACGCCGGATGATGCGGTTCACGATGTGTTCTCGCACGTCCGGCAGCGCTTTGGCCATCGACACAGCGACGTTCGGCGCTGCGGAGAGAATCGCGGGTAGGAGTCTATCAACGATGCCCGCGCCGGTGTGCGCTGACAGTGCTACCGGGCGGAGGCCCAAGAGCCGCTCAGCGTTCTCGAGAACGTAGGGGAGTTCCTTGGGGATCAGGTCTGTCTTGTTGATCGCCACAATCACGGGGATGCCCAGATCCAGCAACGCCGTGTAAAGGTCGAGATCCGGCTGCCGTACGCCGGACACGGCATCCAGCAGCAGAAGGACCAGGTCCGCTTGACCGGCTGCTGTTTGGGCGGTGGACGCACGGTCGATCCCCCATACCTCTCCGAATCCCGGGGTGTCAACCAGCAGGAACGGTCCCAAAGGATGTTCGATGACGCCCGTGGTCGTTCCCGGGACCGCGCTGACGGCTGAGATCTTGCGCCCGTGCAGGCGGTTGAAGAGCGTAGACTTGCCGCTGTTGACCGGTCCAACGATCACCAATCGCGAAGCTGTCTCCTGCGCAACTTCGTGTTCCATCGTGTGCCAGTCAAGCGACCGGAGCAGCGTCTGGATGTCCGTGAGTCGACCGGGAAGTTTTAGAATTTTCATAGCCCGGAGTTTAGCACAGAATGCGCTCCCATACCAAGCCCTCTGGACCACGGGCGCACTCCAGTATGGGGCGAATGCCCAGGAAAGGCTCCCTGCTGGACCACCAGATTGTCTCTATCCCAACTGGTGTTGCTGATTGCGCACGGGCGCTGTATGTCGGCCACAACCTGATCCACAATGCCTGGGGCGTCCGTGCGCATCTGTTTGACCAGATCCCAGATCGGGCGTTGCTGCCAGGCCTCTATATAATCTGCTTGTCAGTGGTCCACTCCAGTCGGGCGTCAGGATGCCAAAGCCAAGCTGATCCTCCCGCGATCGACGTCAACATCCAGGACCTCAACATCGACAACATCACCGACCGCTACCTTTTCGTGTGGGTCACGGACGTACTCACTGCCCATCTGGCTGATGTGGATCAATCCATTCCGCTTTACGCCGATATCCACGAAGGCTCCAAAATCCACGACATTTCGGATCGTTCCCTTGAGTTGCATTCCAGGGTGAAGATCCTCAATGGTCAAGACGTCACTCCGCAGCACCGGTCCCTCCAAATCATCCCGGGGGTCGCGGCCTGGGCGGAGAAGGGCCCCCAGAATGTCCTCCAGGGTAGGTCTGCCTGTGCTGAGTTCGTGCGCCAGCTCATCCAAGTCTATCTCACGTCGCAACTCGCGGATAGCGTGTGAGAGCTCCGGGTGGCCGATCGGTAGTCCCACGAGATCCAACACGGCGCGGGCGACTTTGTAGCTTTCCGGATGGATGGGCGTGCTATCCAATTCATCCGGTCCCTGTGGAATGCGCAGGAAGCCGGCTGCCTGTTCGAATGTCTTGGCCCCGATCCCGGAGACGCTGAGGAGGCTTCTGCGCGATGGAAAGCTGCCGTGCTCATCGCGATAAGCGACGATCGCCCCCGCGGTCTTGGGCCCAATCCCGGATATATGCCTCAACAGCGCCGGGGAGGCTGTGTTGAGGTCGGCGCCGACCGTATTCACCGTGGATTCCACGATCTCGTCCAGCGTATCGACCAGAGCTTTCTGGTCGATGTCATGCTGATACAGCCCTACGCCGATGGCCTTGGGCTCAATCTTGACCAGTTCGGCAAGGGGATCCTGAAGGCGCCGGGCGATGGAGACCGCACCACGGATCGAAACGTCGAGATCGGGCAGCTCTGCCCGCGCGAGCCGAGAGGCCGAATAGACCGAGGCCCCGGCCTCACTGACAATGGTGTACTGGACCTTCAGCCCTTCACCGATGAGTTCGGCTACCAGCGCCTGTGTCTCACGGCTCGCGGTTCCATTGCCGATGTCGATGACGGTCACGCTGTGCTTCTTGACGAGGTGGCGCAGTGTATCCTTGGCCTGTTCTCTTCGCCGGTCTGGATAGATCGTGCGCGCATCCAGGACCTTGCCGGTCGGGTCCACGACTGCAATCTTGCATCCGGTGCGATATCCGGGATCAATGCCGAGGACCGTCTGGCCGCGCATCGGAGGTTGGAGCAGCAGTGAGCGCAGATTGGTGGCAAACACCCCGATGGCGTGTTCATCCGCCATCTCGGTGAGCTCGCGACGGGTCTCGCGCTGGACGGCGGGGAAGATCAATCGGCCGTAACTGTCTTTGCGCGCCGCCAGTAGATCCTCTGCGAACGCGCTGCCTGAATCGGTTGGATACCGCATCGCAAGAATGCCCAACGCCTCTGATTCAGGGATATCCAGGCCGACCTTGAGAATACCCTCGCGTTCCCCGCGGTTGAGCGCCATGACCTGGTGCGGGCGCAGTCCTTTGACGTCTCCGAAGAAGTCATAGTAGAGCTCGTATGTGCCTTTGGGATCTTTGCTCCTGTCGACCACGCCGGTATTCATGACGCCACGCCGCTGGGCCATAGCCCGCATGCTCCCGCGTATCTCAGGGTCGTCGGCGACGGTCTCGGCGACGATGTCCCGAGCCCCTTGGTATGCGGCCTCTGCGGACGGCACGCCCTCGTCATCGCCCGTCACGAAAGCGGCTGCCAGCCGATCATGTGTGCCCTCAAGCGACTGGGCCAGGATCAGGTCGGCCAGCGGCTGCAAGCCCTTTTCCCTCGCAATGGTGGCGCGTGTCTGTCGCTTCGGGCGGTAGGGGCGGTAGAGGTCTTCCAGTCGCTGCAAGGTATCCGCTGACTGCACGTCAGCTTCCAGCGCCGGCGTCAGGACGCCCTGCTCTGCCAGGCTGCTATGGATGGTTTCCCGGCGTTTTTCCATATTGCGGCGGTAGCCAAGGCGTTCGGCAAGCCGGCGTAGTTCCTCTTCATCCAGCGAGTCGGTCAATTCTTTACGATAGCGCGCGATGAAGGGGAGCGTATTCCCATCGTCGAACAGGCGTACAGCAGAGCGGACGCGGGGCAGCGCCAGCTTAAGGTCCGCTGCAACAGCTGCAGTGATCTGTTCCTGATTCATAGCGCTACCTCGTTGACTGGTGCGTTGTGTGTTCGATCTGTCCGATCACCCGAGCGGCGCGACGGCCTATTTCCACAGCGAAGTTTGTGCCGCGGTCCCATGGATAGATCTGGCTCATATTGGCCACGAAAAGATTGGGGATGGGTGTTTCGAGCGGTGGAATACGTTCCGAGTGGTTGACAAAGGGAACTGGCTGAGCATAGATCTCTGAGAACTTCCAGTAAGCACGCACCCAATCGCGGCTGAAGTCAGGATTAATGCGTTGAATACTGGGGATGAAGCGCTCCAGCAGGGCTTCTGCCGATAGTTCGAAATATTCGTGATCGGGTGTCAAATAGTCACCGCAGTAGACCAACGTGTCCCCTCCATAGTGAGATGCGTCGACGTAGTTGGTGTGTTCCACGAAGGCCAGGAAGGGGAACCCCTCCCGTTTGGGGATGTTGATCCAGTAGTGCGAATCGGTGACCGGATGCTTGAGTGCCAGCACCATCACGACGGTGCCCATAGACACCAACTCGTCCAAGCCTGCGGTATAGCCAGCCGGCAGCTCGGGAGTGTGCTCCTTGGGCATCCGTGGCGATATCGTCGCCAGTACGCGATCGTGGACTCGGTCGCCGGCCTGTAGTTCCAGCCGAATCCGGCCATTCTCGAGGGGGTGAATGCCGCGGACGCGGTGGTTCAGGAGGATGTCGCCGCCCGCTTCCCGCACTTTGGCAGCCATACCTTCCAGGAAGCTCTGGAAGCCGCCCCTGAAATAGCCGAGCTTTGGTGTGCGGGCGACCAGACGCGCCCAGAACCAGGCCATATTGACCTGCTTGTAGTAAGGTCCGAACTTGCCCTCAAGCATGGGTAGCCAGAAGGCTTCATAGGCGCGCTTGCCAGCAGCCTTTGCCATCCAGGTGTCAGCGGTGACCTTCTCCAGCGACTGCCAATCCGGAGTGTAGCGCAGGAATGCGCTCACCAGACCCACACGCAAGCGGCCCAAGAAGGGGGCCGGCTTGAAGGCCAGGACGCGCAAAGCCGTGGTGGCTAAGTCTGCAACATTGGACAGCGTCTTTCCCAGAGGGAGGCGCTCCAGCCACGGCCCCACGAGCGGCTTGTTGATCGGGTATAGGCGTCCCTCTTTGAGAATAGACGTGACGGGACTCTTGAAGAAGATCATATCACGCAGGCCGAGCTCCTCGGCAAGGCCGATGATGTCGCTATCGCTGGCAAAGATGTGGTGGTAGAAGCGGTCCAGAGACCAGTCCCAGCCTTCATCCTTGAATCCCGAGGCGAGGCCGCCGACATAGGGACGTGCCTCGTAGACTGTCACACTGTGCCCAGCTTTGAGGAGATCATGGGCAGCCGTGAGGCCGGTCACGCCGGCGCCGACAATGCCAACACTCAGGGTGCTACCGTTGGACATGATCAGAGATCCTTGTCTGGTGGGGGGATCAAAGAATGGAAGAATACAGAATCAGCGAATGGGAGACGAAGAGCCGTCATCCGGATGACTGCCTTATTCTCCCATTCTGCCATTCTTTGATTCTTCTATTCTTCTCCCGGTCTTCCGACGAGGGACCACGGGCCTGCCCACTCAATGTGGACCGGGACGATGTGTCCTAGGCGATTGGTAGCTTTCCCGGCCTCGCCAGGGTCCCTGCCGGAATCCTGGACAGGATCGAAGAAGACCAGGCGATCGGTGGTTGTGCGTCCAAACCAGCGCTTTCTACGTGCGTGCCAGCCTTCGACCAAGATGTCGACGGTCTGGTCGAGATAGCGTGCGTTGATCTCCGTAAGGATGTCGGACTGCAGATTGTCCAGTGCCTTGCGCCGTTGTTCTTTCTCCTCGTGGGACAGGTTGTCATCAAACCGGCGCGTTGCGACCGTCTGCGGACGGGAGGAATAGCGGGCAATATGTGCCCTATCGAGCCGAAGCTCTTTGAGCAGGTCATAGGTGTTGTTGAACTGCGCCTCGGTTTCGCCGGGGAAACCCACGATGATGTCCGTGGCGATGGAAACGCCTGGAATGCGCTCGCGGATCCGCTTTACGAGATTGCGGTAATCGTCGACGGTGTACCCGCGACGCATGCGCGTCAGGACCTCATCATCGCCGGCTTGCACCGGCACCTCAATGTGTGGACAGACCTCGGGAAGCTCTGCTACAATGTCCAGCAGGTCGTCTCGTATCCAGTTGGGATGGCTGGTCAGGAACCGGATGCGCTTGAGGCCCTCAATAGCGTGAATCTCACGCAGCAGCGTGACCAGCGGGGTGCCTGAACTCGCACCAAACTCCGGCAGGTCGTATCCGTACCGGTCCACAATTTGGCCCAACAGCGTGATCTGCCGGACACCTTGAGCAGCCATTTGCTGCGCTTCGGCGATGATCGCGCTCATCGGGCGGCTGCGCTCGGCGCCACGGCGGTAGGGGATAACGCAGTAGGTGCAGGCGTGCGAGCACCCCAGTACGATGGGCAGATAGGCGTTAACCACGTGACCTTGTTCTGATGCGGGCAAGATGGTGTCGGTGCGACCCAGGGCCAACCGGCGGGCCTCAGCGTCAGCGATCAGGGTCTGTGCCTCACTCAGATTGTCGTGCTCGGACAGATAGGACCAGAGCTCGGTCGGATCTGATGGTGGAAGAAAGAGATCTACCCATGGGAATCTCTCACGCAACGGGGCAGGGTCTCTCACACCCACCATACATCCCATAAGTCCAAGCACCCGCTCAGGATAGCGTTCCTTTATGCTCCTGAGCTGGTTGAGTCGACCCGCAGCCTTGTCTTCGGGCTGCTGCCGCACTACGCACGTATTGAGAATCATCACGTCAGCGTCTTCTGCCCGATCAGAAGGGGTGTATCCCAGACGCTCAAGGCCTGCAGCCACGCGTTGCGAGTCGGCTACGTTCATTTGGCAGCCGATGGTCCAGATATGATAGTGCATTTATTTGACAACCTTATAGTTAAAGTGAGGCATTTTACCGCACGTGGGAGTGTGGTCAAGGACCTTGGTGGTTTTGGCCCAGTCGGCGATGAGCGCAGTGGGAAATGTGGGCCAAAACTGCAGGGAGTTGCGCAGACGTCTGGCCGGCTATCTTCGCTCCCATTCCCGGGTGGCCTGACGGATCAACGCCTGGATCTCCGCGCTGGGAATATCGGCGATCTCGTCATAGGCGGTGCCATCTACAAAGAAGTTGATGCCGCCGGGGATGTTCTGGAGGACGACGGTGTGGCCTTGCAGCGCTGGGGTCTGCACCAGCAATTCATCCAGGATGCCATTGATCTCATAGGCGAAATCGATAGTAGGGAGCGAGCCACGGAGGGGCGTGATCCGGCGCGCTGGAGGCTCCAGAGCCCCAGGGGTACCGGCGTCCGAAGTCTGGGCTGGCGGGGCCAGGCGCTGCGACAGGGGCGACACGGGTCGCGCGGCCTGTGTGGTAGGCTTGATCTCGCGCGACGGGGATTCAACCGGGGGCGCAGTAGGCTGAGCCTGACTGACGACGCCTTTGGCGAATCCAGCCAGAGCTCGCAAAGCGCTTGTGGCCTCCTCACGTGTCTGTGAATCAGAGACGGCTGCGAGGGTCCGGCAGCGTTGTCCCTTGACGTAGATCTCCCAGCCCCCGACGGTGTCGCGTTTCACCCCAAGGGTGTAGGCCGGCGGTGTCGAGCCTGTCGGTTGAGCTTCAGCAGACGCCGGGGTGCTCAGGGACCGCGTCACACCGACCGCGGAGGTGCTCTGCCTTCGAGAGCGGATGGAGAGCCATATCAGCCATCCGGCGATGGTAACAATGCCGATGATGAGGATGATGAGAATCGGTAGCAACAGGGACTGAAACTGACTGCCGTTCTGGACCATAGTCGCCTCCGTGTTACAGAATAGTAGACTCAGTATGCTGGCCATCGGCGCTCTGCAATCAGCGCGCCGGCTTCTGATGTGGTCCTACGCTTTGGTAAGCTCCCCGACCAGGTGCACCCGCCACGTGCCCGGCAGCATAAGTTCAAGACCTATGGCCGCCGGGAAGCTCAGCGGACTCCAAGCTAGATAGCTGGGATCCTCAATCCATTCGATTCTTGCCAACCGTAGGTTTGCCTGGGCACCCAGACGTTCGATCTCTGCGGCGGTGTTCGCCCGGTAGGCCACCGGATATGTGTCGGCGGGCTGACGTCCGTAGAACAATGTGACGATGCGCTGCTGCAAAGGGTGTAATCCGGATAGGGTCCTGCTTAGCCGGGGCAGAGGATGTGACCTGTTGGGTGTAAGGAAAAAGAAGCTGCCCCCCGGGCGTAACAGCCGCGCGATCTCTCGAAACGTCTGTTCCGGGTTTGGCATGTGCTCCAGCACCCAGGAAGCCACCACAATATCGAACGTTGCTGCGGTAAAGGGTAGACGTTCCGACTGCGCGCAGCAGCGCGATAGAGAGGGCCGGCGATGTTCTTTCAGCGAGTTGAGATCCGGATCCGTACCTGCCCAGCTGCCCATACTCCCCATTCGCTCGACGATGCCGCCTCGACCACATCCCAGGTCCAGAATTCGATCTTCTTCAGAGATACCGGCGGCGACCCAGCGCTGATACCGCATCGTGGCGGGCTCCCAACCCGGTCTCAGCATCGCGTACCGGCGGCGAAAACACTCTAGACGCTCTGGATTGCCTGTGACCATACCCCCATTCTAGTACGACGGCAGGATTTTCCAAAATCGGTCGTGGGTGCTATCATGGATTACTTCTCCGATTCTCCGATCTTGCCGGCTCGTGCAATTCGAGCAGCGTGTTGGCTACGCTGACCCGTCGACTGGCCAGAGCTTACGTGGCAGGGGTTCTGCGCTTGTGATAAGGAGGATTTGATGGCCCACGATTGGTATAAGGATGCTGTCTTCTACGAGGTTTCCATTCGCGCGTTTTCTGACCGCAACGACGACGGCATTGGGGATCTGGCTGGGCTTACATCAA
>Ga0114918_10002954_pt1 | contig 15046 bp, 13 predicted proteins | sample LantaG_FD_87015 | JGI IMG/M metagenome (GOLD analysis project Ga0114918, IMG submission 87015) | Deep subsurface microbial communities from Baltic Sea to uncover new lineages of life (NeLLi) - Landsort_02402 metaG | ecosystem: Environmental > Aquatic > Marine > Oceanic > Sediment | place...
GAGCGGGGCGGCGTGCGTGGGATTTTTACCCGCACACCTTGAAGGGGGCAAGGCGAGCGAGGCGGGCGAGAGAGAGTGCGCGCGGGTGGTGAGAGAGTGTGCGTGCACGCGGCGGTAAGAGAGGTGGGGCGGGTTATGATATGCGAAACAAAGCAAAAGACCCCCCCCCTGCCTCCTCCTCTCAACACTTGGTCTCACTGGCCGCGCCCCGTCCTCACAGTCCGCCGCCGCCGCCACCCCCGCCGCCCTTCCCCCCGCTGCGACGCCCCCTGTTCTTGCGCCGCCGGGGCTCGCCCCGCTCCCGCCACCGCCGCCGCGCCGCCGCCGGCCAGGTCCGCACCAGCCAGGCCGCCAGCGGGGCTTGGAAGACCATCGCGCCCAGCCCCGCGGCCAGGAGCGACTCCCGGGGCTCGTGGAAGTGGGCGGCGGTGACGGCCATGTCGGCCGCCAGGGCCAGGTAGGCGCCCACCGCCAGGGCCAGGCCGGCGTGCAGGGCCAAGGAATGGGCGGGCCCCGGGTGGGGCCGCCCCGCACCGGCCGCGGCCCGGGCCGCCAGCGTGGACGCTGCCAACGCGCCGGCCTCGACCGCCAGCAGGCCGGCCAGGCACGCGCCCAGCAGGAGGTGGTCCGACATGAGGTGGCGGCCTGCATGGGGCTGCGCTGCGGCCCGGGCGGCGTGGAGCGCGGCCCGACCCGCCTCGGCCGCGGCCCGGAGGGTGACAGGCAGAGGAGTAGAGGTGAGGGCGGTCACCGTGCCGCGCGCACGCTCAGCCACCGCAGCCACCACCTCCGCCCGCGGCCGGGCCGCCACCTCCTTCCCCGCCTCCAGGGCCGCTCCTAAAAAACCGGCCTGGTGCGGCGCGTACAGGCCCAGCCGCACCGCGGCCGCGCCGCCGTAGATGGTTGCCGCCCGGAGGACGGAGCGGGACGCTAGCGGGTGGCGGTGGTGGAGCGGGGTGGTGGCGGCGCGGTTGCGGATCCACCCCGCCACCGCCCGGGCGGCGACCACGGGTGCGACCAGGATGGGGCCCCCAGCCCGCAGGGCCCGGTCAAACCACAGGAAGTGGGGCGGCGCGGCGTGGCGGCCCGTGTCGAAGCGCTGGGAGGCGGCCATCGCGATGCCGGCCCCCACGGCGGCCGCCCAGACCGCGGAGAGGAGGATGAGGGCGAGGGCGGCGTGGGCGAGGGAGGGGTGGTGAGACGCGTGGTGGTGGGGCTGGGTCTGCTGGTCGGGGCGAGGAGGTTGAGGGCGGGCAGGCGTGGGCGCAGGCGCAGGTGCGGGCGCGGGCGTGGACACAGGCGGGGCCGCGGGCGCCGGCCCCGGTTGGCGAATGACGTCGGCCGAGCCACCACCACCTGACTTCTTGCCGCCGCCGCGTCGCTCGCCGCCAGGGGTCAGGCCGGGCGGCGGGCCCAGCGCGGCGCCGGCGGCGTGGCCGTTGGCGCGTCGGCGGGTCATGTGGCGGCCGAGAGAAAAACAATGCCTGAAACCACTCTCGGCCCGCTCGCACTCCTCTCTCTCCTCTCGTACTCCTCTCTTCCGCCGCTGCCGCCGGCTCTCTCCTCTTCTCTTCTCCTTTTCGGCGCGGCGCGCACCCCACCCCAGCATAACCTCGCCCACCATGGGCATCCTCGAACGGTGCGTGTATGCAACGCGCGTGCGCCATCCCGTGCCTGTCTCTCTCTTGAGAGGCACGTCCGAAGGACAGGAGAAAAAGCCATCGGCGCACCCAGCCTTCATCCCTTCCCTCACTCCACGCATCCCCTCCCACCGCACTAACCCCAAATAGTATCAAGGAGATCGAGCACGAGATGGGCCGCACTCAGAAGAACAAGGTACGGAAGAGGAAAGGGAGGGAGGCGCGCGGCGCGCGCCTTTCTCAATCTCCTCGCGTTCTCTCTCTTTCTCAACCCGCGCGCCTCTCCATCACCTTTTCTTCTTTCTCTCTTTCTCTCTCTCAGGCCACCGAGTACCACTTGGGCCAGCTGAAGGCCAAGCTGGCCAAGCTTCGCACCCAGCTGCAGGAGCCGTCCTCCAAGGGTGGCGCCAGTGGGGAGGGGTTTGAGGTCCAGCGGTACGGTGACGCCCGGGTGGCCATGATCGGGTTTCCCTCTGTCGGCAAATCCTCGCTCCTCACCGCCCTCACGGGCACGCAGTCCGAGGCGGCCGCCTACGAGTTCACGACCCTGACCTGCATTCCGGGCGTCATCCACCACCGGGACGCCAAGATCCAGCTGCTGGACCTGCCGGGCATCATCGAGGGCGCGGCGGAGGGGCGGGGGCGCGGGCGCCAGGTCATTGCGGTGTGCAAGTCTGCCGACCTGCTCCTGATGGTCCTCGACGCCTCCCGCCCGGCCGCGCACGCCGCCATCCTGACGCGCGAGCTGGAAGCCGTCGGCATGCGCCTCAACCGGGACCCGCCCGCCATCTACTACAAACCGCGCAAGACGGGCGGCATCGCCTTCAACGCGACGGCCGCCCAGACGAAGGGGCTGGACGCGACCCTGGTCCAGCGCATCCTGCACGAGTACAAGATTCACAACGCGGAAGTCCTGGTGCGCGGCGACTGCTCCGCGGACGACCTGATCGACGTCATCGAGGGCAACCGGCGGTACGTCAAGTGCCTGTACGTGTACAACAAGGTAAGAAGAAGGCGGGATGGGCGCGGGATATATATATATATAGAGAGAGAGATAATGATGGTGGATGGTGGCCACGGCCCGCGCGCGCGTGAGCGCGTTCTCTCGTCACCATCCCCCGTTCATTCACACCCTCTCCCCCCCAGATCGACGTCTGCTCCATCGAGGAGGTGGACGCCCTGGCCCGCCAGCCCCACGCCGTCCCCATCTCCGCCTCCGCCCGCCTCAACCTGGACGCCCTGCTGGACGGCATGTGGGGCGAGATGGCGCTGCGCCGCGTGTACACAAAGCGGGTCGGCGCGCGCCCGGACTTCGAGGACCCGGTCGTCCTGTCCGCGGACAGGGGCGGGGTGACCGTCCGCCACTTGTGCGACCGCATCCACCGCGCCCTGGCGTCCGACCTGGCGTACGCCCTGGTGTGGGGCACGTCCGCCAAGCACTACCCCCAGCGGGTGGGCCTGGCGCACAAGCTAGAAGACGAGGACGTGGTCCAGGTGATCAAGCGGAAAGTGGGCGCGTCCGAGGCGGCGGAGGGGAAGGGCCGGTTCAAGTCGACGTCCAGCAAGCCCGCCCGCATCGCGGACCGGGAGAAGAAGCCGGCCCTGCGGTCGTAGAAGGAGGAGGGAGGGGAGGGGAGAGATGGGGAGGGGGAGAGAGAGAGCGAGTCTGCTTTAGCTGGTGGGTTGGGTTGAACCAATGGAAAAAAGTGTCCTTTCGTCTTGCATCGTGTCTATCTCTCCTCCCTCTCGCTCTCTCTTCCCTCCCGCTCTCTCTAGTAGACGTCCGGCGCTGGCGGCCCCTGGTGGTGGTGGCCGTGGCCGTGGTGGCCGCCGCCGGCACCGCCGCCGCCGTGCCCACCCCCACCGCCACCCTGTCCGCCCCCGCCTCCCAGCAACACGTTCCCGGCCCCGCCCGCCGCGGCGGCCAGGTGTGCGGCCAGCCCGTAGTTGGCCAGCTCCAGAGCGTGGACGCGACCCCGGGCGGCGTCCAGCTGGGCGCGCACCGCGGCCGCGTCCGCCAGGCGAGCGGCCTGGAGGGCGACCGCGCGCTTCAACAGGCAGCAGTCGCGCTCCAGGGCGGCCGTGCGCGCGGCGGCGGCCGCGGGCCCGCCTGCCTCGCCGCCCGCCGCGGCCAGGCTGGCCGCGAAGCCGCGCAGGACGGTACGGGCTCGGTCCCGAGCGTCGCCCACGTCCGTGGCGACCGCCATTTCCCGCACGACCGCGTCCGCCCAGCCGTCGACGACCGCGGCGGCGCCCGACTGGTCTTCCGAGGTGGAGGGGCCGGCGCCGGCGGCGGTGGCGCCGGTGACCGCCGCCGCGCCCGCGGGCGGGGGCGAGGCGGTATGGGCGGCGGCCGCGGGGCCGGGCGTGGCCCGGGCCGCGTCGCCCACCGCGGGCGTGCCGTCCCGGGAGGCGGCGGGGCCGCTAGCGTCGTCGTCGGCGGGGGCGGTCTTGAGGGCGGGCGGGACGGCCGAGGCTTTCGCCAGCGCCTCCTCGCCACCACCCGCGCCCCGCAGGCGCAGCTCGCTCAGGCGGCGGACGGCGGCATCGATGTCGTCGCCGCACGTGTACAGGGCTTCGGTGACGGTCTGGAGGAAAGAGAGGGAGGACGGGAAGTGAGAGGGTGGTGGTTGAGGGGCAACAAGGCCGCGCTGGCGCTCGGCCTTCCCTTCCTTTGCACCCGTGCCACCCCCTCTCCGCCACCCGCCCGCGCCCGGTCACCCGCTGGTCCGGTCCTCAGCCCCATAGCGCACCGCCTGATGGGGCGGCGGGCCGTGCCAAGGCGGGGGAGCGGGCGCGGGGCGAACGGGAAGAGAGACCACGGGGGCGGCGCTCAAAAAAAAAAAAACCGCCATGCGTGTCGACTGCCCTCTCTCTCCTCTCTCCTCCTTCTCACCTGTTCGCTCATCTCCGGAAACAGGCCGCGCAGGGCGGTCAGGGCGGACGCGCCGAGGACGTAGGACCGGTCGTGGAGGGGTTGGTGGTAAGGGTGGGCAGCGGCGTGCTGCTCCTGCTGCTGGCCCGCGCCAGCCGTGCCAGCCGCGCCGGCAGCGTCGCCGACGCCGGCGGCGCCGCGCCCGCGCTTGGGGACCTGCGCAGCGGTGGTGGTTGCGAGTGTCGCGGCCGCGTCGGGCGCTTCGTATGGCCGCTTGGCGATGAGTTTATTGTTGAGGCTGGGCGAGGAGGTGGCCGCGACGGACATGCAGAGCACAGCAGAGGGATGGAGGGGAGAGGGAGGGCGAGAGGCCCTCTCCCGGAGTGGCAACTGAGAGAGAGAAGGAAGGGCGCGTGTGGCGCTCTCTCTCTTTTTCTCTTCACGTCACGCGCACGCGGGCGTGTGCGGAAGGACAAGGAGGCGGGGCTGGCGGGTGCCCCGGCCAGGCGGAGAGCGTGTGGGGGGCGGGGGAGAGGCGCCCGCAGAACGAGAGTGTGAGCGGAGAGGGCACAGGTGCTCAGTCCCGAGTTTGTTTTCGCAGGCTGAGCGCTTTGCCCTCTGCCTCTCTCCGTCCTCTCTCTCGCTCGATCCATCCATGCTGGCCCACCTGGCCCGCGGCCGCCGGGTCGCCCTGCTCGCGGCCGAGGTACGTGTGAAGAGAAAGAGAGAGAGAGCTGAGAGAGGGGGCGGCACAATGACTCGGCGCGGGCGCTGGGGGTCGATCGACTGTGCCGCCCTCCTCTCACGCACACACACCCCCTCCACCCTCCAGGCCTTCACCCGCGCCGCCGACGGGACCACCCCCTCCACCACGACCGCCGCCTGGCGGGGCGGCGGCGCGCCCGCGCTGGCAGCCGCCGCGCAGCAGCAGCGCCGGTGGGCGACCAACTCGCACGACGTGTTCAACACGGTGAGAAAGGAGAGCGGAGAGGAGAGGGAAGGGGACTCCACGCGCGCGCGCGCGCTCGCTGCGCGGAGAGCGAGCCCAGTTGTGCGAAAAGGGAGAGAGAGAGAGAGAGAGAGAGGATTTTGGCATGCCTGGGCGCAGCACGCAGCGCAGCAAGTGAGCGGCCGAGCGACGGCAGCGGCGCACCCCATCGGCCCTCGCTCTCAACCTCCTCTCTCTCCTCTCTCCGCCCCTTCCAACCACAGCACCAAGACTCGCCCGCCAACAACAAGGCCACCCCCTTCGACTTCAGCCCCACCAACTACGACCGCATCGCCACCATCCTCGCCCACTACCCCTCCAACTGGGCCGCCTCCGCCATGATCCCCGTCCTCGACCTGGCCCAACAACAAAACGACGGCTGGCTCTCCCTTGCCGCCATGAACAAGGTGGCGGCCGTCCTGGGCGTGCCCCCCATTCGCGTCTACGAGGTGGCCACTTTTTACACGATGTTCAATCGGTCCCCCATCGGCCGCTTCCACGTGATGGTGTGCGGGACGACGCCGTGCCGCCTGGCCGGCGCGGAGCGCGTGCATGAGGCCCTGGTGAAGGCGCTGGGCGTCGACTACGGCGGGACCACGCCGTGCGGGACCTTCACGCTGGGCGAGATGGAGTGCATGGGCGCCTGCGCCAACGCGCCCATGATTGCTGTCGCGGACTATAGCAAGGGCGTGGAAGGGTTTTCGTACCTGTACTATGAGGATCTGACGCCGGCCGACGCTGTGGGGATCGTGGAGGACCTGCGGTCGGGGCGGACGCCGAAAGCGGGGTCCCAGCACCGGAGCGTGGCGGAGCCGGCGGGGACATCCTCCACGGGAACCTGGGTGCCTAGCGGCAGCGGGCGGACGACGCTGAACTTTGAGAGTTCCGGCGGCAAGCCGCCAGGGCCCTTCTGCCGCGACCTGGACGCGCCGGAGGCGCAAATCACGCCGCCGCCGCCGCCGCCCGGGCCGCCGCCGCCGCCGCCGCCTGCAGCACCCGCGAAATGAGAGAGAGGCGGTGTGCATGTGTGGTGTGGTTGAGAGAGTGGGAGAGCGGAGTGTGGCGGGGGGCGGGGGGTGGGATGTGATGAGAAAAACCGTCTCGTTCCTTTCCTGCTCTATCTCTCTCTTCGCTTGCTAGACCCGGACCCGCCGCCGGACACCAGGGCCGACATGCGCCTCTCCTCCCCCGACTTGGTGTGCGCGTAATGGTGCGGAACGCGCCCGTGGCCGAGCTATACCCGCCCGCCTGACACCAGGGCCGCGACCGCCACAAAGCCGGCACCCAAATCAGTCGCCAGCGCGGTCGCCCCGCCCACCCAGTCGCCGTCCGCCAGGCGGGCCGGTCGGGCAGGCGCCCCGCCCCGCCACCCCCACCGCCCGCCGCCCGCGAGGGGGCCCAGCCCAGCCAGGGCCTGGACGTCCAAGGCCAGGTACAGGGCGACGCCGACCACGGCCAGCCCGGCCAGCAGGGCGAGCCACCACCGGTCGCTGTGCCGGGTGGCGGCCCAGGCTGTCGCGCCCGCGGTCAGGGCGGCCGCCCATAGGAGCCCCGTCGCGAGCGGGGCCGCGCGGGTGAGGTCAAGCCCCGCCGCGGCGGCGACGATGGCGGCCAGGACGAGAACGCCCACGCCCACGCCCGCCGTCGCCGCCGCGAAGCCCGGCAGGCGGGCGGCCAGCGTGCCCAGGAACAGGGCCAGGAAGACACTAAATGCAAACAGCAGGGGCGGGCGGGCGGCCCGCCAGGCCGGCCGATCGGGCGCGCGCGCGGCCGCGAGGGAGAGCGCGAGCCAGGCGGCCACCGTGGCGACGCCCGACGTGGCGAGGGGCCAGGCGTGGGACCGGACGTACGCCTGCGCGCCCGGCGCCAGCGACAGGGCCAGGCCAACGGTCAACGCCGCCACAAATTGGGTCGCCAGCACGGCCAGGACGCGCAGGATGAGCGGGCGGCGGGCGCGCCAGGCGGCGGCCCGGTCGGCGGGCGAGGGGCGGGGTGGGGGCGGGGGTGGGGGTGCGAGCGCGGGCGGGACGGGGCCGGCTGTGATGGCGGGCGGACCGTATGCGGGCTTGGTCGGTGGGGCGGGCATGATGATGAGGAGGGCTGGAGGGAGAGAGCAGAGAGAAGGTGTGAGAAGGGTTGGAGCGGCGCGCGCGCCCTCTCCTACCCCACCACCCTTCCCAATCGCGCGGCCATCAGTAGTTATAGTTTAATTGTATCGTCAATCACGGGGACAGTGCGTCGGGCACAGTCTCAGAAAACAGAGAAGTGTATGTTCGTCATGCGGCAGCACGCTCAAAGGGAGGATTTTTGGGAATGGAGGGGAATGCACGCACACAACCCCGCGCACGCACCGTGCGAGTGCTCGCCTACACGCCTTCGTCTGCCTCACCGCTTCCCGCGCAGGTCCAGGCGGCGGGGCGCCAGGTAGGGCGCCCCGTCGGCCAGGGTGGTGTAAGGAAGGTCGGCCGGCGCGGGTTCGGCGCCGGGCTCCGACCGCAGGCAGGCGGTCAGGGCGCGGGCGGCGGGCGGGAGGGACGCTAGGCGGCCGGAGGTGAGGGTCTGGGTGTGTGTGTGGAAGGCGGAGGGGCGGTGAGTGGCACGGGGACGGGACGGACACACGGGCCCTCGCTCTCTCTTTGCAGGCGGCGGTGCGGCCGGGTTCGCCGCAGGGCGCCGCCCGCCCCGCACCCCTCTCTCTTTCTTCCCTCTCACCTGCACCAGGTCCTCCACCCGGTCGTTGCAACGGTGCGGCCGCGTGTAGCGCACGCCAGGCGGTTCGTCAGGCGGGGTACAGGGCGCGGTGGCGGCGGCCTCGCCGGGCGGCGGTCGAGACATGAAAAAGCAAAACAAAGGAGTGCGAGGAGTGCGCCTGCACCACTTCCACATTCGCTCGTTTCCTAGCCCCCAAAAAACACGGCGCGCCCCCCCTCCAAAATGAAGGTCTTGGACGCCGCCGCGGCAGTGCGCCTGGGCGGGGCCGGCAGTGACCGCCTGGCCGCTAGCAACAGCGGCATAGAAGAGGTGAGTGCGTGGAAAGGCGTAGCCAGGAGGACGAGAGGACGAGAGTGAGAGAGGTGGGCGTGCGGCACGCGGCGGCGGCCCGCTCCCGACCCCCGCTCCCGCTCCCTCTCACTCTCAGCCAGGGGCAGTGGGCCGTGATGATAATGGGCTTGGGCCTCGCCTCCTCTCCCTGACACAGCCAACTCTCTCTCACTCGTTCTCTCTCCTCCATCACAGCTCGGCGACCTGTCGTCCCTGGCCACCACCAAGCGCCTGGACCTGGCCTCCAACGCCCTGGCCTCCCTGGGCGCCTTCCAACCGCCCCCCTCCCTGAAGCACCTGGACCTGAAGGCCAACCGCCTGGCCTTCCCCGCCCTCCCGCTCTCCCTGCCCACCCTGCGCGTCCTGGACCTCTCCTCCAACGCTCTGACGGGGACCTTCACCCTGGCAGGCTGCCCCTCCCTGGCGGCACTCATCCTGTCGGACAACAGGCTGACCGGCCTGGCCGGCCTGGGCTCCGCGCCCGAGCTGGCGACGCTCGTCGTCAAGCACAACGCGCTGACTGACCTGGCCCCCGCCCTCGCGCGTGGGTCGGCCCGGGCGCTCACAAAACTGTCCGCCGCCCACAACGCCCTGACCGCCCTGGACGTGGCGCCCTGCCCAGCCCTGGCCGAGGTGCGGGTCGGGCACAACGACCTGTCCGCCCTGCCGTCCGGCCTGGGCGACCGCCTGCGGGTGCTGGACGTGGGCGGCAACCCGCGCCTGGGGCGGGCGGCCGCCAAGAAAGGGGTGGGCGCGGCGCTGGCGCCGCTCGCAGGCAAGCCCTGGCTGCGGGCGGTGACGCTGCGTGGGACGGCCCTGGGCGACCTGCCTGACTTGCGGGAGGCCCTGGCTGCCGCCCTGCCGGACCTGCAGATCCTCGACGACAAGCGGGTGGCGGGGAAGGGGGCAAGGGCGGAGAAGGGAGGAGGCGGGGCCGTGGCGGCGGCGGAGGCGCGCCAGCCGGAGAGGAAGCAGGAGGAGGCGAAGGAGAAGAAGGAGAAGCGGGCCAAGAAGGCGCCCCAGTCGGCCGCGGTCGGGCGGCTGGGGGATGAGGAGGGGCTGGGCGCGGAGCTGCCGGAGCCGGCCGCGCCGGCCGGGCCGGGGCCTTCGTCGGCCGCCGCGGCCATCACCCTGCCTCCCCCGCCCCCCGGCCCGCCCCCCACGCCGCACGGCGGGGCGGCCGTGAAGGTGCTGCCCGCGAAAGCCCGCCCGGCGCGGGCGGGCGCGGTGGTGGGCGGGGCTGCTGCTGCTGCATTGCTGGCGGGGCGGGACGGGCTGGATGGGGTGGGAGGGTGGGGGTGAGGGGAGGAGAGAGTGAGCGTGGGGGCGGAGTGTTGTGTCACAGGAGCATCATGGCTTGCTCGTCGGCGCGGGGCACGGGGCCTGCTTTCCTCGTGACATGACACGAGTCGAGGTCGAGGTTGGTCGAGAGCCGGACGGGAAAATAAAAAGCAGGCTGCTCTATAAATTGTCTCTTGTCTCTCTCTGTTTTGCCCACGCGCGCACGCGCGCTGTACTAAACACACCAGCATGCTGCTGCGCTCCCTAGCCCCCCGCACGGCCACCGCCCTGGCCGCAGCCCGGGTAGGCACGGCCGGTGCGGCGGGCGAGAGCTGCTGCCTCTCGTTCGCCGCCGTCGCCGCCGCCCGCCAATCGATCGCGGCCCGCTTTGGGCTGCCTGCATGCGGCGGACAGGGCGGCCGCGGCTTTGCCGGCACGGTGCGTCAGCGGAGAGCGTGGAACATGCTACAGGGGGGCTTCGTGGGCAGGGAAGCACGGCTCGACCCGCACGCGCGCCTCGTCCTCTCTCTCACCGTCGTCTTTCTTTCCTGAACCCGCACCTCGTCTCTCCCCTCCAGGCCGGCGGTGGCTCCTCCTCCTCCTCCTCGGACGACTCCGACTCCGAGGCCTCGCCCTCCGGCCGCAAGGCCGCCGCCAAGAAGACCGCGGGCGCCGGCCCCCGCAAAAAGGGGACTGCGGCGGCCGGCACGGCCGCGCCCGACGCTGTGCCCGCCGACGAGAACGCCGCTGCCGCTGCAGACGATTTCCCTTCCAACTCCGCCTCCGCCTCCTCCGTCCTCGCCGGCGGGTCCCGCATCGAGGCCCTGCTGCACGAGATGGAGACGTCCAACCGGACGCGCGCCCGCTTTCTGATGCAGCGCATCCTGGACGGGCGGGAGGCGGCGGCATTTCCCCGCCTGCCCACGGACGACCCAGGCGCGGATGCAGCGGCCGAGGCCGCGGAGGCCGCGTTTCTGGCCCGCTTCCGCACGCGGGTCGTGGACGTGACGCGGTCTTCCAAAGGCTCCTGCACCGGCTCCGTCTCCCGCTTTTCCGCCATGGTCGTCGCCGGCAACGGCGCGGGCGTGCTGGGCCTGGGCACGGGTCGGGCGGCGGAGGTGGCGGACGCGGTGCGCAAGGCGACGGCCGTCGCGCTGGGCGGATCCTCCCTCTTCTTCGTGCCCCGCCACGCGCGGACGACCGTGCTGGCGCCGTCGACGGCCTGGCACGGGTCCGTGAAAGCGTCTGTCTTCCCTTTGCCCACGGGCCGCGGCATCCGGGCGGGCCCCCTGGCCGCGGGCGTGTGCCGCCTGGCCGGGCTGGCGGACGTGGGGGTGAAGCTCCACGGCGCGCGCACGCCGCGCAACGCTGTGAAAGCCATCATCAAGGCCCTGGAGGGCGGGCCCACGCTGGCGGGGGCGGCTCGGGAGGCGGCGGCCGCGGGCGGGGTGCCCGGCGGGGCCCGGGTGCGAGTGCGGGAGCTGGTCAGCGGGGGGATGACGGGCCTGGCCCGCCCCAGCCGAGCGGTGCGCAAGGTATCGGGCGTGGAGGGCGCGTGGAACGTGTGAAAAGTGGACGCGGTTTCGTCTCTCTGTCTCTCGTCGTCTCGTCTGGAATGGACCCGGGCAATGCAACACACCAGGCTGCCTCGCTCTCTCTCTCTCTCTCTCTCTCTCTCTCTCTCTCGCGCGCGCGCTCAACAAAGCTCCCCCCGGCAACAAAGACCTAGCAGAACAAAAAAGCGCAACTTTCCAACCTCTCTTCTTCACTCCTCCGCGTCCGACGGCGCGTACGCGACTTCGCTGCCGGGGCCGTACACGACATCCGTCCAGTCCCCGTGCAGGCCGTGCGGGATGGCGTGCGTCAGCTTCACCTTCGCGACGGGCCCCGCGCCCACGTCCGCCGCGTCCAGGATGACCAAGGACGACGTCTTGGTCGCCGCGTCAAAGGTCATCGCCAGCAGCCAGCCGTCATCCTCCGCGGCGCCGCCCGGGCCGGCCAGGCCGCCCGTGGGCACAAAGACGACCTCCTCCGTGAACACGCGCGGGCCCGGCACCCAGGCCTCGGTCCCGCCCGTCAGGGTGTCCAGCTTCATGATCGCCTGGGGCGGCCCGGACACGCCGGGCGGGTTGGCGCCGGGCGCGGCGGCCGTGAACCAGACGAACCGGGTGGGCCGCCCCGCGTAGGCCGGGTTGATCTTCGGGTGCTCCGCCGCGGTGGCGTCGTACAGGACCGACCGGGACACGGTGCCCGCGTCCAGGTCGATCTCATGCTGCATGAGGGTGGAATACGGGACGGCGTCGAAGCTGCCCGCCAGGACGACGCTCCACGAGCCCAGCATGCCGCCCTTCGATGCGGCCAGGGCGGCCAGGGCGGCCGGGTCCCACCCGGACGACCAGACGGCCAGGCGGCGACCGCGGGAGCCCGGCACCTCGAACGCGTTGGCGTGGTGGAGGAGGAATGAGGCTTCCTCCGCGGCGAGCGTCGCCGTGGCGGGCTGGGTGGTGGCGTCCGCCGCCGCCGCCGCCGCCGGCCCGCGCGCGCCTTGCCACCCCTTCTCCCCGCCCGACGTCGCCGGCCGGGGTAGGACGTGGACCAGCATGTCCGCCTGGCCGTCGATGTGGACGCACTGGGCCGGCCCCGAGAAGCCAAAGATGTACGGCGCCGGGTTGAAGCTGGTGGCGGTCTGGAAGAAGATGACCGAGCCGAGCGACACGGCCGCGTCGTGCGGGTTGAAAGCCGCGCCGGGGAGGGTGAGGCGGGCCGTGCCCACCCGCGCCCAGCCGCCATCAAACTCCGCCACCTCCACGTGCAGGTCGGGCGTCAGCCCCGCCCGCCCGCCCAGGCGCAGCTGGGACCGCCACGCCCAGGTGACCAGGCGGCGGCCGGCCACAGGGTCGGCCGCCGCGTCCCCGCCCTCCCCCTCCCAGCCCGCCCGCACGCACCGGGGCGGGGGCGCCACGTGCGGGTGGGCGGTCAGGGCGGAGCCCAGGCCCAGGGCCGCGTCCAGGGAGGCCGACCCCGTCGTGGAGGGCGCGGACCCGGGCGACACCAGCCTGCCCAGCGTGGCGGGCGAGGGACGCGTCGCCAGGGTGGCTGGGTCCAGCTCGTGCGGCGGGCCGGCCTCCCATAGGGCCAGCAGGCGCCCACCCCACGCGATGACGTGCGTGTTGGCCGGGTTCTTCAGCTTCATGTCGAACGCGTTGGCCAGGGGCCCGCCGGGCTTTGCCGTCCCAAAGGTGGACCGGAAGAGGACGCGCCCGGCATACTCCTCGGCCGCGAGCTCCTGGGTACGCACGAAGCGGGACGTGAAGTGAACGCGGCCGCGGGCTTCTTCTCCGGGCGGCAAGAAGGCCCACCGGGCGACCAGGCCGTCGCCGTCGAGCATGTGGGCGTAGCGGGCGCCGCCCCGCTCGAAGCGGCCGGGCCCGTTGCGGAAGAGGGTGCCGACCAGGGCGGGGGGGATGGTGCCCTCCACCTCCGGCCAGTAGGCGTGCTCGGCGGTGCAGGACTCGAAGGCGGCCGCCCAGTCCGGGACGGTCCAGGCGCGGGAGGTGGGCGAGGGAGAGGACGTGGAGGCCTGGGGATGTATATGGATGATGGAGGGAAGGTTGAGTTGCGGGGGTCCACACGGGCGCGGAGAAAAGAAACCCCATTGAGGCGCAGCACCCGCTCCCTCCGCGGTGCTGGTCATATTTTCTCTCCCTCTCAGCGTGTGCCCATGCCTCACCTCTTCCGTCGGCGGGGGAGGGCTGGTCGCGGACGGCGCGGCGGCCGGGAGGCCCGCGGCCCGGCGAGGCAGCGCCAGGCGCGACCTGACCAGAATCGGGCGGCTGGCCGAGTCGCGGCGGGGCGGCGCCGCGGCGGCACCGCTGCTGGAGGGGCGGGCCAGGGCGGTGGGGCGCATGGTAAGGGTTATAGTGTGGTGGCCTAGTTTGTGCGTGGGCGTGCGAGAGAGACGAGAAAGCGCGCCTCCTCGAGTCGGGAGTGTAAGCCAGCGCCCCGTGCTCCCGACCTCCCCCCGACCTCACTCGCTTGTTTTTCTCTCTCTCCGCTCTCTTTCTCTCCTTTTCCGCCGTCGCGTCCACGCAACGCACGCACGCACGCAAACCCACAAATCACACGCCTCCACATGTCCACCCCCCCACCGGGGCGCACGCTCCTCATCCCGGTCGAGGACACAGAGGTGAGAGAAGAGACGAGAGCCGCGCGTTGGCATCAGTTGTTTGCGCGCTCTCGCTGCTTGCTCCCGCTCTCACGCCCGACACAAACACAAACCCTTCAAAAATTCCAGGCCTGTGTCTCTGCCCTGAAGTGGACGCTTGCGCACGTGTACCGGGGAGGTAGGGAAAGGACAGAGCGAGAGAGAGAGAGAGACGAAGAGACGAGAGCCGAAAGCGGGGCTCGGCCGACTCAGGGCGCGGAAAAAAAAGACGCGGGCCCTCAACCCCCCAACCTCCCCCCTCTCCCCACACGCCCCACGCGCCCGCCCGCCCGACCCGACCGCCAACCCGGCCGCCCTGGCGCTCCGCGCAGGACCCAGCAGCAGGCGCCGCGCGGCGATCCATCCGGTCCAACCAGCCTCATTTTATCTCCCTCCCCCCACCCTTTCCCAGGCGACACCCTCCTGTTTCTGACTATCATCCCAGACCCGCCGCGCCCGACCGCGTGCGCGTTTGGCCCGCCCGCCGGGCCGCCCGCCCTGGAGGCGGGCCTCCACCTGGACGGCGCCCGGTCCGCCCTGACCGCCCGCTTCACCCCCTTGGCCGACGCGGCGGGCGCGCCTTACCACGTGGCCATCCTGACCTCCCCGGACGCCTCCTGCGAGGCGGTCGGCGCCCTCATCTGTGAGCGCGCGGCCGGCGCGGGGGCCGCCCTGGTCGCGATGGCGGCCCACAACAAGGGCGCCCTGGCGCGCGCGTGCCTGGGGTCGACGACGCAGCACTGCGTGGACCACTCGCCCGCCACGGTGCTGGTCATGCGGGAGGGGGTGGCGGCTGGCTGTGGGAGTGGAGGAAGAGGAGGGGGGGGGCGATGAGGGCGAGGGGGGTGGGGGCAGAGCGAGAGAAAAAGTGTGTGGACTGGACTGTTTTTCTTTTTTTTCTTTTTTTTGGGACGGCGTCCCTCATTTGCAAAGCACACACACACACAGGGCAAAGAGATAGGGGCGCAGCCCTATGGAGGGCGCGCGCGATTGAGAAGCCCCCCCCCCCCCCCCCC
>Ga0114918_10002955_pt1 | contig 15045 bp, 14 predicted proteins | sample LantaG_FD_87015 | JGI IMG/M metagenome (GOLD analysis project Ga0114918, IMG submission 87015) | Deep subsurface microbial communities from Baltic Sea to uncover new lineages of life (NeLLi) - Landsort_02402 metaG | ecosystem: Environmental > Aquatic > Marine > Oceanic > Sediment | place...
ACTAATAGGCGTTAATTCGCGTTGGTTCCTCAACGCTATAAAAGCAAAATCTCTAATGTTAATGGCTGCATTAAGATCCCTATGTCAACATTTTTTAAAGAAATTGAATTACAGAAATAATAACTCGATATCCTGCTGGAGTGCGGAAGGAGGCCCAGTACAAATACCTATTGCCGGACCATTCGCGACAGAAGTAATCTTACCATTCTCACTACAATATAAAGTATCATTTAATTGATAATCTACATTTGTTTCAAATTGGTCTGTGGCATATAGTCCTCTTGTGAACCATATAGTCATCTGACCTGAACCAGAAGTAGTATCCTCACCGAGAGTCCCTGTAATCTCGTACGTATATGAGCATGTAACTAAAAACGAATCCGGCTCATTATTGCTATCATTATCATGATTTAAAATAGTTCCGGCAGGAACAGTAATAGTTCCATTAATGGGATTCAAATAAACCGTAACGTCAGAAGTAAATGTGCCTGCAATAATACCTGGATGTTGCAAAAATCCCATCACATCAATAGTACTAACGTAATTTCCATATCCGTCTGGAACCCCAACTACTGGAATAAGTACTTGTTCATCAACTACTGCAGTACTAAAAGCTGAATCTTTATTATCATCAATAATCCCAAATGGTTGTATTGTTCTACGGTCAGATAAGGTCGCAATAATATCTGCGTCAAGCTGTGTAAATCCAGCGATCATTTTAGCTTGGAATTCTATAGTAGGGTCCACGGCTGCAAGGCCGTAAGGGAGCCCTTGAGGCATTAGAAGCCTGAGTGCCATGCGTACCTTCCTGCTTTGTAGTACATGCTTGTATGTATGTACTTGTTAATAATCTTTAAAAACCTAGGTCCCCCGATCTTATCTTCTAATTTCTTTGCAAATGAATTACATTCTTTTGCCTCAGTTCTACTTCGTCTTGGGATATCAAAGTTCAACATCCATCTTAATATTGTATTAAAGATACTGGCTATCTTACCAGTGCTCTTTAATCCTTCACTATACAACCCAACTAATTGTTCTTTATTCGCTACCATATTTTTTCTCTTACCGTGTCATCTCTAGTAATGCAACTTGTCTTTTTCTACGTTTCTGCTTGTCTTTATTGTGTTCTGCACAAGTGGAGCAAGCTTCTGTCTTTAATCCTTTAACTTCTTGTGCAATTATCCGATCAACAATATTAGCTTCAACTGACAATCCTTTGTTATCAAAATTATCAGCGAGAGTCACTAATTTTTTCATAACGGAAGCAACAGCAGAAAGTTCTCGCATAATCTCTTCATCTTTATCATTGGGATAAATAGGTACTCCTTTTTCTTTCAAGTTTACGATCAAACTTGGGCTAGTACTTTTGAATCCCATCTCTGGAGCGTCTTTAAATACGTATCTACCGTCTTCTAAAAAAATTACTTCACCTTTTTTTGCGATTTCAATAAAATCGTTCCAATTATAAAGTCCTCTTCCAAGAATATCATCAACAAGATCAGCATAAATCTTTTTAGCTTTTTTAATTACTAAAGCTGATTCTCTAGAACTTATTTTAGTTATTTCCATTTTATCCTCCGCTATATACTGATGTTTACAAGGAAGAGTGAATTCTTTTAATCTCATTGTAAATTCCGGGCAAGTACATGTCCCTTTATTTAAATCGATTATATAATCTCCAGTTGCTCTTCCATACTTGTCTTTGTCTTCAATCTTTCTTAATCTATATTCATTATTACCTAACGTCATTGCAGCATACTGATCTTCTTGTCGAGTCGCTAAGCTTACGTTTTTTCTTATTAAATTGTCCACTAACGGTTCTAATATACTATGAACTTCTTCGAGAGATCCTTTAGCGAGAGCCCTTATGAGTTCCATTCTGTCAAATCCTCTGCCCTTAAGAGTTCTTTCGCATATCTTAACAAAACCATGAAGAGAATTACTTTCGTATAGTCCTTCAATAATACTTTTAATATCATTATACGAGTTAACCATTTTTCTTTTGGTCCTTCGCTTTCCGCTGGTCTTTTACTTCTTTCGCAATTAAATTTCTCAAATTGCGTTGTATGGTCATTATGTGGGGTGTTATGTCTTTTCGTGTGCGTTTTGTAAATTGGGAGACTTCACTTAATGATCCTTCAACATCTTGTAGCCTCTTAATGTAATTGTTTTCACTTATATACAATTGATGCCTCTTTTAAAAAAAGGGGGACTTCTCTTGAAGTCCCCCTTCATTTTTGGGATATAAGTTAGTTGGTTATATTTTCCAATCTAACCTTGTAAGCTGTGTTGTCAAATCCTCTTCAGGCTCGTTAACACCAACCTGTAATGAACCAGCTGTCTTAGTAAGCTTATCTTTAATCATACTCTCAGCTTTCTTAACAGGATAGCTATTCTCAACTGCTCTAGCAAAGCTTGTAAAAGCCTGCTGGTCCATACCTACAAGGGCATCGACCTGAGCTTCGAGAGATTCTTTGCCCGGTTTGATCTGACCAATCTCAGCTTGTTTCATAGCAATCTGATAAGCTCTCTTCATAGAGAGCTTAAGATTATCTGTTTCAGCTTTCTTGATAGGAGCAGAAGTCTCTTCTGACATCTCTTTACCAAAAGCATTAGACTTCTGATCTTTACCTTCTGCAAAATAAGAAGACCAATAGTCCTTGGCTTTTGGATCTGCAGTCGCATCAGTCTGAAGTTCTGCCACTACTTCTTTACGAGCTTTCTGACGAGCAGTCAACTCACCACGTGGCTGAGAATTTGCAATATCAATATCAGTAGCTTGTGCTTCTGTCCCAGTTTCGATTCTAGCACCATCGTTAACACCGTCAACGGCCTTACCAGTACCGTCTTCTGTTACAGTTCCACCTTGAGGATGTGCTTCTTTTGTTGCATCAAAAGAAGGGGTTACACCATATAGACTTTCAGCAGCAGCCCAACGAGCCTGACTTCTCGAACTAATTACAGAACTAAGTGAACTCTCAAGCTTTTTCTTTTCTTCGTTAAGCTTTTTGACTTCATCAGTAAGATCTTTAGTAGCATCAGTTGTCTCTTTCATATTCTGAGTCTCTGTATTCTCAGCTTCAACTTCAAGACCAGCTGCTACTCTACGCGCTTTTGCTCTGTCAGTAAGGGACGCTCCGGCAGTAGCTTCAACTTCAAGACCAGCTGCTACTCTACGCGCTTTTGCTCTATCAGTAAGAGACGCTGCTTTCTTAGCTTTTGGCTCATCTTTAGCTTTGGCTTTGGCTTTGTCCTCTTTGGCTTTGGCTTTGGCTTCTTCTTTAGCTTCAGCTTCTGCAGCAGCTTCTTTCTCTTCTTTTTTTGCTGCTTTAGCTGCAGCATTGTCTTTTGCGTTTTTTAAACACTCTTTAGCCTTCTCGATTTTTCTCTCAAGAATCTTTAGAGTTCTTTCAGCTTTCCCGTCTTTCTTAGCGTCCTTAAGATCTTCTTTACATTTCGCAAGATCTTCTTCACATTTCTGAACTTTATTCTTAGCAGCTATAGCAACTATGCCGTTAGCAGCAGCTATAAGAGTTTTAGCATCAGAAATTGCTTCAGCAGTAAGTTTTCTGAACTTATCACTTGAAGACATTGTAGGAGCAGCTTCTCCAAGATCCTGAAGTTCTGTCTCAGCAGTACCAAGATCTTCCTCAAGGTCCAAAGACTCTTCAGTAGGCTCTTCAAGCTCACGGATAGCTCCAACGGCTGATTCAATCTGCTCTAAAGCATCAGGAATGTTATGAGCTTCTTCAGCACCCTCATCACCTTCAGTCTCAATATTAAGATCAATATCTACATCGGCAGGAGCACCAAATTCTTCTTCGCCTTCAGCGATGACGACTTTTTTACCCATCATCTCAGCTGCTTTTGTAATACCAATTTCTTTACAAGCTCTAATAGCTTCGATACCGTATTCTTTAGAAGAAACCCAATCCCAATTAGAGATACCTCCATCATCGTTATTGGCTTTGTCGATATCTTCACCGTAAAGCTCACCAACTGTTGCGCGGATAACAGGTTCGTCACCAGCATAAATTGTCCATGCACAATCTTTTTTCTCTGAAGCGGTTGTGAACTTAGCACGGAGTTTCGCTCTCTGAAGCATTTCTTTTGTATAACCCTTATCACGAGTACCCTTACCTAATTCGCCACCTTCTCCGTCGCCCATAGTAGAGCTTTCGCCTTCTTTAGCACTATTGAGTCTCTCAGTCTCTGCAGAACCACTAGGTCCACCTGCTGGATCAACAGGATAAGTCTGAGGCTCTTCAGTTCCCTGAAAATAAGCTTCGCTCATCAAAGCGTGGCGCTTCAATTTACGATTCTCAAGTTCAGCTCTCTGAAGTTTCTCTTTAATAGCAATATCACCTTTACCTTCACCATTCTGTACTGTAGCAGCTTCGCCACCTTTCTCTACTGTAAGTCTAGCAGTTTCTGCTGTTCCGTTAGGTCCACCTTCAGGCTCCACAGCGTATGTCTGTGGCTCTTCTGTTCCCTGAAAATAAGCCCTGCGTTTCAACTTACGCGCATCTAATTCGGCCTTAGTCATACTTATCTCCCCTTTTTTAGAGTCAAGTTCAAGTTTACTTTCTATATTATCAATTTGGCTCTTAATTGAAGCCAAAGTGCGTTCTACTTCATTTGTCTTACCTTCTCCTATAGTCCCAAGACTTCCTTGGAGAGAAGCAAGCTGTCCCTTAATTACAGAAACGTCAATCGACCCCTCCTTTTCAACTTCATTGACTTTTTCGTTAGCATATTGTATTGCTTCACCCATCTGACATAAACCATCTTCTGAGTTGCATTTATTATCTACCCTCTGTTCTAATACTCTATTTAATGAAGCCAAAACCTGACGGATTTTAGCTTGAGGATCTGCACCAGTAGTAACTAAACTAATCTCAATAAAATTAAGACCGTAATTAACTTCGTAGATCTTTGATCCACTAACTGTAAGACCCTTACTATCTCTAACACAAGTACAATAATCATTCTCAGTAATAGCTTTATTACCACACTTCGAACATCTACTGAATGAAACCTGTGTTCCCATTGAGACATCGTTACTATAACCAGCTTGTATCTGTCTAGCTAATTCAGGGAAAGCAGTCTTGTCAAGCGCTACTAATAGCTCTACGCGCTTATGTTGAGGAACCCAAGCTGCATCTAATATAATACCTCTAATCTTCTCAACATCTGAAGAAGCATGATTAACAAAAAGACCACGGCCAATAAAAGATTTATATCCTTCTAAAAGCTGTGCTTCAGGAAAGGCGTCTCCATTTTGATTAACATATGGGTCGATATCAGAAGCGATACACCATAGTCCATCAATAGAACTACCCTGAGCATCTTTATTTAAAGCTGTACCGCAAACTTTACAATTCCCATCATCACCTGCAACAGATATGTGACCCTTATGAATTGCACTGCCTTGTGTATCTAAATTAGCTGCCTCCATTGCATGAATGGCGATACATCTAAAATAAGTAAATTCTTCGGATCTGGGAGCCACTCTTTTAACTTCAGCTACTAATTTCTTAAACTGTTGAGAGGCACCTTCTGTACTCAGTGCTACTTCTGGTTCTACTATATCATCTCTACTGACTGTAAGTGTTGCATTTGCTTTTTTAAATAACATAAAAGTATCCCTTTTATAGTTTCTTTTAAAGTATTGTCGCTACAATAAGATAAAGAGAGACATAGGTTCTCTTGCTAAATCTATTAGAATCAATACCCAAAGTTATTGCCTGTTACTACTCTATTTTGGGCTATTATGATTTCTTCCCACTCCTCTTATCTTTTCTACCGTCTTTATCTCTCAATTAATATACCAACATAAAGACCTGGGCAAGGTAATCATTACAACTAAAAGCCCACAATCTAGCGCTCACCCTCTAAAAGGTGGCGTTAACCCTGGGCTTTTTCTTCTTTTTTTTTCTTTTTCTCTTCTTTAGAGGCTTTTTCAAAAAGCTCAAGATCTTTCTCCTCGATTACTTCTTTCACTTCTAAACTAGCTGAAACCCTTTTCGTTATCATACTCTCTCCTTAACTTACTAAATCAACTCCGATAATTGCTTCAGAAACATTCTCTATTACATTTGATATTACATTTTTAAGATTTAGAAAGGTTTTTTGAGTTTGTATTAAATTATTTGCAAAATCAGGATGATCTACTAACCACTCTTCGAACTCCTCATACATCTTGATTGTCGGTAAAAATATCTGCTTAACATCCTTAAGTACCTTCTTCTTATCTAGTGCTAACTTTCTCAGTCCTGCTGTTTGGTGTGCTTCCGTTTCTGTCCCTATACTGTTAAGCTCCTTCTTCATTATCTTCATCAAAGCAGAATAAAGATCCTTAAGAATAAGAACATTTTCTTGACCAAGATAACCAAACTCTTCGCTATCGAGTGTCTTTTGAAGCTTCTGATTAGTCTTAATTAGATCTCTATAAAAAAGCTTAATGAATGTTTGCTTTTCTTTTTTAAGCTCTTCTAACTCGTTTTCCATACTCATGTCATCTTCTACTACAAGATCTTCAGCTGGTTTGTTATCTTCTGTAGTCGGTTCTGTTTTTTCAGCCGACTTTTCACCTTCAGCCGCTTCCTTAATTAACTTATCTAGTTGATTAGCTTCTTCTTGTAATCCGTTTTTATCTAAAAAGTCTGCAATCACTACTAATCTATCTACTCTATTCATGCTTACCCCTCTTAAATATTCGGATTTTTGGAAATAGACTGACTACTCGTCACTGCTATTATTGTCCCATTATCAATAGCACGTCGTAAATCATAGCTTCCTAAAACATCACTTGCAGTATAATATAACCCTAATTCTAAAAATGTATCGTTTTTAATAAGATAATGATGCTCTCTAATAAAAATATATTCTCCACCTTTATCACCTGCATTACTTAAATAAATCTGCACTCCACCACCTTGCTCAACTCTATCTATAAATTCAGAAAGTGTCAAGTCACTTACAAGAGCTGTTGTACTTGTTGAAGTGCTTGTCGAATTAGTTGTAGAAGTTGACGTTGACGTACTTGTACTCGTAGAAGTCGTGGAACTTGTACTCGTAGAAGTCGTGGAACTTGTACTCGTAGAAGTCGATGTAGTCGTTGTACTTGTGCTCGTACTTGTGGAAGTCGTAGAACTCGTAGAACTCGTAGAAGTCGATGTACTCGTTGTACTTGTACTCGTAGAAGTCGTGGAACTTGTACTCGTAGAAGTCGATGTAGTCGTTGTACTCGTAGAAGTCGATGTAGTCGTTGTACTCGTACTCGTAGAAGTTGAAGTCGTTGAACTTGTACTCGTAGAAGTTGAAGTCGTGGAGCTTGTGCTCGTAGAAGTCGTTGAACTTGTACTTGTAGAAGTCGATGTAGTCGTTGTACTTATACTCGTAGAAGTTGACGTTGACGTACTTGAAGAAGTCGAACTAGATGTACTTGTCGACGATGTCGTGGTAGTCGTAGTAGTCGTGTCTAGCGGAGCGTCAAACGCATCACTAAATCCTAATCCAAAAGCTCCTGATCCACCTGGCATCTTATATCCTCATTCTCTAACAACAACAGTTATGAAAAACTAGAATATGAACCAGTTGGATCCATCACTGTATAAAGATATCGAGTTGTTATTAACGTTTATTGTTTGTGTATCTTGCCCGCTTATTTTCTCACTACCTTCAGTATTGATTACTATATTGTTAGCAGTTGCATTTCCCCCTGCGTCGCAAACATGAACTACTCTTCCATCATTCATCTGTGCGGTTAGCAACGTGATGACTACAGTCCCTGTCACTGTATAAGTAACATGAAGCATAATGTCGTCTGTTGCTAAATTATACGTAGCAGCATTAACAGCTGTTCTTGTTATTGAACCCATAGTACTTACTAAGAAATCCCTTTGATCTTGTGCCGATATATCCCCTATTATGTTATCAGGGAATAATGCTAATAATGCTGATTTCGTTCTTACTGTATCTGCCATATATTTCCCCTATTTATCCTTCTTCACCTGAAGGCTTAGTTCCTGAATCATCTCCACCTCCACCTAAATCTCCACCTCCACCTAAATCCTCTAAGCCTGGAAAACCACCCATTCCACCTTCATCGCTTCCTCCTAGGTCTCCTAAGCCACCGCCTCCTTCTCCTTCTCCCTCTTTGCCTGTAGCCTCTTCTCCTGGATGCAAGTCTTTAATCGGCTTAGTAGGATCAATAGTCTTAAGCTCTTCAAGACTCATTTTACTTAATCTCTCAAGTTCTTTTGTTCGTGCAATGTTTGCTATTGCTTCTTCTTTAAGCTGCTGTTGTTCCGTCTCGTAATCGAGGTCTAAGAAAGAAAAGACTGTACGATCAGAAATTTTACCATCACCAACTTCTGTAGACATCATGTCTTTAACCGAACTCATATAAGAGTCTATATCTTTAAGATTGATCTTATTCCACATTATCTCTGGAACAATTAGTTTCTTTTCCCCATCTTTATATTCATAAAAGTCTTGGATCTTGGCAATAGGCTCAAATAACTTCTTTTTAACCCAATTTGTAATAAGAACTCTAAACCTTTCATAACGATTCCTTAAAACTTCGAGTCCTATGGAGGCTGTTGAATAATTAGGTCCCTCTCCATTTATAATAGCTTCTGGCACCATCATGCCTGCATAAATATTCTTCATAACTAATTCCATATCGCTCGTCATATCTAAGGTCTGTCCAGCATTACTCACTTTTTCAACTGTAACAGCACCATGAGTTATCAACTTAGCGTCAGGATCATATTGAGATTCAAGCCATGCTTGTCTAAAATTCGTTATATCAGAATCATTAGGTTTCCAAGTACCTTGGGGATCTCCAAGCTTAACAAGAGTAATTGGATTAATCATATTATCAGCTTGAGCATATTTCATCTCCCTGATCTTATCATATAGCATTAAATCTTTATATACACTAGTAATGAGAGAGGTACCTCTAATGTCGTAGTCACTGCTAAGCATCTTAATGTGTGAACAATTAAAATTGGGCAAAGGTATGTCTTGATTCCGCTGTAAATGATAAATCACTTCTTGGGGAAGCTGGTCTCTTAATTGTGCATCTGCAGCATTTGCTGACTGTGCAAGTCTTCTTAGTGCATCATCAGGTATGAGGGTTATTATTGGCTCACGGGTAAGAACATTTGTTTTAACGCGGATATAATCAGGATTATGATTAAATACATAATCCCACCACCCTTTATTCTCATCTAACTCAGCATAAGGAAAAGCTTCACCTAATTTCCAAAACTCTAAAGATAACCCTAACATTACACTTATAAGATCAATATGGTCACACTGATCAATAAAGAAATTCTTAACTTTTTGATCTCTACAAGTAATGTTAAACTTACTAACTGGGTATGTTGAATGCAAGTTAATAGCATTACGAACTACCGGATGAGTATTGTAAAAGTGACGCGACCATGCGTTCATTGTCCGGAGATCACGAGGCAACATTAGATTACTCATCTCATATAGAGGCGAGTAAACTTTTGGTGCAGAACGAACTACAGCAGCTTCAGCCATCTGATTAATAGTCGAACGACTTCCTCCACGTAAATCATTTGTACGTGTTAATCCTTTTTGCCCTTTTATAATCACTGAGCCATTTGAGCCCGAAGTTGTTGCTCCAGGAACTGCCTTAACTTTTCTAACAGGCTGTCTATTTCCCCTGCGTTCAGCCATCTATTCTCCTTTTAAATACAAAGTGCTTTACGAAAAAAGCGTCTAATGTTAATGGCCTCTCTGTCGAAACCGAACTTATCCATTGAGTCGTGAATTTCTCGAAGGTCTTCTACATCGAAAGTGTCAAAAAAATCTTGAGCCTCATCTGTATTAGAAAACTCCTTATGGAAAGTCATCGTAGATGTAGGAGTTTCCTCGTCCTCTACGTAGTTGGCCATAACTGATGCAACCTCTTCGTCTTTACTGTCTATTGTACTTTTCTGTAAAAAAAGTTCTTTTATAAAACTCTCCGCTACTTTAAAGACTTTAGCACTTTCTTTGTACATGCCTCTTTTAGACATCTTTTCTGCAGTCTTCCTCAATAGCCCTATATCTATTGTAGAAACGATTGGCATACCAGAGGCGCTCTCCATAACTGTTTTTATTCTTTCTGCTTGTGAAAGACTACTCCATTCCTTAGTTCCACCTTGTGGAATATCTTTCTCACTAACCTCAATATTGCCATTATCACTAACTGGCTGATCATTATTCATATCTACGCCATCGCCAAAGTCAGAAAAAGGACCACTAGTAGGTTGTGGATTCTCAGTCTTGTTGAAATCTGCTGGACTAAGTGATTGATTTAATAAATCATAATCTAAATTTGGAAACATTCCATCAAATAAACCGTCCATATTAGCCTCTCTTACGAAGTTGTTTTAGAGCTCTTTGCCCATAGCCGTCAATTTTACCTTCTTTACTAAGGCTTTTAATCTTTGCCTGCTTAGTATTAAGAAACGACATTAACTTCTTACTTAAAATTTCGTCTGACAATCCTTTATCTTCGTCATTATCTATATAAATAAAGGGCATACCTAACGTACTATAATACTTTATTTTAGCCTCACGCTTCTCTTTATACAATTCACCAATAGTTCTGTTCTCTTTATCTGGGTTCTTTTTCCCAGAATATGCGATACTTCCAAAAACTTCAACCAATGCGACTTCTTTATCTTGATCGTCTAAGATATAAAAATCACCTATAAAATTCTTATAACCAAGTTCTCTTATTTCTACATCTTCAACATTGATTTTATCTGATGCTGTACATTTTCTATATCTAATATTATTCAAATCAAAAAATCTTGCAAGTCTTATTTCTTCTGTACTCCCTATAGGTCTACCTTCATCGTTGTAATATTTATTATCTACGAGACCTGCTTCTACGATAGCCCCTCCCCAATTATCAAAAAAAGCTCTAAGGCTATCTTTAAAGCCTTCGAGGCTCCTATTTACTCCGAGCATCGATTTGTACACCTCAGGCTGCTTAGCAAAAAAGTTTCTCGTAACTGGTAGGCCACATTCATGGGCTTTCTTTAAGAACCCTAGGATCTCTTCTCGGCCCCATCTATGTGCCTTTTTGATCATATTTATATAGAAGGCTTTGGCGTTCTCTATAGAATCTATTTTTTGATTCCCTTGAGCTCTTTCAACATTTAAAATAGCTTCTGCCATAGTTTCGTCAAAAGAGTTAAACCAATCTCCTGTGTGAAGCTTAATCTGTGATCTAATATCTTCTGGTAAATTAGTTCTATAGAAATTCTGTTTACCTTTTTTATAAAGATCTTCTAAAGCCTTTATTATATCTAGCCTGCTCCAATGTTTAAACTTATGAGACTTAAACTCCTCATCTCTATTCTTCAACTCTTCTATCTTCTGTTTAATGGCTCTCCACGTTCTGCCATTAAGCTTATCTGCTATTTCTTCATAAATCCTACCATCATCTTTACGACCCTTCTTTCTTTGCTCTAAATAATAGGATCTTAAAGTCGACATTTCATTTGGAGACCATTTTGCAGCTTCAACACTTAATCCTCTAATCTTATCTTTGACTGACTTTAGTGTTCTCCGTCCCTCAAAAATATGTGCTAATTCTTTAAGGATTCTTTCTTCTTGATAACCTTGACTACTAAGTGTAGTATATCGTGTAGTCAATGTGTCGATCTCTTGTGTTGTCCATTGAGTTGCATATTGACTTAATCCTCTAAATTCTATCTGTTGCTCTTTAATAAACTGTCCAGCTAATTCAGCAGCTTCTTCATATTGTCCAGCTTCCATTAATTTCCAATAACGACGATTAACTTCTTCCGGAAGCTTTTCATCTTCTGAAAGTTCTACTGGTTTTTTACCAAAAGTATAGTCAGGCCAACCACAGGTTTTACAATACCCTGCATCTTCTAAATAAGTATATTTTTCACACTTAGGACATTGTGACCACCGTTTGGCGTGTTTACTGAGCCCCTTAATGTCTACTGAGGCTTCCTCTTCTTTAATATTGCCATCTTCTTTAATATCGCTATCCTCTTTAATATCGCTATCCTCTTTCATATTTCCGAATTCGCTCTCTTGTGTTTTAAGCCATTCGATAGCATCTTCTTTAGAGTCTAGCGTACCTTTTAAGGTTTCTTCTCTTAATGCTCTAAGAATAGGCTGTAACCAAGATCCTGGTACTCTGTCATATAGGCTCATTAAATCATTACCATCCAATATCGCCCGCATTGGAATTATAAGGCCTTGTTCATTAAGTTGCTTATCCTCAAGATACTTACGTACCTCTTCTGGATCAGAATATTTCTCGTCTTTAATTTTCAACTGCCTTAACTGTTCTAATACCTGCTTAACTTTTGGTCCCGATGGGATACCGAATATCTCCATTACTTCTTTGCCGCCTAAAGGACTAATCACTGGGCCAAATTTCTCAAAGGCATCAATCATTTTATTAACATTTTCTCATCTTTTTATTACTTGGTTTTCGTCTTTGGAAGTCAAATCAGCCTGCCACATATATACTATGTCAGGGTCTTTTGAGTATATCTCAACCAAGTGTGCCAACTCTTTACGCGATTTTGGAATATCAACTAAAGCTTCTTTCCTCTTAATCTCTTCTTCTATCTCAGAAGCCTTAGCCGTATTACCATATTTCTTTGCGTTAGCTAATATCTTATGAAGTTTTTCTAATTCTAATTCTCTATCCCTCGTATAGCTATGATGTGCCATATGGTTAACAACTAAATTCTTAACCTTACTTCTTACTCTTTTACTAAAAAACTTTGCTAAAGAGGGATCTATTAAATCCTTACCCGCAAACTCGTGACCAATAAATTGAATCTTGGCTCTATTTTTAGCTCCACATTCTGGACATTCTGCGGTACTCTCCCCAGGTTTATATACGTAATCGCATTTCTCAGTTTTCCCGTCTCTACCTACTTTCCCAGCACAAACGACTCGTTGTTTTTCTTGTTTCCCTATATCGTGATATAAGGCACTCAATATAAGACCTAGTTTTCTATCATCATCAAAGACTTCCCCTTTTTCTTCTACTTCTGTAATCTGTTCAAGCATATTCTCTAATGCATGAATAGAATGACCGTATACGTCTTTGCTATGTAGACCTCTATAGTCAACTTGATCAACATCAAGCTTACTAAGATTCATTCCTAATGAATCACTTAATCCAGTATCTTTAAGGAGCTGAACTGTCTTAATCGGATTACTTAAAAATGCTTTTCTTAACTCATCTCCAACTTGACTTCCTTTTGGAGCTTTTCGTCCTTCGATTAGCATATCTCTTAGGTATTCACCCGAGCTTGCTTTACCATCTCGTATAGCTTCTTCTACTTCGGGAGATAACTTAAACCCTTTTTGTGCAGAGAACCTAATAGCTCTTGCTATTCTTGTTGGGTCATCTTCGAACGTAGCCTCTGGGCTCAAAGGAGTTCTTAATATATTGTTCTCTAAATCTTCTAACCCTTTTCCAGTCGTGTCCCCGACTATAGCCTTAAACCCTTCTCTATTCATATTAGGGTCATAATCCTGGATATTAATAAGAAGGGTATTTAGAGTGAAATCTCTACGAAGTGCGTCTTCTTCAATCGTGCCAGGTTGGACATCGATTGGCTTATGACCTTCTGGAGCATATGATTCTTTTCTAGCTGAGACAAATTCAACTAACAGATTCCCTTCAGATGTTGGAACAGTAACTTTAGCTGTTCCTTTTGCTTTATAAATATCTTTATTAGGATCTAATTTTTTACCGACTCGCTCTGCAACTGCTTCTGCTAACTCGATTCCCTTACCGTTTTCTACAGTGATATCTACATCTTTGGAGTCTTTTCCTAAAAGCTTATCTCTAACCCAACCCCCAACAATATAAACACCAGAAATTTCAGTCTCTCTGGCAACATCAGCTACTAACTGAATCGCTTCATCAACTGCGTCAACGGTAATGGCTATTTTTGATAATTGTCTCATCTATCCCCAATCTTAAATAACAGGCTCTCTAGAGAGACTGGTTGTGCCAGTGTCTGCTTCTATAAAACTCTCATTAAGAGCTTCGCGTAAACTATAACTATCTAAAACTTGTTTTGCAGTATGATAGTCTCCTATGTCGTAATAAGCTTTCTTAACGTTTACTAACGTATTACCAATAGTAATCGCTACTCCTACGGGATTAACTGCATCTGTTTGAACTTGTCTAATCTTTATTGCATTGCCAGCCTCTGCAGCTGAGATGAATTGTGCCATTGTTAAAGCCATATCTTACTCCTATTTTTAATTTATCTCGCCCATCTCCTGGCGCTTGAACTATGTGCTCTACCTAAATTAAGTGTTCCCCCACATACGGAAGCTATTGGCATTGATCTTCCTTGACCATACGATCCTTGAAGACCTTCTCTGAAAGCATTTGTCTTTCTAAACTTCCAAGCTATTCTCGCATACATAAGAGCCATTACAGCATCAATCGCTTTCGTTGGTCCCTGCTTCGTATATTTTTTTCTTACTAAACCATTAACTGTAGACGATGTTATTTCGATATTTGCTAATTGCTGAAAGAGCCATTCAATCCTTTCTGGTTCTTTATAAGGTGCAACGAACTTATATTGTTCTATATCGTCATATAATTCTTCAACACTTCTATCCTTATTAACAGTAATCATATTTGTCTTTGGCTCGAAAAAATAAGTCTTCTTAGAATTACCTGAAGAATAACATGGTTTAATCCGAGTTGACCATTGCTCTTGTAATCTCTGACATTGAGCATGTCCATATCCGATATCAGCAACGACCTCTGTACAATTGTATTCACTAATCCATTTAGATATTAATTTAACTTGTTCCTCTATATTCTTTGTTGTCATCCTATGAGCAAATTCTATATGAAACTTTTTAGATAATTCGTCTACAGAAACAATAACAACAATTGTATAACCACCTGTTCCTTGGTCGTCTACCCCTGCAATCCTAGCTCCCCAGTCAATTCCCATATATGTTATATTCTGGGAACTCTTA
>Ga0114918_10002956_pt1 | contig 15041 bp, 41 predicted proteins | sample LantaG_FD_87015 | JGI IMG/M metagenome (GOLD analysis project Ga0114918, IMG submission 87015) | Deep subsurface microbial communities from Baltic Sea to uncover new lineages of life (NeLLi) - Landsort_02402 metaG | ecosystem: Environmental > Aquatic > Marine > Oceanic > Sediment | place...
TGCAGATTTTCCCATAACACACAAAGTCGCTGTAATAACTTCATGGGGATCGGTTCCAGATAAGGTTGCCTCATCTAAAATCTCATCTTCGGCGATATAGTATAGATCGTTTTTATCTCTTTGGATCGCCTCGCTCAAAATACCAAACATTTGATCTAGATCTTCGTCTTTGATAGATGGGCGTTTTATATTGGGTAATTTATGAATCACGGAATTCTCCTCTAATTAACCAGGTTCTATATCTTATTTAGTGTAAAAAAATCGAATAAAAATTATATTTTTTATTTGCATTACTTAATATATGGTGTATAATGAAGGTATAGGATTTAGGGAGAGATTATGATGGTTGCGAATCTGGTAAAATACCCATCGGGACGCATCTTGATTCACACCTTTGTATTGTGCAACACTTTGTTACACCTACGTAAACCCCATGTAAAGTTTTATTTCAATGCTGTTCTTCGTTATGCCAAAGGAATCGGATAATTTTTATGGAATTCTTATTGACTTCCTGTATTTTTATGGTATAATGTACTTGTTGATTGATGAGGAGGAATAAAAATGGGTAAGAAAACTTTCAAGGTCGCGGATCTGCTTCAAATTGTTAATACCATGAATTCAACTGGTATGCATACAAGAGAGCAACGTCAAGCAACAAATACACTTCTAGAGGAAATTCTTTTTAAGACCGATAATTACAATGGGTTTCATTATCTTGATCATGATGCAGTTCCTGCCGGAGCGCAACCTGGAATTATCTTTGATCATTCTGAAAAAAGAGAGCATGTTTATCCTGATAATTCGCGAGTTAATTATTATAAATAACCTTGACTTCCCACCTGTTTTATGATATAATGTATTTATAAAGATTGAGGAGATTGAAGATGACTAAGACTGAGAAAGAGATTCTGGAAGTTGCTGCTTATGTAGATATCTTTTCGGCATGGAAACATGCTTGGGAGAATGTCAAGGGTAAAGGTTATGTTATGGGTAAGCGGAGTTTGAATGCTGCTAAGAAACTAGAAGAAAAGGGAATCCTCTGTGTGTTTAACGAGGACCACAAAAATAATTCAGCAAGTTATATTGTGAAAAACCACACTCTTCTGCGTCAGAACATGGATGAATCTACCTATAATGATATTCGGGATAGCGCGAGGACGAATGGTGAAAATAAAAGTAATCGTTAATATTCTCTTATGAAAGGAATCACAATGGCACATTTTTATTCAAAAATTCAAGGTGGTCGGGGTGAGGCAACTCGTTGTGGTACTAAGAACAGTGGAGTGACTGCTACTGCCGCAAGTTGGAATGGTGCTATCAGTGTTGAGATTCATCACAACCGGAAGACCGGAGAAGATACTGCCACGGTCTATATGCATCCTTGGAATGGTGACGGGGTCCGTAAGACTCTTTATAGTGGTCCTGTCGGTGAGTTTAATAATCAGATCGATTGAAAGGATTAGTCATGGGTCATAAAGCAATGACAGTTTTTGATCGTCCATACTCTTATGAAAGTTCGGTCTACCTTCGCCAGCAACATTTCAATTTTGAGGAAACGTGAAAGCAATTTTTAGCAGAGAAAAAGAAGGATCAAGAAGAGATCTTTAGGTTGCTGGATATACTAAGTAAAGGATAACTCTATGGAATTTCATGCACCCCCAACCATTGTTAATATCGGTGGAACTCTTTACATCACAGGAATGGAACTAGTTCCTCCTGCAACCATTCCTCGATATGATCCTGCATTGTTTGCGGGACTTACAGCACAATATGAAGCACGACCAAAGGACTCGGATAATTTTTATGGAATTCTTATTGACTTCCTGTATTTTTATGGTATAATATAGGTGTTGATTGAGGAGAATGAGATGAGTAAGTTTGGGAGTATAGTCTATGAAAACTAAAAAAGCAAGAGTCGGGGATGTTATACTTTTGGGCGGACATGAATATGTTGTCGAAGATGCCAGGATGACAGGTGGTGGAACTGGTCATGGAGCACATGATGTGTATCCTGATGGGTGGCAAGTTCGGGCTAGGAGATTGGATAATGGAAACTATGATCCCAAAGGGCGACTTCGTACTTTTTACATGAGTGGGTGTTTCAATGGTATGATTCGAGAGGTTGAAGTCGTCCGAAAACTGACAAAAACATTTATATAAAACCTTGACAAACGTCTTTTTTATGATAAGATATAATTACTAGGAGAAATCTGATGGGTCGTCCACGTAAGATTACACTCAATGAACTTCAACCACGTACTATGTATTGTTCATGTGGTGAACCAATTCACGTGATTGATGTGTCAACGGAATCTGTAACGTGTGTATTTTGTGCCACAAATATGCGTCCAATTCCAGACGGATATGATGAGGACATCGTTGCAGCATCACAAGTTGTGAAGGAGGAGGTTGCACGAAAGAAAACACGTAAGCGCGGTCGTCCAGCAGGTGCCAAGAATAAGAAAACAATTGAGCGTGAGAAGGCGATGACGGCGCAATCTGTGACAAAAGAGAAGGTAGAAAAGAAGACGGTTAAGAAACCCGCAAAGAAGCGGTGTGGACCCAAAAAGACAAAGGAGAGTAAAATGAATACTACATCAAAAGTTAAAGGCAAGCGTGGGCGTAAAGCGACAGTCGGTGCTAAAGTCCTTCAATTCATCAATGAACAAAATCAAGAGGTTCCCTTCAATGACATTCTCAATGTCTATTCGTCGGAGCGAGATCGTCTTGGTAAGAAGGGTACCGACGAAATCGAGAAGCGTAACTGTCTCTCAACGCTGTACATCCTCAAGCGAGACGAAAAGATTCTTGAGATCAAACCCAAACAACTGTATAAGTCGATCTAATATTTCCGTATCATTAAATTATAAGGGTAATAAAATGTCTAAACGTGAACGCAAGACTCGTGAAACTCGTCATGATGTTGATCAAGAGCGCAGAGAGAATAAGAACTATAAGCGCAAGAAACGTCAACTCAGGGAGTCGCGCTATAGCGATTAGTATTCCAAGGAGAGACTTAATGTTCAAAACACATATCATCGGGTTCTGTGGCAAGGCAGGAGTCGGAAAGGGTGAAGCATCACGCATTATTGTAGATATGGATCCAAATATTCCCGTCAAAGTATTCCCACTTGCAGCAGAACTTAAGCGCATTGCATCTCAAGAATTTGGTTGGGGTGGTGAGAAAGATGAGAAGGGACGCAAACTGCTACAGACACTTGGAACCGAGTGTGGGCGTATGTATGGTGGTGAATCTTTCTGGGTCAACAAGTGGGAATCTAAGGTCCGTTCCTGGTTGGATGAACACGCGAACTCAAACCGCGATGAATATCCCATTGTAATCTGTGATGATGTTCGATTTGATAATGAAGCACAAAGGATCATTGACCTGGATGGCACCATTGTTCATCTCACAGGTCGAGCATATGATATGGGAGAGAACTCGGGTCATGTGAGTGAGAAGGGAATCAATCCTGATCTAATCACATATACCATTGTCAATGATGGAACATTGAATCAATTCGAATCCCTTATCAAAAAATGTCTTAAATCTATAGGTGTGATGTGCGTTTAGCAATTGTGGGTGGGAGAGATTTTAACAATTATCTCCTATTCAAATCAGCACTAACTCCATACAACTTCACAACCGTAGTATCTGGTGGTGCGCATGGAGCAGACAACCTAGCAGAACGATATGCCTGGCAATTTAATAAGAAACTTATGATCTTTCTACCAGACTGGGATAAATATGTTGCGTCGACTGGTCCTATTCATAATAAAGAGATAGTCCAAAATAGCAATGGAGTCATCGCATTTTGGGATGGTAAGTCAAGAGGGACCATGTCTACTATAAAATATTGTCAAGAAATAAACCATCCGTATAAGATTGTCGGTTACTAGGAGATCAAATGGGTAGAGTTGTTTGTATTCATCACAACGATTTGGACGGGCGTGCTTCTGCAGCGGTTGTAAAGAAAAAGCATCCAGAAGCACTTTGCATTGAAACCAATTACGACCGACCATTTCCCATCGATCAACTCCAAGAACTAGACACAGTTTATATGGTAGATTTCACACCAGATAAACTGGCAGACTTCCAACGTCTATTGGAAAAAACAGATGATGTGCATTGGATTGATCATCATGGGCGTAACATTAAGAAGTACCCATTTTATGATCGTGCGGTAAATGGACTGCGTGTTGAAGCAAAACCATCAGGTGCTGCATTGACATGGACTTATCTATTTGGTGATGACGAACCACTTCCAGCAGCAATACTACATACCAGTGATTACGATTGCTGGATCTATGATTTTGGACTCGTAACCAAATCATTCGAAGCAGGGATGCAAACACAAGATGTGAATCCTGAATCTAATATATGGAAAGCGCTACTAGATGATTGTGCTACAACTCGTGCAGCAGCATTATCAGAAGTCACGAAATGTGGTAAGATTATTCTAGAGTATAGAGCAAATCAAAATAAAGAGATTGTAAAAACATGTGCATTTGAATGCGAACTCAAAGGATATAAAGTTATCGCTTGTAATTACCCATGTGTTGGTTCGCAATTATTCAATTCAATTGACAAAACAAAATACGATATAATGTCTGTATTCAGAACCAATGGCCATAGCATCGTTGTTTCTCTTTATGACGAACATTCGAAAGTCGATTGTGGTGAGATTGCGCAAGAATTTGGTGGTGGTGGACATAAAGGAGCAGCGGGATTTGAATGCAAGGATCTACCCTTCACAAATATCAAACCCCTAAAACATCATGGATAAAACAAAACTAGAGATTTCCGTAAGCATCTGGAAAGAATACTATCAACGCGCAGGTGAGGTGCCTGCACTCAAATTACTGCGAGAAGCAAATGATCTTTGCAAATGTTTTGGAATCCCTGAAGACGTTAGTTACAAGGGAAAGCAAATTGCTCTCGAAGTCACAGGAGATAAAAATGTCAACTACACAAAAAAGTAATCCATTTGACGATATTGATGGATTGGTTGAAGCGCTTGAGAAAGCACCACAAGGAAAAGAGGGTGCGTTTCGCGTAGCAACTTGGTTGATGGTTCTAACAGAGATTCAAACACTAAAGAACCAACTACAAGGTACTGTAGAGGATATTCAAAATGTCAAGGATTCAACACCATCCGCTGATGATATTGCAACAAAGGTCAAAGACGATCTCAATTCTAACCTAGCAGACAAAGAAGCGGACGTGATCTTATTTTAGTAACATATATTTACAGTGTAACATTATGTACCCCTTGAAATATAGGGTATTTTTATGAGAAAAATCTTATATTTTATTTGCATCCTGGTGCAATTGTGGTATAATATAGGTGTTGAAGAAAAGGAGAAAAAATGAAGGTTGAAGTCACACTAAAGAAAAGCGAAATGAATTTTATCAATGCTACTTCTAAAGCATCAAATTACGCTCTATCTTACATTCACATAATGCTTAGTGGTGGGAAGGTCACATTTGAAGCGAGTGATATATGCATCCTTGTACAGAAGGTGGTTGATACAACAAACGATTCCGAACTCGCTGATGATGCTGAAATGATGGCAGATGTTAAGTATTTTAAACATGCCATGTTTAGTAGTAATGTTAAATCTGAATTTACTTTCTTTATCGACTTTACAAAGAAAACCATCAGTACTGTAGTAGATGGTTATACTTTGAATTGCAGTACAGAGAGTGTATCTCTAAACAAATCATATCCTAACACAAAATCTGTGTATCCTAAATTGTCTGATGATGCTGATACAATTTATCTTAGTCGTGATGTCCTGTTAAAATTACTTAAGTCAACTCCAAACGATGAATTCCTTTCTCTCAAATATGAGAATCCCACAAGTCCCATTGTCGTACAAACTGGATCCGATACTAATGAGATGCGCACTGATAAACATCTACTTATGCCGGTGCGCCATAAGGTTTAGATGGAGTATATGATTTTATGCATAAACAACATCGAAAAGAAATCATAATGCTTAAATGTGAATCCTGTAAATATTATTTTGCAGGATGGTTGATCAAAGACAAGATGTGTGATGTGTGATGAGTGCAGATCTAAACAATCCATCTCAGAAGAAATAGAGTCTAGCACAGATAGTGAATAATTCAAGGTTCGGTGGGATATTTTTATCGGGGATAAAAAATCCCTATCAATGGGGAGGGAATGTTTTGAGTAACAAACTCGATAATGTAGACGATAGGTGTGTTTTAGATATTGATATTTCGGATGAAGATTTCATGTTCATCGCGCTTGAAGCGCACAAAAGAGATATCACATTTAATCAGATGATTGAAAAAATGCTTCGTGATCAGTTGGAGAAAGAAGATGGCGAGATATCTGGAGATGCGAATTGAATCTTGTAAAGAATGCCCGTTCTGCAACATAGGAACGTTGTCAAGAGCATATTGTTGGCACATAAAAATTCGTAGCAAGATGATCCCAAGTGAAAGACGTGTGTCACACATTAATAATGATTGTAATTTTGAAATTCCAAGTTGGTGTCCTTTAAAGAAAGAGAGATAATATTATGAATGAGTCGAAATTTATGGTTGTTGTTGGTACGATGCTTCTTATATTTTTCATCGTATTTATGATTGTATTGCAATGGAAGAATGAGACTGACACGAAACGGTGTATCGAAATGGCGAAGTTGGGATATGAACAAACATACAATAATAAATGTATTATTTGGGTTAAGATGAAGGAGTAAAGATATGCCTTATATCAAACAAGAACGAAGACCCGATTGTGACCTTGTAGTTAAAGTAATGAAAGAAATGAAGGTGTCCGCCAATGGAGATCTCAACTACATCCTTTATAAGTTCTGCAAGGAAACAGTTCGTCCATCTTACAATGAATATAAAAACTATTGTGGTGAACTTCGCCAATGTGCCACAGAAATTGAACGCCGGATTCTTGGACCCTACGAAGATACCAAGATGATTGAGAATGGCGACGTATAATAAGACAACAGGAGATATCATGTATAATGCAGATGCCCCAGTGAACATTGTTAATAACAAACTCAAGTCATACTTGATTGGTGCAATGGAAACTCCTGGTGCAAATGATGCTGGAGAAGGTTGGAGAAAGCAAATTACACCACACCTAAACTCTCGGGGCATCTATTGCTTTGATCCTACCAAAGAAGAAACCAAAAAGGTTGGTATGCCCACCCGCGAACTTATGGAGAAGTTGAAAGGTTGGCAACTATCGGGACACTGGGATAAGTTCACCGAAAATATGAGTAAAATTTGGAGGGGTGTCTCCAAGATGGAGGAAGACCCTATAACACACGAACCACACATGAAGCATGTTATGGGCGATGTTGATTATGTGGAGCACTCAGACTTTCTTATATTCAATCTAAATGAGGGTGACCGTCTCGGTGGTAGCATTGCCGAACTTACAATTGCTTGGTATCGAGGCATCACCGTCTATCTTATGACAGAAGTACCCAAGCATCAAATCAACAAAAGCATTTTATTCTTTGTCCTTGACTCTGGACACGGATGTGGTACAATAGTACGTAACCAAAGCGAAATGCTACGATTCATTGATGGGCGTTATAAAACCAGCGGTACCACTTGGAAGGACGTTACATAAAATGTTTGGTAATATACAAGCAGCAGATACATTAATGGGTATTTTCGGATTTACAAGAGTAGACGAAGGAGAAGATATGACGCCAACCGAGAGACCAGAAGCGAAGTTTAATATTGGAGATCAACTCTTTGTTAATCACGCATGGCGTGAGGTGGTGGGTATTCGCTGGGACGAGGACCATTACGAATACGAAGTCACTCCTTGGGATTCACATATCCACACCGAGGAGGATTTGTCATAATGTTATTTGAAACACTTTTAGTAATCATTGCATTAGTTTCTATCGCATTTGGGATTCTTTTTTTATATCATAAAGAAAACTCCGCTCTGAATTTTATGCTTTATTTTATCCTAAGTACGTCTGGATTGCTTCTTTTTTCCTATAAACAAGATCTCTATCACAAACGGATTAGAGCAGACGAATTAATCCAATGTGAGATTGCAGAATACTACTTGGATGAGAACAACGAAAAACAATTTCGAATCAAATCTGAATACAAAGACTTGTTCACCCCGAAAAAGAAATAGGTAATCTTATGTGGCATAAGATCAAAACAGATGGTCTTCCAAAGAAGACTGGTAATTGGTATCTCTTTTCTGGATACTCTCGCGACGGATCCTTTGTGTATAACAAGTATTACATAGGAACCAATGGGTTGGTCAATGGTTGGTCGGATCTAAAAGAACGAGGGATTACGCATTGGATGGAAGTTCCGGAACCCTGTGGAGATGAGCGTTGAAATCAAAAATTCTATTATCACTCTTAATACTTATGCTGCTTGTTAATAGTGGGTGTATTGGAACTATTGTTGTAGCAACGATTATTATCAAAAAGAAGAGAGCACGTGCACGACTAGCATTGTCGGAGCAATCTGACAAAACTGTTTCTTGCTCATGTTGTGGAGAAAGTTATGACACGGAATACAGAGATCAACCGCAAGTGTCGGATATGCAAGAAGACAAAAAAGATCCTGGTGGACGGAGTCGATTGGATTAATTGGCAATATAATGGTATGCATGTTCAAAATGCATTCCCATATCTATCACCCAACGATAGAGAGATTCTAATTTCAGATATTTGTGGTGATTGCTTTGACAGATTATGTGGAGATGAAGAATGAAATACGAAACACAAAATGGAATCATCGACGTTGATGAAACGAAATCTACACGTGTCGCCCATTTCCATGCTGCAATTGGACATAAGCATATTGAATTGGTTGCATCATCGAATAAGATTATTTGGATCTATGAAAAGTTTACTAATCGCTTCTCTGTAATGGAGTTTATATTGAACGCACCACTTCCCCGATCTACTGGAAGTCATGGGGTGAAAGAGTATACTTATTCTACGCGAATGATTCAATCCAATGAATTTTATTACCGAGAATACGACTAACACTTGACAATCTCTCATTGTTATAGTATAATGTATTGAAGGAGATGAGATATGGAAGCACATAATATATACGAAACCATGGAGCATATTGCCGATATGGCAACTGGCACCTTGAAACTTCTCAATACACTACATCCAAGTGAAAAGTGCTCACATTATTATCGAGGACTTTTGCACGGATACACCGCAATGGCAGATATCCTCGGTGATCATATGTCAAAGAAAATAGGTCTAGACATCACAGATGGTGTTTATAAGATCTATGATTTGACCGATCAACGTTGTTTTAAGTGTAAGAAAATATACCCACAACTTCTTACAGTAGTAGACCAATTAGACAAACCAGATGGATACTATTGTCCGACATGCGCTGCTCAGAAGAAAGAACCTAATTGTGATGCCGTATAACCCAACCAACGAACAAAAGTTAATAGACATTATGTTCCAGGTTGCTCTAACCGTTCACGCACACAAATCATTTGACACCATGACTAGTTCTGAAGTTGCTGCATGGGTCGCCAAACAACTCCACACATGTGGATTCGTCACAGAACCGGTTGGATCATCATGGGGTGTCTTGAGAGAAGTTAGATAGGTCACACATGCCAAAGTTTATTGTAGACATAACACTCGATGGATACGATACCGAAGAAGAACATCTAACAGAGTGTTTGAATTTTATAAAAGAACAACTTGACATTCCAGCATCTCATGTTACAATGCTAGAAGAACCAACGGTAGGAAGAAGAGTGCCCTTTGGTTATAAGTGTGTTGGTGGCGTAGACTGGACTGAAGATAAAGAACAACAGGATGCTTTGAACTATATGCGTAATTTGAGAGGTAAAGGCATGTCCTATCGGCGCATCTCCCTTGCGATAAAGGAACACCTAGACATAGACCTCAGTCATTCAGGTGTTCGTAACATTCTTAATCGGAATCCAGAACCTAAATCAAGGATGATTTTCTAATGGAGCATCGCGACTTGCAAGTACATCTTTCACATTGTTGCATCATGCACGGATGCAAATACAACGATGCAGATTGCCCTGTCGCAAATAAACTAGCACAACAACAATATCTTTGCGAAGAATGTATGAGTGATGGTATTCCAGATGTAGATACATTGGTCTATATATCTCTCAATGGTAAACCATCAAGTCAACCAAAACATGTTACAGAACAATCTACACTACAACATGTTGTTTGTCGTTCATGCACGTTGATAGACAAGTGTGACAAGACAACATATCTAACATGTGCAGTCGACCGAATTGTGAAACTAGAACAACTGATTAAGTCTGTCCGCAAATCAAGTTTTATCGCCGAATCGTAGGAGATGAGATATGCCAGCAATTCAATCTAAATCTAATTTCATTATCTGTAAAGATGAGAATATATATCCAGAACTAAGCATGGTAGAACGTCTGGAACTACATTGTCTGGATTGTGGCAATCATTGGATTATACCCGTACCAACAGAAATGCATGATTATCGAGGGGAAGCGCAAAATTGGAAGAATGCGTACCTATCGATTGCGGCAAAGATCAATGATCTCATGCAATATACTGAAACACATTATAGTATGAACCCACATAAAGATAAACTGATGGATATGCTTGATGATTTACGGAAGCAGATAGGTGAGCATGGGGATTATTCGGGAGGCAACAATGAATAGTACTATTTTATATTGTATTTTTATCTTTCTATTCTTATGTTGTTCAATTAATAAGATGTTGGGATTTGTAACGGACTTTACTACAGCAGATGCCATCATGACTGGATCTTTCCTTATTGCTGCGTGTATCATGAAAGCATCAGATAAATGATTTATACTTGCGAAAACGAACACTACATACGACCTGAGAATCCTAACCCACAAAAAATAATCGCTGCAGCAGTTTTGCAGAATGGGCGTCTTTGGTGCGGAGATCGACACTGGCACTTGATGCACGAAGCATATAACTTTAGTGGTGAACGTGTAACACAAGACCAACAAGGGTTTCTTACGGATGACTTTTTGTTCGTTCGTCGACGTGCTGCCATGTTCATCGCCGAACTTGGTGGACAAGTGTCTGAGGAAGATGCTAAACATCCGTATCTTTTGAGTGAATATTTGTGGTAAAGATGTTCAAGTATGTATCTAATACACTTTATGAACTGTGAGGAGAAGAGATAAGTGACACGTAGACGAAAACGATATATTGGTAGGTTCATTCGTAATAATAGAAAATGGAATGGTTGTAGGACACGTGACAGTGAAGAGAACTTCGCATCACTGTCTAGTTTATCACCTGATGTATATTTCGCATGTGCCATGGGTGACCAGTCAAGACTTTGTGGTTGGGGATCTGCCTTACGGAACTCCTTCCTCTGGAATCAAAACGTTTTTTATATTGCTTAAGATATAAACATATATAGAATCAAGTAATGGCCAACACTAATCCAAATAGACTGTCATGGCACTTAAGGGGATCTGGACGCACTCAATATATGATTGAGCAGGTCGTTCAAGTAATCAAAGATGGACAACCTTATGTGCAAGTTGTGGGACGTTACCTGAGGGATGTTTACAAGAATCTCGAACCACGCATCATAGATAGGTTGAATCTTGAAGGTATCCAATATGAGAAACAACGTAGATTCGAATATAATGTGGATGGAACTAAACTCACATTCCACTCATCCATGGATATAACAGAGTATAATCGAGGGCGAGTACAATCAAATTTCAGTTGCCAATTTTGGGATCATCGTGCCTTATGGTATAATGATTTATGGGAGAAATAAGATGATAGATTTTAAATATTACTTTTACACATACGAAACAGAACGCAACAAATTTGGAAGTAGCAATTGTGGGTCTGGAGTTTTTCAGTGTCCTCAATATATGTCACCCGATGATGTCTATATTCAAATACAAAAAGAAAAAGAGAAAAAATTGGACAAGAAACTTTATATCACAAACCTACAGAAGATTGATTAACGATGGTACACATAAACCTTATGATAGGATTGGGATGTAATGAAGTGTGATAATTGTAAGTTGATAGACCTTAAACATATCCAGACACCATCAGCAGATCTCGCATCTTGTTCTTGTGGGTGGAGTGGTGAAGTAAAAGATATGATTCAGAAGTTGGAAGGTGATTACGAATCAGGATACTACTACGACTACCTTTGTCCCGTTTGCAAGGATGGAGAAATAGAATATAACTGGACCGAAAAACAGTGGATCCGATGGTTGACTTGGAATAAGAAGATGAATGATATTGAAGATTGCATAGATAAGGAGAATAACAATGAGTGTTGATTATGATGCAAAACTAATTGTGGGGTTTCGAGTTTACGTTCCCGAAAATTACAAAGACGTCGCCGAGCGTGTTCTGGATGCTATTTGTAATAAGTATGGATATGCTGTTATTACCGTAGGATCTGCTTATTCTGGAGATCTAGATTTTTTTATTGTACCAGGTATTGACTTTCATAATGAATCTGGTATAATTAATGCTATAGGACAACTGGATGAAATGAAGCATACTCTGAGTCAAGAAAATATAGACTTTGATCCAGAACCTGTTGTAGACGCTAGATTACATATCTGGTAAGTGGAGAATAATCATGAATATGTTTGAAAAGATCATACAAGACAAAGATCTTAAGTGTGATATATGTGGATCAGTTATGTTGGTTATGTATGGTGGCGGTTGGGATCATGATAGATTGATGTGTTCTGATAGAGAATCTTGTGGTGCAGAAATAGAGTTTCCTACTACAACAATTCACTCAAGCAAGTCAGGAGAAATGTAATGGGTAAAACAGGCGACCTCATCCTGGGGCATTCTTTTGAATACTGGATGACACTTCAACAACGTGCTGAAGAATTGAAAGTAGTTGATCTTATCGAGGAGATTGCTAAGTTGCGGGGCAAACTCCAATTCTATGAGAGTCGTATTGAACAGATGGAATCTTTAAGAAAAATAGATCTGTAGACGAAGGAAACAACTTCAATCTGGAATCCGAAAACGAAAATTAGGCAAAAATTTTTTGGTCGGTAGGAACCCTATTAACGAGTCAATTTATTTTGCGGGGAAGGATGTGTAACAATGGAACGATGCCCTAAATGTGATAAAATCATCTACAAGAATACAAGTCACCAATGCCCTAGAGATAGAGTCGAATCTAAATTCGATCAAGAACTAGACGCGGTTGATAGAATAGAAACAGAGATCAGAAACAAAAAAATACAAAAGTTCGATTTGTTTGCTAAAGATATACACCCCAATGCCCTGCTTGGTTTAATTGCTATAGAAGGACCAGTCACTATTACTTCTGAAAACAAAACACTTAGAACCAAATGTTTTAAATTTGAATATAAAGAAACGAACTATCTTAATCCATTTCGACCAGATAACTTTCCCCTGGTATATAAAGCAGTCGAAGAAGCATTGAGAAACAATTGTAGATACATTTACACTATTACAAATACAGGTGAGGGGTATTATATTGTGAGGGCATGTTAAAGATGCGGAACTCAAATTCAAAAGTGAGAAATATATTTAGAAATAACTAAGTGGGAGGGGTTCCCAGGAGGGGGTCTATTTTCGCTGTAGTTCTAACGACCCTAACATCTCAACATCTTGACATCGATACATCAAGACATCGACAGTACCGTACATCAGTTGTTACGCAAGTCCGGACATGTAGTCGGACATGATGTCCGGACATGTCACTACGCGCACATCTCAACATCGGCAGTTGTAACTTGTTCGCGCGGCTTGTAACAGTTGTAACAGTTGTAGCAGTTGTAACAGTTGTACAACTTGTAACAACTAGTATCCGTAGAGGAAGATAGTATCAGTAGAACTCGTCGTACACATCATTCAATCCACAGTTTACAAGTTGGTTTAGAGTTGTTAAAGTTGTATCAACCCCCTTTTCCCCCTTAGTTATACTTTTGTGAATTCTTATTAGCAATCTTTTTCAGAATATTTTCAGGAGAGCAGAGTAATGGACGCGGATCATATCAATTTCATAATGGGCAAGATAGAGGAGTTATCGGAGAAGGTAGAGCGTATGGATGCGGAGATCACTGCGTTAGTATCTGACGTAAAGAATCTAGATAAACGTACGCTTGTACTTACAGGTGATAACTATTCTGGCATCAATTACAATGCAGGCACCAGCACACTTGACATAGATACCTGTGAATAGATACCTGACCATGAAGTAAATAAAGCGATGGTGGTAGATTCCGTGGCGTCTAATAAATCCAAATAATAGTCATGAACCTTTATGGGTTTGACAATATAATTAATCTTAAAACGCACAGGAGAGAACAATAGAGAAACAACTTGAACAACGTAACAACTGTAACAACAAATTAAACTGATAATCAACTAGATAGAACTGATAATCAACTAGGGAGAAACCTTGGTAACTACTATACAACGTAACAACTTATAACATTCACCACTTTCAGAAAAAAGGAATCTATTATGAGACTACGAATCCTGGGTAAGACTAAACTTAAACGCGATGCCATTTGCCCGTATTGTAAAAACATCGCAGCGGCCGCTGGTTGTATCGTTGAAATAGTACAAGATATGGATGATAATCAACAATTCGCATCCTTCCCCTGTAAAGTGTGTAATGAAAGACTTATGATGAGAGGGTAATATGTATAAACTACTTGGACACGAAGTACTTACATTGTATTGCGCTAACTGTGGTGTGATGCATAATGAAATAGCATGCGATACGTATAGCGATACAACTGATACACATATTACAATTTATATATTCAAATGCCCTAGTTGTAATAAGATCTCTACTAATAGACATGTTGCATATCCTGCGTTAACATGCTCACATAGATACGGTACACACACTATACGCTGGCGATGCAATGGCGAGGATCATCAATTACACTCGCGCGAAAATTGCTAGAGACAACTTTTACAACTTTGACAACTGAAATTATAATCAATGCATCGGACCCCCTTAA
>Ga0114918_10002957_pt1 | contig 15039 bp, 8 predicted proteins | sample LantaG_FD_87015 | JGI IMG/M metagenome (GOLD analysis project Ga0114918, IMG submission 87015) | Deep subsurface microbial communities from Baltic Sea to uncover new lineages of life (NeLLi) - Landsort_02402 metaG | ecosystem: Environmental > Aquatic > Marine > Oceanic > Sediment | place: Baltic...
ACAATAAACCTCTTAAATGACCCTTCTGGAAATCTCCTTGGGTCTGTTGATGCTTCTGATAAGATACACTTTGATTTGAGTAATTCCTGCCCCCCTCTCTTGGCATATACTTTAGCGCCACATTCTTATGGGCTAGAGTCTAACCAGAACGGGTCTTTTAAAAGGTTGCTTAGGCCTCAATTTGTAGATTTTGGAATTAATAATGGGGACGTCTCGCACGCTACTTTGGAAATTTACGGACAGCAGGGACCTGACTGGGTATTGGAGTATGAGTACCCTCTGACTCTTCCGTGGGAGGACCGGACTGTCCCAGAGATATGGCTAGAGCCCGGTATTGACTACGGGCTTAAAAGAATGTGCATTAGGTTTCTAACCTCATATTTTGTTAGATACGGTGGTATTCAGAGAGAGATGCGCCTACCTTATACTCACGATGATGTTAGCTGTGGGTATACTACAGAATTTATCTATCAATATTTTAATGAGGTACAGGATAATAGCTACATAGACGATTCTGGTAGTATTATATGTTTGATAATTGAGCCCATCCGTGGAAACGGGGAGGAGGGTCTCGCTTCTTCTGCGTCAGCTTCTAAAAAGTCTTACTATAACGTTGACTTACAATTTGACGAGTTGAGGAAATTTCAAGATGATACTGCTGAGTATAGCGGGATATCTTCTTCGAAAAAAGCTGAGCTATCCCTAGGACAATATTATAATTTAACACAAGAGGAATCGGATAGCGATCCTATAGGCGGAGTATCTATTTCTAGATACTCTATTTTCAATTTAAGCTAAATAAAAAGAGGCAGTATTATGTTAGGGCTATCTGGAAGGTATGATTTAAAATTAGTAGATTGTGACACTGGCAGAGTAGTGGAAGAGAGGTCCCGCTGTAATACTATATGCGATTCCCTTTATCATATCTTGTGTAGAAAACGTACCGCGTTTGTGGCTTATAGCTCTACGTATAACAATTATAGTCTTCAGGGGGATATTATCTTATCCAGCCAGTCTTTGGACCCTGATGTAGATTATAGGAGAATTGGTGCCGCTAATGAAAGATTAGGGTTTAGTAATATAATTAGTAGGTCCCCCTCTGATTACTTTGATTTCGATGCACTGACTCTCTCGGGGTCAGTGCAGTATAATTTTCCTCCTGGAGATTCCCAGCGAACTATTTCATCAATAGGGATTGGTTTATACGAGTCAGAGGATAAGCGATACCTGCAAGATTTTGCTTCTTTCATAAGTTTATCGGTACCAATCACTCAGGATGTTAATCAGTACTTATATATAAAGTATACTATATTTATAGATTTTAAGATTACCAGCCCTGAGTACTTTTCTAATAACAGCTTTATTAGCTACTATTTAAGAAGGGGTTCCGCCTATGGGTCTTTATTATCTTTAGGAGTAGCTTGGACAGGGGGTAGCGGCACGGTGACTGGAGTATTAAGTCAATTTACACCACCCTCTGATATCAATAAGATGGCTCGAGGTGTCACAGAGCCTCAAATATTCGGGTATACTAGCTCTGGTCAAGGCTACTATCAGTATGTGCCACAGGCTGAATTAGCATATGTGAAAAGTTACGAACTAGACCTATTTTCATCCGTCTCTACAAAGGTGAGTGGGTCTTTTGGAACATCCTCTTTTTACGGACCTATAGGGTCATTCTCTTTTTTAAATTATTACGGTCCTTACCCGGGAGACTACGTTCATAACGATTTTCTAAAAGTTACGACCCCCTCAGACGACAATTTGCAAGAGATGCTAATTACTGGGGGGTATAGTCCTATACCTTTGAATGCCCCCTCAATCTCCAGAGTGTTTGTACACCCTTACGACAGGCGGTCTGAAATATTTAGCGACCCAGAATACCCCCCTAGCTCTAGAGGTTCAATATCAGTGTCTGGCACCCCAACGAATAAATGGCCTATAGTCGCTCGGGTTAAAATTACAAAAACTGGGGATGCCTCTGATATAATAGATGAAACTGTTTCTTTTTCTTCAGTGGATACAGTTGCTAATGAAATAGGAGTGTCGCAGGATTGGGGGCAATCAGGTGATATAATACGTATCGCAGGTTCTGACCTACCCTCCCCACTCCTACAAGACGTTGATTATTTCGTAAATTATGTTAATAGTAATACAATAAGAATTTCTAGCACCTATAACGAATCAATTTCTGATATCGTTATAGATTTAGTTTCTCAGGGGAGTGGGTCTTTTATAATATCACGTCAAAATACAGGTACGTATCAGTATGAACTTGAGGGTCACCTCTCTGGTACGGAATATCGCAACTTAAGCGTGTTTCCTTTGCCCCAGTTAAAAATGGCTATAGATGCGAACGATAAAAAGATGCCCTCTTGGATGGTATCTCCAAACTCTGCGGGCGAGGGAGGAGTCAGCAGTCCTTATTCGACCTCTTCTGTTTTTAATTTTCTCGATGCTACTGAAATATACCAGCAAGCCCATATAGGGGAGTATGTGTATACTATCCAGAGGTCTAGGATAGGGTTTTATCTAAATATTTGTAAATGGCTGCAGAATACTCTTGAAACTTCGGAGGCTTTATATCAAATCGGAGACTCTGGGGCCAAGTGTACTGCTCTGGTAGTAATAGGTTCAAAATTTTATATCTCAGTATATGAGGGCAATTCGACTACTAACGGTCTATGGACTTGGGATACAGACGCCCAAGAGATAGCCCCTTCTAAACTAAATATTGGTGGGATCATAGATGAAGATATTACCGACCTAGCATACGACAGTGTGACGGGGTTCTTATGGTCAGGCCATACCACAGGTCTCTGCAGAATAGACTTAGGTACAAGCACTGCTACTAAGTATTTAAATTCTACAGAAGGTGAGCTCGAAGGCCTAACCGCTACAGACGTGAATATCAGTCCCGGACAGCTAAGCGCCAGAAACGGTCATGTATTAAGATCTGGGCAAGTTTTAATTAGATTTGACCTTGGGACAAGGACGGAAGATAGGTCTATATGGTTGCTGAAAGATGGGGTAGGGTTCTATAAGATAATGACTAAGGGGGTCGGGGCTACTATTAGCAGAGATGGAAAAATAGTGGTAAATACATTGAAGAAGTGGAGAGACTATACAGTTGTAGTTACGGGTAAGAACGAGGGAAGTGCCTCTATTGACCAGGAGCAAGATACTGGGTTAACATTAAACAGTACTTACACTAGCTGGATTAAATGCCAAACTGTAGAGGTAAATGAAAATCAATTCTATAGCCTTTTTACGGGTACGGACACTACTACTGCCACCTCTGTCTCAAACTTATTTATATCCTTTTATAACAAGGTAGATAATTCTATCAGTTGGGCAAGTAGAACTTATTCATATACTACCCTTGTATACTCTGCGGAGCAGTCCAAATTCGGGGCTTCTCGAAATGTTATTAAGTTTAACGATAACTTGAATATCCTTAGTACAATGGGTTTTTTATTTAAAACTACAATAGGCAGGAGTGTTGCTACCTATGGCTGGGATGGTAGCTCGTGGTCTGTTGGTGAAACCGGTTCTAAGAAAATAACCAAAACAGGTGTAGATAACCTCCCAGACGGAATTTCACTGCAATTTAATAATGCTTCTGGCCAGACCTGGAATACACAATTTGTAGAAACAGAGAGGTTTACTTATATGTACGCTCCCTGTTTTATAAAAGATAATCTACAGACACTGACGGTTAAATCAAAAATGTACTTTTCGGAAGTCGTGAGTATAACAGATTGGACCTCGGAGCTCCCGGGAGATGCCTCAGGTTTATATACGGTAGTTATACCGGAAGCAGAATCAGACCCTAACTTCCGGGATTTGGACTCCGACGAACTTACTATGAGAGTATTTATAAATGACGTGGAATATACAAAGCAGGCTAATTCTAAATTTACTAGTACTAGCACAAGTAGCTCAGTAGATTATATCGCAATAGGAAGCGGCACTGTTCTTAATGACGGAGATTATTTATGCCAAGATTTTAGGAATACGGAATCTTCTTACTACATAAGTCAGATTCATAGCTTAATCCCAGGTAAGGCCTACGTGGCTTATAGAATATCTTCAACTCAAACGAAGCTCAAGAACCGAGCTTCAGATGTCAATTACATTCGAATCCCATATATTCCAGGGGCTTTTACTTTCACTAAGTACGTACCTCCTCAGACTCAGGGAACCTATAACGCTCTTCCTAATGGTACCATCCAAATAAATCTAAATGATGGCGAGGGTGGTAAAGACCTAAAAATTAGCTACACCTACATTAAGTTGAATTAATAGGTTTAAAATGACGGTACCTACGAATTACCAGACCGAGTATATAATAAGCAGCTTGGGGGATGAGAAATACCCCCAAACTGTTTATCTTAATAATACTCTGTGGACTTTTTTTATTAATAGCTATAAGTTATACGTAAAAAAGTCCTCCGCCTCTGCTGAGGTCTACTCCTTAGTTAATGTGAACTCTTTGGGATTTGCAGCTTCGAATAAAGTTAATCAAGATGGGTCTTTCGACACTAGCCTATGCTGGATATGGTCTGTCGGATACTTGGGAGAGGTCACTTTATATGAGGTCCAACCCCTCATAGACGCACCTCCTATCATAACCAGACTGCATGCTATCACCTCTGACGGTATTAGCTTAAGTACATACATTAAGCCTAATAACCCTATCCGCCTTACTGTTATTAAAAATATAGCAGGTGTAAAAAAGCTCTTTTTTTATAAGTATAACCAGGACCCTTTTTCTGAGACCCACCCTGGGTATGAGCTAGACTGGGACCAAAGTAACTTAGATACCTTATCTACCTCTGTAGATCCAGCTAAGACATCACTTACGTTAAATGTGGTTAGGCCAGGGTCCCCCACTAACGTGTATGCGGAATCCTACTCAGTACCGACACCACAAAATCTAAGACATCTAAGGGTTGAATCTACCCCTATAGTTGAAGTATCGTGGGACCCTGTGGCTGGAGCAGACCTATACTATGTAGAAAAAGACGTTTCCACCTTATTCACAAGCCCCACCACGACCTACTACGGGTCTAATGTCTCATACAATGATACGGTGCCTGAGGACCAGTTCGCCTATGTTAGAGTGAAAGCTCAAAACACAGGGTTAGGTCTTGAATCCTTTTGGTCAGACCCCATGAAGATTCTTGTAGTGCCCACTCCGGACCTAACTGGATTCTTAAGAATAAACGGGCCTTCCATCATTTTTGATTAAAAATACCAGATAAGATAAAATTCCTTGCTAAGGATGCAGAATGGATTACGTAGCACCTCCAGCCAACTTGAGGGTAGAGGACCTACCCGGCAATTTTGTCCATATAACATGGACTATCCTTAATGCTGGAGTACTCCTCAATTGGGTAGAGGTGTCCTCCGATAGACTATTCAATAAAATAGTATATCAAAATGCCGAGCTGTTCGAGGTGTCTGTATACCTAAACTTTTCAGGTACCTACTTTTTAAGAGTACAGAGCCTTAGCGAACACTATGCGTGGTCTGATTGGTCTGAGACTATATCTTTCCAAATTGAAAGGTCCGGGTGGGTCCCTGTCGGGCTGCCTCACAGCTCAGAGATACTCTGCTCCATATCATATAAGGGGCTCCTCTTCGCGGGCACCAAGGACCCTGGGCAGCTCCTTAGATGGGAAGGTACTTCTTGGGAGATAGTAGCCGACCAGCACGTATGTGAGGGCCAAATAATATGTCTGGTTGAATATGAAGGTTTTCTTTACGCTGGTACCGGTCCTGATTCATCGGGGTTGGGAGGGGGTGCTCTTCTTAAATGGAATGGGTCTAATGCCTGGGACTTGGTAGCCGAGCAGAGCGACCTACAAAAAGAGATTAGATGTCTTTATGTATTTAAGGAAAAACTTTTTGGAGGCACTTCTAGCGGAGGTTGCTTATTCCTGCTAGAGCCAGGAGGTAGCTGGAAGAAAGTAGCCTCTAAAAAGAATAACCAGACCGTGATACACTCAATGGTCTCCTATAATGGGTTCCTGTACGCTTCCACAGGAGGCGTGAGTAGCGAGGGAGGAAACCTTTTTAAATGGGATGGTACTGGTGCCTGGGAAATAAGGGCTTCTCTTAATTTAGATTTAGGATTATATTTAGATATCCGTTCTTTATTTATATGGAGTGGAAGTCTTTACGGGGATAACCTTAAATGGGATAATATTGATAGCTGGGTAGATGGTTTTGAGGGGATAGGGATTCCTTTAGTTCATGACAACAGATTATACGGGATAAGAGATATTTCTCCGTATGGGTGCTTGAAACTCTTTGACCCGGGCCCTGAGCAGGAGTACGCCCCTCCTATTTTTATGTATGAGAGGGGCGTCATGGCCCCTATAAAGATGGTGCTGGGGTTTTCATACAACGACGAGATCTATGCCATCTCAGGGGGTCCTACCGACTTGAGTAGCCAATACTCGAACCAGATGTTTTTATATAAATCATCTTCTATGGAGCCTCCTGCGATAGTATTCAGGGAGGCAGGTTTTAGAAGATTAAACGGTCCCAACATTATCTTTGACTAGGAAATCAATATGCCAGAATTCAGGGGTGGTCAAATATCTCCGCTTATAACCTCGGTAGACAGTAACGTCCTTAAGATTAACGCATCCTCTTTGGTCTTCGACAATACCTGGATAAGCTTTTCCGGGTATTCCTTTAATATCCAGAGATATGTTTCCGATGCTATAAATGACAATCGTACAAGGTTCTTCCAGAATAGGGACTACGCAGTCTTCCTCTTGATAGGTCTGGATAAGCTCGGTAATATCTCAGTGCTGGAGGGTACCCAGGTAAAATATACTGGGGTAGTAGATTACGTTCCAGCTCCTGCTCGATTTAACATAGCCCCACTGGCAGGGTTAGTTCTTATCCAGGACGGAAGCTCGGATCTTAATTCCTTTAAAGAGGTTAGCAATAAGAATGTTATTGTCTTCTCCGGGTCCGGTAACATCGTAGATAAGAATCGACTTGGAGATGTGGGCTTCCCTAATCCTGAGATAGGTCCTACTGGGATGTACGGAGAAACGGGGTTGCGCGGATACGCTGGGATTACCGGTCTTACGGGAGACCCTGGCTACCCTGGAGTCTCTCTCCCCGGAGAAACTGGGGCTCCTGGAGTTCAGGGAGTGACTGGGATAAGCTGGAACATACACTTTCCCTTAATCCACTTCAACTAATAATCTTATAATACTTTTGAGTAATTTATGGGCATAACACACAAAAAACAGAGCAATTTTAATACTACTTCCAAGGATTTTAACGTCCACGGAGAGAATGTCTATTTCTCTACCGGAGGAAGCACGGTCATTAATTGGAAGTGGATTAATAAGCCTAGTATTAAGATAGATATAAAAAAAGAAGTTGAGAATCACTTAAGTAAAGTGTCCCGCAGGGTTTTTAACCAAAAGAGCGGGATCCTCTATGTCTTAGTGGGGCTGGATGAGAATGGGGCCGTGGTAATTCTCCCCAGTATTTCGTACAACAAAACCAGCACTGGAGAAATAAAGTCTTTTGGAGACCTGAGTGGAGTACTCCCCTTGGCCTTGGTCAAGCTGCAGCAGGACGGTAGCGACGGACTAACCGGCATGCTCGGTATTAAGCCTGAGGACCTGGAGATCTATACCGGATGGGGTAACTTTACCCTAGCCGGAGAGAGGGGAGAAACGGGACCGGTAGGTTTTCAAGGATTACAGGGACAGACCGGTGTCTTGGGTGAAACTGGCTACATAGGAGCAACCGGCTATTTTGGGTATACAGGTCTGCCGGGGTACTCTGCCCCAGGGGAGACAGGCTATCAGGGTCCTGACGGAGTGTCAGAATATCCGCAGTATCTATATAGAGTTGAGAACCTTCAAGTAAGTTTTGCGGCTACCCCAGTATCGGGGCCAGCACCGCATTCAGTTTCCTTTATTAATAACACCACCCCACTCTCGTCGGTAGATCAGTGGGAGTGGTTTTTCGGTGACGGGACTACCTCTAATCAGCTGAACCCTTCTCATATCTATGAAAACCCCGGGTTTTACTCCGTGGCCCTTTTTGCCTACAATGCGAACGGGGACTTTTCGCTAAATAGAACTGATTTCATACAAGTTACTTAATTTAAGGGTACTCAATGGCCGGCACTAATCTTGATTCTCAAGATAAAATAAATAGAGAAAGATACGGTAGTGGGATAGAGTATCTAAAGGAATTGGATGACCTTACAAGGGTTATCCAAGACCGCATGCTGCGCAACCTGCCCAGTAACTACCCCAAGGACCTTAATACCAATCTAGCAGGATTATATAGGGCTATTGCTGAGGAACTTGCTCGGCTTCAAATGGATAGCTCTCAGCTAAATGACGATAGGTATTTTAAATTTACCAGAACCGAGTACCTGTTTCAGATTCTTGGCGATCTTCTATTCCTGGGTGAAAAGTCCATAAACGAAGACTTAAATGATGTTGAGTATCGGGATTTCCTCTTAAAAGTAAAAAAAGCTTACATGGGGGGAAGCCGTGCTGATAATATTCAATCAGCATTATCGGATATCTTGAGCCTGCCCATCGAGTTGAAAGAAGTTTACCAGTCCCTCAGAATTAAGAACACTTACTACACTCTCAAAGACACACATAAGATGTTCTTTGAGATATCGATGGACCACGCTAAAAGTTCTAATAACATAGGGCTCCTTCTCTCCGATATAAAGTTTTTCATAGACCTCATTAAGCCCGCCCACACCCTCTACCAAACGAGGCTAGTTTGGACCGAGAATGCTGACCTTAGAGGGGACTGCACGCCTAAGTATGATACAGTGCCTATGGATGAGGTAGTGTATTACGCAAGTAAGGTCTACCAGGTCACCTACTTTTTAACCCTGGTATATAAAACCGAAGTAGAGTCTGGAGAAGAGGGGTGGTCTACTGGGATTATAAGTGATATAGATTATGATGCCAAAATAATTTATACCGAAGATAATAGGACTCTTCCTTACGGGTCTGAGACTGTCTTCTTTAGAAGGGACAGCTTAGGGGAGGACTCTGTAATATCGTATGCAATGTTTTCTGTAGGGGATGAGATAAAATATTTCTTTGTGGAGGATTCCTCGGGGACTTCTGACCTTATAGAAGAGGATTGGTCTTTTAGTAATACAATAGAGAGCGTAAATCTATCGGAAGAGACTGTAGCTTTCGAAGATGGGTCAAAGCTAGTCTATAACACAGACACTACCATTTATACCAGGGATGGGGATGGTGAGTATAGGATTTTTCCTGAAGACCTTCTTCCTGGAAGAACCCTTATTTTCAAGGGTAAGAGGTATACAGAGGCTTTCCAATTTTTTAATCTGCCTAACGAAGTGTCGAACAACTACTATAAGCAGTTCGACCAGAATGTGATAGATAGACCCTTCTTCCAAGAGAACGTGAAGAAGCTTAAAGATATACGGCCAGGTTTTGACGAGGGCCCCAATGTAATAGTAGAGAATGGTGAAGTAAAAGTAATAGATGTAAGAAGTAGGTTTTATGATAGAGAGGGAGCTTCCTCACAGAAGGAGGTTACCCTTTACCGATATTCTTTATTCATTAATGGGGTATATAAAGCTCAGTTTACGATTCAACCGCCTCTACCAGAGCTAACCGAGACTCAGGCTAAGAATATCTTTGTAGTTGAGTACGGTTTTCATGAGATACTTGATCCGCTAGTAGAGTATGAGATAAAAGTTTCAGAGACTGGTAAAATGGAGGCCTCCTCTGAGGGGGCTTCCGTAGAGGCCATAAACGGGAAGACTCAGCTCTGCGATAGGAGAGCCTCTTGCTCCCTAAATCCATACTATGAGGATACTCGTAACTATTGGGCGTGGCCCGACCTGCACTTGACCTCCGGTTTTATCGTTCTTTATCAGGACTGGGATCCTGAGAACGCACAGGGGGAGCAGAATCTGCCGGGTGCTTATGCCATCTCTTCGGATCCTAACGAATATGTGATGCCTTTATTACCAGTCCTCAACTCTTCTGGGTCTCCGGCGGAGCCCGAGGACTTGGTTGTTTATGTAAACGGGTTGGTTGTAGAGGATGCCGTAGAGACTCTAGACCCATGGACGGGGGCATTATCTCTAAACTTTATTCCTCCTTTTAACAGTGTCGTAAGGGTAGACTACCAGCACTCGGAGAGATATCCAAAACCAACCTCTTGTATGAAAGAGGTTAGGACTCATATTAAGACACACTCAGAGAATGACCTGGGAGGGGAGTACTCCATTTTGAGTGCCTCCGGACTAACGTGTGGTCTATCTTGGCCTTTTCACGTAACTGACCCCGTTTTAAAAGGCGATAACCTGGACCACCAGGTTAACAAATTCCCCATTCTTACTCAGAGCGGAAACTTGGCTTCTACTGACGATATTAACGTTTCAGTGGGGCAGACTCTTTTCTATGAGGATGTGCAAGTAGTTATCGGGTCAGATTACATCTCAAATGCTTCTGGAAGCTGGGGTGGAGCCCAAGAGGGCGATACTATTATCCTGGAAGTTAAAAACTACCTCGATAACACACTGGCCTACTCTGTGGGTTCTGTCGAAAGTCAATCCTTGCTAAGGATGAGCAAAACTTTTCCAGCCCTAGAGTTGTCGGACCTCTCTATTAAATGCAGGATAGTTCGCTTTGTAGAGGTACCCGACTCAGTAGAATCAGTACGCCCATTACTAGGGCATGTCCGTATAAATTTCCTGCCGCCTTCTGGGAGTTTTCTTCGCTTTAGTTACTACTATACGCACTACAATAGGAATTACGCTCTTCTGCCGGATAGCTTATCGGGTTATGGGTCAGACGTAGTATTCAACTCCTACCACCCTTATACCTTACTGGTAGACCAGAGTCCTCTTCAGGACTTATCTGCTCCGATAGTGGCCGGGGAGACTCCGTTAAAGATTGGGTATAGGTACAGGGCTTTTGGGTTGTCTGGTAGTGCCGTCCTGAATTCCTCCGATACGCTGAGTCTGAACTCTTTCTCTAAGCCCTCCAAAAAAGGGTCCTTCAAGAATAATAGAGGCAACACTAACCAGCATAACTTGGTATTCAGCTCAGAGTATTTAACGGACACCGATAAGGACCTTGTTCTAAATGATAAGTACTTAGAGAAGAACATTGAGGCTTCTACACAGCTTTATAAGGGCACCCCGCTCTTTATTGAGACCTTTACTGATGACGGCCACCATATTAAAAGATTACAGGGTGGCTCGGATAATACATACGCAGGGGAGACTTCTAGCGGAGATGACCTAAGTGCTGGTTTTAATGTTAACGACCCCGATAAGTCTGGAGACATAGACTATAAAGGTGTTTGCGATTATAGTAAGAACGGGAACGCCAGGTTGTACTCAGACCTAGTAATTAAGAAGTTCTATAACGGGGGTTCTGACGTTCCTCTCGGTTCGATTTCAGAGGGCAGTAGGTCATTTCCTATTAAGACTCTGATGATAGACCAGTATTTCCCCAATAGAGAACTTAGGATAAGCGACTACCTGGACTTTATTAATAAGGTGCCCGAGAATATTAGGACCGGAGCTGTCCGAGTTTTAAACGGGTCTAGGATAGTTAAGTGCCCTAACAGAGATGCTCATTGGTTCTCTCGAGGAGACAGCCTCGTTATTAAGCAGGTCCCTGTTATTAAGTGGGATTCTGAGTCCAGCCAGAATGTAACCGTCTACAAGGATTTGAAATATACGGTAGTTAAGATTGTGGACGTGGAGACTGCTGAAATTCACGCTAATTTTTCGGGCAAAAGTGGCCATTACGAATATGAGTTCTCGCATGATTTTGTGATGGACGTGGACACTCTGCTGGCTGGAGATGAGGATTCTGGGTCACAGAAATATGGAGTTCTTCAGAGAAGATTGGTTCTGAACGGGGGGTCCGGGTTTAGTTATTCCATCCCTTCTAGTATATTAAAACATCTTCCTTCACCGTATGAGTTAAGTTTTACGGATCCTGATACTGACCCGTATCCCAGGAATCCTAACAATCCAGATATAAACGGGGTGCCTACAGGAGACCCTGAGGTTCTTTTTACCGATTACACAGGTCAGCCTACAAAGGTCCCCCTCTCATCCGAAGTTATAGACTCGGATGGGTATAACATACTGGGTTCTCTAAGTACTGCTGGTTTGACGGGGCCAAGTGGTGCTGTAGATTTGGGTCTAACCGGGCCTAGTTTTAGTGTTACCGGTGGGATAGAAGACATAAACTCGAGGTATCTACATGGTTTTGAGAATCCTAAGTATAATATCCCTGGTGGGTATACCGGTATTTATGCCTCCTACAGTGAGGCCGAGTATAGGGTAAAGTGGCGGAACTGGGACCAAGATATGATGATAGTGAGCCTCAAGGACCCCAGAGCTCCTGACGGGGTAATGCAGGAAGAACCTATCAATATGCTTGACGACTTAGCTGAGGGTATCAGAATAAGCTACTGGAATGTCTTTTCAGGGTCCTTGGAGCACAAATACTATTTTGGAACTGTGCTGGATACCTCTAGAGCCCTCCAAGGAAGCGTCGATAAGAATCTTTTCATCGACGGTTTGATAAAGCTGAGTAAGGAGCAGGCCCTGAATATCGAGGATGCTATTGCTCAAAGCCTGAACCCTGTTACCGAGTACCCTGAGTATAGGCTTAACGACGACCTATACGAGTTGCGGGAGAACATCCTCCATGAAGTTCTCTATGATAACAGCCTAAAAGTTACTGAAATACGAGAGTTTAAGCCCATTTGATGGGGTCCTCTTCTGGTAATGATCTATTAATAACAAAATCCATTTGAGGCTATACTTATATAACACATATATTAAGTGGAAGGATTGCGTCATGAAGGCTTTTCTTGAGAAAATTAATGGTTTCAAAAATTATATGAAGACCTGTTCCTCTAACAAATTCGAGGAAAAGACTTCAGGACTAAAAGGCGAGCTAATCCTAAAGGCCTACGAGTCTGGTCAAATGGTGCGTGAGATTCGACAGTCCAATATCATCGTTAATACGGCCTCTATTCTTATCTCCAGGCTCTTGAAGGATAACAGCGAGCCAATGGGTGGGATATCTTATTTAGCCGTCGGCAGTGGTAACCCTCTTTGGGAACTGCTGGACCCCCCGGCCCCTTCTACTTCCCAAACAAAACTAGAGATGGAATTCTGCAGGAAAGCCATAGATTTCTCTACCTTCGTAGACCCTGAATCCGCCGAACCCACAGAGATCCAAACTAACATCGTAGACTACTCGGTTACCTTCTCCGAAGGAGAGGCTGTCGGACCTATCATGGAGTTGGCTCTCTTCGGCGGGGACGCTACCGAGGAGGCTAAATCTGGTACTATGATAAATTGGAGAACCTTCCCGGTAATCTCTAAGACTAACACGATGACTCTCACTGTTATTTTTAGAATTACTGCATAGTACTATGAGACATTTAGTAAAAAAGATAGCTTCATCAAATAATAAGATTCTGGGGAGATTTGAGATAGGCCCCCGGAATCTAGATATGTTTCAGGATGGGTCTCAGTTTAAGCTTCTGCTGGACGGACATGAAGTATATGCTGCAGAGGACCTAGGTTCTTCTCAAGATAGTGTTTCTGTGGTTTTAAACCAGGTGCTGGATAGTTTGTGCCTGAGTGAGAAGGCTTCAAGGGTAAGCTCCTCAATATCTCAGGGGGGCTCTAAAACAAAGATAGACGTAGGGTTTCTTATCAAGAGCGCCTCAGATAAGCTGTCGTGCTCCTGCCCCCTTAAACAGAAGCCTGCAAAGAGTCTAAATTTTATAGTGGTCCCTGATACTGAGATAGACGTCTCCAAGTGCTCTGAGAAGATAATACCTAGACTACTGCGTCTTAAAGATCAAGTTAAGGAAGTTTCTTCTGCTGCGGAGACTTTGATAGATGTAACTCAGGGAGTTACTCGAAGAAAATTAGTAGGGACTATGTGGGGGGCCTCTTCCGTTCAAAAGATAATAGATTCTGTTAGGGAGAGTATTGGGAGTCCCTGTTGGAATAGTATAGACCTGCACAGCGAGCTTTTAGACAGAGCGTGCGTTAGACTCGCCTCTAAACTGAAAGCTAACATGTTGGTCTCCTGTGCAGAGGAGAGGAAGCTTGCCTCAGAGGTTCTAATACCCTCTATAACTAACAATTTCGAGGATCTCAAGAGTCTGTTATCTAAACTGATGACCTGCGTTGCTCCTATAGTTAACATAGACGAGGTCTTTAAGAAGTATACCAGCTATCCTGGGAAGTTTTTTATCAGTGACGGAGCTGAAGAGGATATCTACGGGAGCTTTGAATCTGTTGTGGACTTCGTTAATTCGATACCTTTTTTAGAGTCCTCCGTGATAATACCTATAGATGTATATAGGGCTAAGATTTCTTGCGAATTAAAAGGATAATATATGTCAGATTCTTTTGGGAGTCTTCAGCCTAGAGTTATGAATGTTAATTCTAGGAGCCTAGATAACGTTGTTTTTCAAAATGGGCTGCCTCCCTTATCCTCTGAGTGGAATCTAATTAATCAGATAGGAAGCTTGAAGGCACAGGAAGCCGTAAAGGTCTCCAGGCCGTCTGGCTGGCTTATCGAGGGCATTGTACAGGACCTCGAAAAGGACCTAATAGTCCGTGGTAAAACGGAATCTGATGCCCTGTCTGGCCAAATCCTTACTTCTGCTTCCTATCCCGATAATACATTCAAGCTCGTATGCAAAGAAGACTCTAATATCGCCATAGTTAATGGCTGGCCAATTGTCGTAAAAGGGACCTTATCTCCTGACGAGAATAACCTAATTGAGTTGGACCCCCCAACAGGGGATGCCTATAGGTATGACTTCGTATTTCTAGAAGTCTGGAAAAAGCTTGTAGGGGCAGAGGACCCTCTCTATCCGTATGGTAACGTGGAGACCAGCCCCTTTGCTGATAATGAGCTGGTTGCTGGATTCATTGGGGTAGAGACTACGAAGAGGGTTCAAATCCAGTATAGGATA
>Ga0114918_10002958_pt1 | contig 15038 bp, 13 predicted proteins | sample LantaG_FD_87015 | JGI IMG/M metagenome (GOLD analysis project Ga0114918, IMG submission 87015) | Deep subsurface microbial communities from Baltic Sea to uncover new lineages of life (NeLLi) - Landsort_02402 metaG | ecosystem: Environmental > Aquatic > Marine > Oceanic > Sediment | place...
AGATAAAGGTATTTTTACAAAAATAAAAAATGCTTTTGGGTAAAACGATAATTAATTAGTATATAGTATATCGTATGTCGTATATCGTATCTCGTATGTCGTATATAGTATTTCGTATATAGTATAGCGCAAAGGATAAATGCATAAAGCGAAAAACCATAATTCAAAATTCAAAAACTTTTTTCATATTGCTTATTATGGAAGGATTTTACTTCTTGTCATTGCGAGGGAGTATAACGACCGAAGCAATCCCAATGAGATTGCCACGCTCCCTATGGTCGCTCGCAATGACATTTCTGTTTTTTCATTCTGGCTTCTGTATTCTTAACGATATACGAAATACGATATACGATGTACGAAAAAAAAGGAGTAATATTTATTATTAAAGTTGCCCTCAAAACACTCGGATGTAAAATAAATCAATACGAGACAGAAAGCATTATCGATCTTTTTAAAGACAAAGGTTTTCAAATAGTAGATTTTCACCAAAATGCTGATGTATACATAATAAATACTTGCACTGTCACCCAAGAAGCAGATCGAAAATCTAAACAGATGATAAGAAAAGCTATCCGACAAAACAGAAAAGCAAAAATAATTGCAACCGGCTGCTATGCACAATCTAATTATGAAGATCTACAAAAAATAGAAGGGATCAGTCTGATAGCAGGGAATGGGGAAAAAAATGATATTTTACAACAATTAGAAAAAATAGATTTTCATAATACGGTTATTAGAGTAAAGCCTGCAAAATATCTGAAAAAATATGACAATATTCTTAAAAACAAATCAAGTAGCTTGCATACCCGCGCCTGGCTAAAAATACAAGATGGCTGCAATAGATTCTGTACTTATTGTAAAGTTCCATATGTTAGAGGCTCTTCTCGAAGTAGATCCGTAGAAGATGTAATGGAAGAAGTGTTTAATTTAAGCAGTAATGGAGTTAAAGAAGTAGTCTTCGCAGGAATTAATTTGGGTACATACGGTAAGGATATAGATAAAGGAAAAACAAATTTAGCAAAATTAATTTCTCTGATTAGCAATTTTAAGGGAATAAAAAGAATTCGTTTAAGTTCAATAGAATTAATAGACATAGATGCTGAATTGTTAAATATTTTTAAAAACTGTTCTAAGTTTTGTCATCATCTACATATTCCTCTGCAAAGTGGTGATAACAAAATTCTTAATCTTATGAATCGTCCTTATGACACCTCGATTTTTTACCAAAAGATCTCCTTGATAAAAGAAACAATACCTGACATAGCTATAACTACTGATATTATGGTGGGTTTCCCTGATGAAGATAGTAATAGTTTCAGCAAAACCGTTAATTTTGCTCGAAAAATATGCTTTGCAAAAATACACGTTTTTAAATATTCTGATCGTAAAGAGTGCTTAGCAGCTTTGCTGCCCAATAAAGTCGATAATAGAACCAAAAAAGAAAGAAGTAAAAAGTTACAAGAATTATCTAAAAAATTATTTTATGATTTTCAAAAAAGATTCATCAATTCAATTGCTGAAATTTTGGTCGAGGACGAGATAAAAGATCAAGAAGGAAGAATTTATTCCCGCGGTATTACCTCTAATTATATTAAAATAATAATTCCTGATTTTATCGCTAAAAAAGGTGAAATAGTTAGTGTTAAATTACACCAAATCTGTTCTAAGTATATCGTTTCAAAAACATTGCTAAAATAATAGTTTTATGTTATAATTAATTGTACTTAAGTAAAAAGGTTGTTCTCCTCAAAAGAGTGGTATTGGAAACCACTCTTTTGTTATATATTAAGCAATTAATTCACTTGAAACATTTTAATAGGAAGGAGGATAAAGTATATTGTCTATGAATATAAATTTAGCAAAATTATTAGATGAAATAGAAAAAGAAAAAGGAATACCTAAAGATATATTAATAGAGGCGATTGAATCAGCGATAGCTTCAGCATATAGAAAAAATTATTCAAGTAATATAGATGATATAAAAATAGATATATCTAAAGACGGTGGAGAGGTTAAAGTTTACACCAAGAAAATCATTGTACAGAAAGTTTCAGAACCTTTAAAAGAAGTTAGTATAGATGACTTGCCAATATCAAATAAGGGAAAGTATAATATTGAGGATACTGTTTTAATAGAAACTACGCCGAAAGAATTTGGAAGAATAGCTGCTCAAACAGCAAAACAAGTAATAGTCCAAAAGATTAGAGAAGCAGAAAGAAATGTAATTTATGAAAAATACATTGATAAAGAGAGAGATATTGTTACCGGAGTTGTGCAGAGGATAGAACATAGAAACGTTATTATAGATTTAGGAAGAACGGAAGCCCTACTTTTACCGAACGAACAAATAAGAAATGAAGAATACTACAAGGGAAAAAGAATTAAAATTTATATCCTTGAAGTAACAAAAACATCTAAAGGGCCCAAGATACTTGCATCCAGAACCCATCCTGAATTATTAAAACGTTTGTTTGAATTGGAAGTCCCTGAGATTCATGAGGGACTGGTTGAGATAAAAAATATTGCTCGTGAAGCAGGAAAGCGATCAAAAGTTGCAGTTTATTCTAATGATGAAAGGGTAGACCCGATAGGGGCATGTATAGGTGATAGGGGTTCACGAATAAAATTAATTATGCAGGAATTAAAAGATGAAAAAATTGATGTTATAAAATGGAGTGGTGATGAAAAAACATTGATTGCTAATTCTTTAAGTCCAGCTAAAGTTTTACTGGTAAATCTTTTCGAAAAGGGAAAGACTGCTACGGTAATTGTACCAGATCAGCAGCTTTCTTTAGCAATTGGAAAAGAAGGACAAAATGCAAGGCTTGCTGCAAAATTAACCGGATGGAAAATAGATATAAAAAGTGAATCAGAACATAAAGAGGAGAATGATCCGAATTCAAAAAATAATATAGAGAAAAAATAAAATTAATCTTAAAAAGGTATTTACAAATGATAAAAAATCTAAAGATACCTGTAAGAACTTGTATTGGTTGTAAATGTAAAAAACCAAAAAAAGAGATGATTAGAATTATAAGAACACCTGATGGAAAAATAGAAATTGATAAGACAGGTAAAAAATCAGGAAGAGGGGCTTATCTTTGTGGTAATGTTAAATGTTTGGATATTGCCTTTAGGGAAAATAGTTTAAATAAATCCTTAAAGCAAGATATTCCGCTGCCAACGCTTGATGAATTAAGAAAAATATTTTTAAAAAATATAAGCGAAAATACAAATTGAATTAGCGAATTGGTAAATGTAATATATAACAAAGATTATAAAACTTATTGTGGAGGCGATATACGATGAAAATGAGAGTATATGAATTAGCTGAAGACTTAAAAATACCGGCTAAAGAACTGATAGGGTTTTTAAATAGAGAAGGAGTTAAAGTTAAAAATCATATGAGTACTTTAGATAATGATAGTATCGAATTAATTAAGGAAGTTATTGATGCTGAAAAGGAAAAAAAGGTAAAAGAAAAGAAGAAACAACTTAAAGTGATAAAGATTAGTAAACTTCCCAATTTAAAAGAACTTTCTTCACAGCTAAAAATTTCTTTATCAGAGATAATACAAAAAATTATACAATTTGAAACAATAAGTTCGATTGACAAGGAAGTTCCTATAAATATTTTAAAAAATATCGCTAAGGAATACGGGTATGAGATAGAATTATCTGATAAATTAAAAAGTAAAAGCAATCTACGAAAAAAAGATAAAAATATAAACTTAATTGCAAAACCTCCTGTCGTTACTGTAATAGGACATGTTGATCATGGTAAAACTACTCTTCTTGATACTATTCGAAAGACAGATGTCACCAAAGGAGAAGTGGGTGGAATCACCCAACGAATTGGGGCATACCAAATTAATATAGATCATAAAAAAATTGTGTTCATTGATACTCCGGGGCATGAAGCTTTCACCACAATGAGAGCCCGAGGAGTAAAAGCTACAGACGTTGCAGTTTTAGTTGTGGCAGCAGATGATGGAGTAATGCCTCAAACCGTCGAAGCAATTAATCATGCAAAAGCGGCAAATGTTCCTATTATCGTAGCAATAAATAAAATCGACAAAGCTAATGCCAATGTCGAAAAAGTAAAAAAAGGATTAACAAAATACGACTTAGTTCCTGAAGAATGGGGGGGAGACACTCTAATGGTGGAGGTTTCTGCTCTTCAAAATAAAGGCATTGACAAATTATTGGAAACTATTTCATTACAAGCAGAGATGTTAGATTTAAAGGCAAATCCTGACATTCCGGCAAAAGGTCTAATAATAGAAACTAAATTAGACAAGAAAAGAGGAATAATTGCTTCAGTATTAATTCAAGATGGTTCACTAAAGATTGGTGATTATTTTATTGCAGGATTATCCTATGGTAAAATTAGAAACCTTCTTGACGACAAAGGAAAAAACATTAAAAAAGCAGGACCTTCAACTCCGGTTGAGATTATAGGTTTTTGTAAAATGCCTCAGGCAGGTGATTACTTCCAAATAGTACCCGATGATAAGCTGGTTAAAATTATAATTAGCGAAAGAGAGGATGAGGGAAGAAGTAAAATTATAGTAAAATCATCACTCTCTTTGGACAATTTATTTTTAGAGATGAAAGAAGGAAAGATAGATAAATTAAATATAATTTTAAAGACGGATACGCAAGGTTCCTTAGAGGCTTTGCAAGAGTCTATAAAAAAGATAAAAATTGAAAATGAAGAAGTAAAAATTGGCATTATTCATGCAGGTGTCGGAAACATTACCGAAACAGATGTTATGTTGGCTTCTGCTTCCAAGGCAATAATAATTGGTTTTAATATTCGCCCTGATACAAATGTCCAAAAAATAGCTAAGTTAGAGAAGGTAGACATCAGATTATACAAAATTATATACGACATAATAGATGAAATTAAGTCTGCTTTAGAAGGTTATTTAAAACCAAAAATCGAAGAATACATCTGCGGACAAGCAGAAGTTAGGGAATTATTTAAAATACCTAAGATCGGTACTATTGCAGGAAGCTATGTATTAAATGGTAAAATATCAAATAATGAAAATATACGAGTAATAAGAGACGGTAAATTAATATATGAAGGGAAAATTTCTTCACTAAAAAGATTTAAAGAAGATATAAAAGAAGTTAATACTGGTTTTGAATGCGGAATCGGTATAGAAAAATTTAATGATATTAAATTAAAAGACATACTTGAATTTTATACTTTTAGAGAAATCAAAGATAAAAAAATTAATTAGTCGTTAATGCATTTGGTTAGTTAGTTACCTGGAAGATTGGAAGATTGGAAGATTGGTAGATTGGGAGATTGGAAGATTGGGTAATTGGTGGATTGGGGAATTAGTAATATGTCATTGTTTAAAAGAAGCGAACAGTTAGAAAAGTCTCTTATAAGAGAAATTAACAATATAATTTATCGGAAAATAAACGATCCGCGAATAAAGTTTGTTACGATAACAAGGATAAAAGTTTCATCTGACCTGAGATATGCTGACATTTTTGTGACTATTTTTAATGATAAGGATCAACAAAAAAAAGCTTTAAAAGGACTTAAAAGTGCGACAAAATTCATAAGAGGTGAATTGGGAAAAGATTTAAAACTGAGATATGTACCAGATATAAAATTTATAATCGATGAGGACTTAGAGCACCAGTACAAATTATTAAAAATTATTACTGAAGTTAATAATCAAAAATCGAATTTGAAGAAAGATAAAAGTAATGAATAATTTTAATGAAATTAACAAATTGCTGCAGAAAAACAATAATTTTTTAATTACTTCCCATGTCAATTTGGATGGAGATGGAATTGGTTCTGAACTTGCCCTTTATTTCATTTTAAAAAAACTAAAGAAGAAGCCCATTATATTAAATCAGGATAGATTACCAAAGTTATATGATTTTTTACCCGACAGCAATAAAGTACATTACTTAAAAGATAATTGTATTGACACGAAAAGTATAGATGTGGGTATAGTGCTTGATTGTAGTAATGTCAAAAGAATTGGAAAGACATACGAAATATTTAAAGATATAAAAACCATAATAAACATCGACCATCATACGAGCAACGAAAACTTTGGGAGTTTAAATTATATAGATAGTTCTGCTTCTTCTGTCGGAGAAATTATCTATGAATTGATCAAGTCTATAAATATAGATTTATTAGATGAAAAGATTTCTACCTGTTTATTTGCTGCTATCATAACTGATACTGGTTCGTTTAGATATTCAAATGTAAGCTCAAAGACATTTAAAGTAGCTTCCGATTTAACTTCTAAAGGGATAAAGCCATATTTAATTGCCAATAATATTTATAATAGAAACACCTATTCCGGATTAAAATTATTAGGAGAAGCCCTTTCGACCTTAGAGACGGATGAATCTAATTATGTTTCATGGCTAACCATTACCCAAAAGATGTTAAATGATGCCAGAGCAAAGGATGAGGAGATAGAAGGAATAATTGATGTCGCTACAACCCTAAATAACGTTGAAATATCAATCTTATTTAGAGAAACTAAAGATAATAAAGTAAAGGTTAGTTTTCGCTCCAAAGGAAGTTTTGACGTAAATAAATTTGCTGGTAAATTTAAAGGCGGCGGCCATCCAAATGCTGCTGGTTGTTTATGTTCTGGGAAGTTGGACGAAATGAAAGGAAAAATTCTTTCCGAGTTGTTTAGCGACATTAAACATCCTGGATATGAAAATTAGTTAGCTGGTTAAGAAGACAACAGTCAGGATAGTATGTAGTAAAGAAAATAATATCCAGGAACGAAAAATAAAAAAAATATTATGATAATAGAAAAGATGATTGTAATATAGATGAACGGCATTTTAAACATATTTAAACCAAAAGGAATTAGCTCATATCAAACTGTAAAAGAGGTTAGGAATATTTTGGGTATTCCTAAGGCAGGACATACGGGAACATTAGATCCTTCTGCTTCCGGTGTTCTATTAGTATGTATCGGTCAAGCTACAAAAATTGCCGAATTTTTAGTAGGTATGGAAAAACACTATCAGGGTGAAATGATTTTGGGTATAAGCACTGATTCCCAAGATTCAGAAGGGAAAATTGTTCAACGAAGAGAAGTTAAAACTGATATTGATGAAAAAAGGATTATAGATATATTTCAAAAATATGAAGGCATAATTAGTCAGATGCCCCCGATGTTTTCAGCTGTTCATTACAAGGGAGAAAGATTATATCGTCTTGCCAGGAAAGGCATAGAAGTAAAAAGAAGTCCTAAGGAAATCAAAATACATAAGTTAAATTTGATGAATTTTAACCAAAAGACGGCCATCGTTAAATTTGAAGTTATCTGTTCAAAAGGTACATATATTAGAACATTATGTAACGATATAGGTGATGAATTGGGTTGTGGTGCACATTTATTAAATTTAGTAAGAAAAAAAGTTGGTAATTTTAGCATTGAAGATTCTTTGAATTTAGAAGAATTAAAGAAAGAAAAAGCTTTGGGGAAGAGATATCTTATTAGCATTGATTCCGCTCTTGAAGAATTAGATAAAATAACTGTAAAAAGTGAAGCAACCAAAACTATTTTAAATGGCGGGATTATATCAAGTGAGCAAATCGAAGAGATTCCGAAAGGACTAAAAACAAGAAAAAACAATTTTTTTAAAATATTTGACCTAAAAGGCAATTTGTTATCCATAGGTATTTCAATTAAAAAAAATGGAAAAAATATTTTTTTTAAACCGGTTAAAGTTTTTAGAAATAATTAAATTTGCTAATTCGATTCTAAATAACAAATTATGGATATTATAAAGTATTCAAAAAATATAATATTATCTAAAAAGAAACGATATATTGCTTTGGGTGTCTTTGATGGCGTACACTTAGGACATAAAAAATTAATTAAACTAACTTCTGATAAAGCTAAAAAGAATGATGGAATAAGTATTGTTGCTACTTTTGACCCTCATCCCGATAAAATAATTAATCCAGAAAGTAACATTTTTTTATTAACTACTTTGGAGGAACGAGTAAACCTAATTGGAGACTTAGACGTTGATGTTTTTCTTATTATTAGATTTAATAAAATGACGAGTAAAATGTCACCTGAGGATTTTATTCGTGAAATTTTAGTCAATAGTTTGGGAGTAAAAGAACTTTTTGTAGGGTTTAATTACAAATTTGGCTTTCAGGGAAAAGGGGATACGGATGTTTTAAGAAAATATGGCAAGTTGTATTTATTTAAAACTAATATATTAAAACCAATAGTTGTAAATAATACCATAATTAGCAGTTCTATAATAAAAGATTATATTAAGTTAGGAGAAATTGAAAAAGCAAAAAAACTATTGGGGCATGATATCACGATTTCAGGAAGGGTAATTTCTGGAAAGGGCAGGGGAAGAAAATTATTAAATTTTGCTACAGCTAACATCGAGACACTGCCAGATAAAATTCTTCCGGTTGACGGAGTATATTTAGTGGAAATTAAAATTGATAATAAAAAATATTATGGTTTAATGAATATAGGGGTTAAACCAACTTTTAGAGAAACAGAACGCACTATAGAAGTTCACATTATAAACTTCAATAAAAAAATATATAATAAAAAAGTAGTCGTTAATATATTACAAAAAATAAGAGAAGAAAAATACTTTAACCATACAGATTTATTAAAGAAACAGATAGAAGATGACATTTTATTAGCCAGTAAAATAATTAGCGAAAAATATAGGAAGTTTCTTTCTTAACTATATACTATATACTGTTACCTATTTCGGGCAGACACAAGGTCTGCCCCTACCTATTTTACTTGAAGGTCTTAACCGTTTATGATAAAATACTTAAGATACGATGTTGCCATTAAATTATAAATAAAAAATAGAAGGAGATAACAATATGGTTATTACTAAAGATGATAAAGGAGAAACAATAATAAAATATCAGCATCATACTACTGATACTGGATCACCAGAAGTTCAAATTGCCTTATTAACTGAAAGAATAAACGATCTTACCGGACATTTAACGAAAAATAAGAAAGATTTTCATTCAAAACAAGGTCTATTAAAAATGGTGGGCAAAAGAAGAAGTTTATTAAATTATCTCAAAGATAAAGATATTGATAAATATCGAAAAATTATTGAGTCACTAAATTTACGAAAATAATAAATTAGTCGTTAGTTTCAAATACAAAATGCAAGATGTACAATTACAATCAAGATAAAATATATATATAAAATAAATAGTTTTTCAAATAATAGGGAGGAAAATAAATATTTAATGTCAGAATATAGAGAAATTAAAATTAATTTAAACGGTAAAATAATAAGTATAGAAACCGGCAAAATTGCCAAGCAGGCGGCTGGTTCGATTGTAGTAAGTTGTGAGGGAACCGTTGTACTGGTAACAGCAACCTTTTCCAAAGAATCACGTGAAGGGATAGACTTTTTTCCTTTAATGGTGGATTATGAGGAAAAATTTTATGCTGCCGGTAAAATACCAGGTGGTTTTTTCAAAAGAGAGGGCAGGCCAAGCAAGAATGCAATATTAACTTCACGACTTATTGATCGTCCATTACGGCCTTTATTCCCCACAGAATACAAAAACGATGTTCAGGTTATTGCTACCGTTTTGTCATATGATCAAAAAAATTTACCGGATATACTGGCTATAATCGGAGCTTCTGCGGCTTTGTGGATATCGGATATTCCTTTTCAAGCTCCTATAGGTGCTGTAAGGATTGGATTAATAGAAAACGAATTTATAGTTAATCCCGGACCTCAGGAATTAGAAAATACCGAATTGAACTTAATTATAGCTGGCACAAAAGATTCAATTATAATGATGGAAGGTGAAGCAAAAGAAGTATCCGAAGAAATTATATTAAAAGCAATTGGCATTGCTCAAGAAGCAATTAAAATAATCATAGAAGGCCAGGAAAGATTGGCAGATATTTTGGGAAAATCTAAGATAAAAGAAGAAAAGGAGTATTCAGAAATAGCAGAGTTAGCAGATAATTATCGTAAAGAAATTAAAAATCTCTACGAGAAAGAAATAAAAAAAGCTATCTGTATAAATGAAAAAAAGGAAAGAGAAGATTCATTAGAAGATATTTTTCATCGTATTATTGAAAAATTATCTACTGAGGGAGAAAATTTACCTCTTTTGAAAAATGCCTATGATGAAACTTGCAAAGAAACTGTTCGCAATTTAATAATTAAAGAGAAAATAAGAGTAGACGGGAGAAAATTAGATGAGATACGCCCAATTAGTTGTGAAACCGGAGTGCTGCCCCGAGTTCATGGGAGTGCTTTATTTACCAGAGGGCAAACACAAGCCTTAGTTGTTACCACTTTAGGAACAGTAAAAGATAGGCAATTTATTGATACCCTGGAAGAAGAATCTTCGGAAAGGTTTTATTTGCATTACAATTTTCCTCCTTTTAGTGTTGGCGAAGTAAGGCCCAGAAGAGGACAATCAAGAAGAGAGATTGGCCATGGTTCATTAGCAGAAATGGCTTTAAAAGCGTTAATTCCCTCAGAAGAAGAATTTCCTTACACTATTCGTATAGTTGCTGAAATTTTAGAGTCAAATGGCTCTTCTTCTATGGCTACCGTTTGCGGAGGGAGTCTATCCTTATTTGACGCAGGAGTTCCTCTAAAAAGACCTATAGCTGGCATCGCTATGGGATTAGTAAAAGAAGATGAAAACGTCGAAATATTAACAGATATTTTAGGTTTAGAAGATCATTATGGAGATATGGACTTTAAAGCTGCCGGAAGCAGCCTGGGAATTACTGCTATTCAGATGGATTTAAAAATTGCTGGTATTTCAAACAATATATTGAGCGATATTTTAAAGAGATCAAAAGAAGCAAGACTATATATTCTTGAAAAAATGAATAAAGTGCTATCAAAATCTCGGGAAAGTTTATCTGACTATGCACCAAAAATTTCAGTAATAAATGTTGACCCTGCTAAGATTGGCATGGTAATCGGTCCCAGTGGAAAAAATATCAAGAAAATTATAGAAGTAACCGGTGCCTCTATCGATATTAAAGATAATGGAGAAATATTCATTGCTTCAACAGATAGAAAATCACTGGACCGAGCAAAAAAAATGATTGAAGATATGGTAAGAGAGGCTAAAGTCGGGGAAACATATGAAGGGAAGGTAACCAGGACAACTAATTTTGGAGCTTTTGTAGAAATATTTCCTGGTAAAGAAGGATTGGTTCACATTTCTAAATTATCGCGAAAACATATAGGAAGAGTTGAAGATGTAGTCAGAGTTAATGATAATATATTAGTTAAATGTATTGGAATTGATAATCAAGGCAGAGTTGACCTAAGAAAATTAGATAACGATGAAAATATTTTAGTAGAAGATGATCTTGATAAAAAAAATGAAAATTACGATTAATATTTATAGTTGTAATATAAAAAATAAATAGATAAAAAAATGGATTTGGTTGTGGAGAATAATAAAATAGAAATAAAAATAGAAAAAGTTAGAGGATGCGAGGATTTACCTTTACCTGTTTCCATAAGTGAATTCTCCTCTGGAGTTGATTTGTTATCCGCAGAAGCTTCAGATACTGTATTAAAACCGGGTAAGATAAAATTGATTTCCACTGGAATTAAAATTATGATCCCTAAAGGTTATGAAGGGCAAATAAGACCTCGAAGTGGTTTAGCCCTTAAGTATGGAATTACTGTTTTAAATACTCCCGGTACTATTGATTCGGATTATAGGGGTATAGTAAAGGTAATATTAATTAATTTAGGTGAGGAAGATTTTAATATACGAAGAGGAGATAGAATAGCTCAATTAGTAATCCAAAAAATATTTTCCCCTAATTTTAAACTTGTAGAGACCTTAGATAAAACCAAAAGAGGAGAAGGTGGCTTCGGGCATAGCGGCATAAGGACTTCTGATTTAGCGGATAGCGTATAGCGTATAGAAATATATTATCGTGTATCGCGTATTGTCTCCTCTTTTCTTAACGATATACGAAATACGATATACTATTATATACGAATTAGGCTATTCACTAACGACTATTCACTAACTACTTACCTAGGCGGAGGTATTCAATGACCACTGAACTAATCTTTGGCATTATAGGAGGTCTGGGATTATTTTTATACGGAATGCAACTGCTTAGTGATGGCTTGCAAAAAGTTACCGGCGATAGAATACAGAAAATTATAGAATTTTTAACCAATAAACCAGCAATGGGCGTTGCAACCGGGGCATTAATAACTTCCATTATTCAAAGCAGTAGTGCAACAAGTGTTATAACTATCGGATTAGTTAACGCAGGATTACTAAGTTTAAAACAAGCTGTAAGTGTAATAATGGGAGCAAACATAGGTACCACCGTAACCGCGCAGATTGTATCTTTTCGTTTAGAGAAATATGCTCTTCCGGCAATTGGAATTGGTTTTATATTTAATTTTTTAGCCAAAAAAAGAAGCTATAAATATTTTGGCCAAATATTACTCGGTTTTGGTATATTATTCTTAGGCTTATACACTATGTCTCAAGCATTAGGACCATTAAGAAATTATGCTCCATTTCTAAATTTATTAGCAAATATTTCTCACTATCCTTTATTAGGAATTGCAGTTGCTACAGTTTTTACCGCTTTAATTCAAAGCAGTAGTGCTACTACTGCAATTATAATCGCAATGTCAATTCAAGGTATAATTAATATAGAATCAGCAATTCCATTAATATTAGGTAGTAACATCGGAACTTGTTTTACTGCTATAATTGCCAGCATAGGAAGTTCAATAACCGGGAAAAGAGTTGCTCTTTCCCATCTATTTTTTAATATTGGTGGAGTTGTTCTATTTTTTTTCTTTATAAATAAGTTCGTATACCTGGTATCGTTTACCTCGTCAAGTATCCCAAGGCAAATTGCCAATGCTCATACCTTATTTAATGTAATTAATGCAATAATACTACTTCCTTTTCTTTCATTATTTGTAAAATTTATTGTTAAACTTCTACCAGGCGAAGAAATTGTTATTAAAAAAGGTCCTATCTATCTAAATAAAGATTTGATAAATACTTCATCTTTAGCCTTGGGTCAGGCAACCAAAGAATTGGTAAGAATGGGTGAAATGGCTGAAAGCATGTTAAATGATGTAATAATGTCTTTTATTCAAAACGACCTAAATATCTTAAAAAGTGTATATTTAAAAGAAGAGGTGGTAAATAATTTAGAAAAGGAGATTACCAAATATTTAGTATTGATTGCTCAGCAATCTCTTAGTGTCAATCAATCAAAAAGACTAACGGATTTAATGAATATAGTTAATGACATAGAAAGAGTAGGTGATCATGCTGAAAATTTAGCTGAACTTGCTGAAGAAAAAATAAATGAAAAATTATCCTTTAGCGAAAAAGCCTTGGATGAATTAAAATATATGTTTTCTAAAGTTCAATTTTCGTTAAATAAATCGATATCTGCATTAAAAAATAGAGATATAGAATTAGCACGGGAAGTAGCTCTAAAAGAAGATGAAATTGATAAAATAGAAAAAGAGCTTCGTGCTAATCATATAAATAGGCTAAATCAAGGCATTTGTTATCCCGAATCCGGTGTTATCTTTTTAGATGTAATAAGTAACTTAGAAAGAGTTGGAGACCATGCTAATAACATTAGTTTAATGGTGATTGACGAATTATCCGAAAGTTAGAGGAATATATGTCATTAATATTATTAGGGATAATGCAGGGATTAACTGAATTCTTCCCGGTAAGTAGTTCAGGACATTTAGTCATCGCTAAGTATTTCTTAAAATTACATTTACCAGGCGCGGCATTTGAAGCATTTTTACATTTTGGAACAGTTGTGGCTGTAATAGTGTTCTTTAGAGCAGAAATTAAAGAATTAGTAATTTCTTTTTTTGACAGTATTTATAAACTATCTCATGGAGAAAACATATCAAATGTTTTTAAAAATAATTCATCATCAAAATTCGCCTGGTTTTTGGTAGTTAGCACCATGCCGGCAGCAATTATTGGATATACTTTTAGTTCTTATTTTGAAATACTTTTTAGCAAACCTATAATAGCTTCCTTTATGCTAACTATTACAGGAGCCTTACTTTGGCTGGGTAATAAATATTACACAAGGGGTAATAAAAATATTTCAGAAATTACTTATAAAGATGCTATTTTTATAGGAGTAGCTCAAGCTGTTGCTATTATCCCGGGGATATCAAGGTCCGGTTTAACTATTATTGCCGGATTGTCAAGAAATTTAGATCGGGAATTTGCAGCAAGATATTCTTTTATACTATCTGTACCGATCATTTTAGGTGCTTCAATGTTTAAAATGAGGGAATTGTCTTTCTTAAATATAGATTTATCTATTCTGATATTATCCGGGTTAGTGGCGGCAATATCAAGCTATGGTGCTATGAAAATATTTATAGGATTATTAAAAAATCGAAAAATATACTTTTTTTCATACTATCTTTGGATTATATCTGGTTTAACAATTTGGATATCTTTATCGAAAGGACTTTAATCATTTGAAAATAAAGAAAAAAAATACTAAAAATGAAACCATAAGTATAGTAATTATTGCATTTTCTTTATTATATATTTTCGCCTTTATCTTCACTGACAAAATGGGAATCGTTGGAAAAATTATTTTTCAAATAGCAACTCGCAATATTGGTCTTGGTGCCTATATTTTCCCCATCTTGTTATTATTTTTGGGAATTGTAATTCTTTTTAATTATAAACCACCCAATCTTTATCGTAAACTCTTCGGTATTAGTTTTTTATTTATTATATTTCTTATCTTTATCCATATTAGATTACTTTTGCTCGGCAATTCATATTCATTGGCAATGAAAGGGGCTGGCGGAGGTTTGTTAGGTTATTATTTTGCCAATTACTTATTCCTTTACTTTGGAACAAAAGGCGCTTATCTTGTTCTAATATCTCTCAGCTTAATATCTGCCTTATTCATAACTGATGTTTCCTATTTTTATATATTTAGGAACCTGGGGAATAAAAC
>Ga0114918_10002959_pt1 | contig 15036 bp, 15 predicted proteins | sample LantaG_FD_87015 | JGI IMG/M metagenome (GOLD analysis project Ga0114918, IMG submission 87015) | Deep subsurface microbial communities from Baltic Sea to uncover new lineages of life (NeLLi) - Landsort_02402 metaG | ecosystem: Environmental > Aquatic > Marine > Oceanic > Sediment | place...
AAACCTTCTGGATCGTTTGTATTGAATGGTTCACTACAAGATGCAATATCCCCGCTTCTAACTTGGAAGCATCCCTCCACTCTACAATCTGGATAGATGGTAGTGGTAGTTGTAGTTGTTGATGATGTACTAGTTGTCGTAGTGGTAGTACTAGAAGTACTAGAAGTACTTGTAGTGGTAGTACTTGGGTTTGGTACCACAGTTACATAACATGTAGTGATTTCACATACTGTTGGTTCATTACATCTGCTAACACATCCAGCTGTTAAACGAATCACCTTACCAGCAATATCGTTAACAGAACATTGACCTGCATAATGGGGATTGCAATACTTATATGTTAGGATACGTTTGTATGCTAACAATTGGAGCATAGTAGTAGCTGGTATAGGTTGGTTCAATATATACACAACATTGTTGTACATGTTACTACCAAACTCTGCTAGCTTACAATCTATACTCTTAAGTAAATCAGGTATCTTATCGCAATCCTGACAATTTGTTAATCTGGGTGTCAACATATCTTTGTGATGTTTATACTCCTTTTTTATTATTGTTGCAATGGGCACATAGACCGTTAGTCAACTGACATCCACATCCCACGTTTGCACCACAATTTGCACACTGAGCCATTTTATCTAAAGTTTATTACATAGTTGTTTCCAGAACAACCACAGTTGGATTTTAAAAATTGGTTAAGCATATTATCTGCTTGGTTATACAGTTTCAAAGCATCGTTCTCTGCACAGTTGTTTGCAGAAGCTACTGCCCCCTGTATAAAAAAGTTTATAGTGTTTAGGTTTACACTAGCTTGTGTTTTTAAAGCACTATCACATTGCATCATATCAAGCTGCAAAAACGCATTGTCAAACTTCTCTTGAAGTCTGTCAACACGCATTATTGTTCTCTCTACATAGTTTGCATATGCAGGAGCTACTGAATATTTTAACTTATATATCCCATCAGGAAGTGACTGTTTACAACCAACTTCTGTAATGCCCAAAGTGTCTGAAGCAAATATGTTTGTATCTAAAGGAACAAACGGTAATATCTTCTTACCAAAGTTGGGTATCTCTATTTCAATTGTTGGTGCTGATACAACTGGTGGACTATCAGGATAGATAGATGCATCTGTAACAGCAAGCAAAAGAACACTATAGCTAGGAGGAACTATGATATCTAATTGTAGGTTGGCTGCCATTATTCTTGTTTTAAAAAAAAATGCCAGAGGATCTGAGTTTTAATCCTCTTACCTCTGACATAGGTTTATGTTAATATTCTATCCTACTTCTTATAATTAAGGAGCAGTTGTAGTTGTAGTAGTAGTTGTGATACAAGTGTTGTCAGAAACAACAGCTCCTAAAGCAGCTTCTAATATTGGCTCTATGAGAGCAGCAATACCACTAGTAGTAGCGTTAGGTACAGCAATGATTACAGTTGCATCTTGGTGAATAAAATCACCCCATTGATAAGCAGATTTATCTAATTCATTGAATTTGATATAATAGTTATCATAGATAGTACCGGCAGAAACCCAAGATTCAAAGTTCTCATTGTATCCATTCATACGATACAAAGATTTAAGATATCCAGCTTGGTAGCTATAGAAGTTCTTTTCAAGTTGTTTGATCTCGTCAGAAGTTCCAGAAGCGTAAGAAGCTGTTTGAATTACAGCAACATCAGCAACAGGATCACAAGCATCTGCAACAATAAAGTCAGCAGTGGTAGCAGGTCCTTGGTATACAAATGTGCTGAAGTACATTCTGTCATACTCAAATGGGAATGCAGCGACATCACATGGTTGACCATATTGAGTTAATGGTTTACCGTGGATACGTAGAATAGTTCCACCTACGTTCTCAAATGTAAAGAAACTATTGAAAGACACATTATCTGGATTGTTACCTGGAGCTTGTTGCTCTAGCTTAACAATGATAGAGTTAATCAATGCGTTAGTATCAACATCAGTACATACATCACCACCACACTCACAACATGGAGCGTTTACAGTTACTGAACGAGTAAATCCGTTGAAATAAAGAGTGTCAATGTAAGAAGAGTGAGCACGTAGTGTTAAGGTTACAATTTCTCCACATAGTACAGTGAAGTTATCTACATCTGTAATTTGATTAGCAGGTGTAGGACAACCTGTTGTTTTGTACCACTCAGTTACATTTGAGTTACATCCAGATCCTGAAGGACATCCTTTGATCTTGTCAGATCGTTTTGATCCTTGTAAATAAGTGTTTGTGCGTCCTTGAGCTACATAGAAGTAGGGAGATGCTGCAATGTTTCCAGAAGTTGCAAGAGTGTAATCACTCTTAAAAAATCCTACAGTACCTGCAGTAAGATCCTGAGTTGAACCAGAGCTAGGGAGAGCAGTCTGCCCTACTGGCACCACGAATAACGTGGTTAATGAAAAATCAGCCATTGTGTTGTGATTTAAGGGTTAAAATTAATTTTATTCGTTTGTTTGTATTCTAAATTGTGCACTTTGTACAGCTGCACTATTTTCTGTATACATTGCAAGATTTTGAACTGTCAAATCTAGGAGTTCGTCTTCTAGATATGTTTCAAGCTCACAATCTTGATTAAAAGATGGTAATCCATCCATCATGATATAACCTGTTTTGTTAATATACAAAGGATATCTCATATACATCAAGTTGAGATGTTTAGGGGTAAATGTTCCATCTGTATAGATACTCATCTTATCAGCACTAAGTGTAATTATAGTTTCTTGATATTCAAAGCTTGGCTTGTAATGATCGTTGTTTAGAAGAATTGATAAGTCACCATGCTTAGCTAAGTCTTTGTTAATCCAAATCTTACGATTCTTACATTTACCTTTATCTGCTGTAACATAGCTATCTACATAAAACATGTATTTTGGTGATAGCACTGTTATGTCAGCATCCCATTGATTTAGTTCTCGATTAGAGAGTGTCAGTGTTAGAGGTTGGTGTATGTAATCTATAACAAGATTTTGTAGATCTTCATACCTCTTCTTAAAGGCATCCATTCCCAATCTATTCACGACACTAAAACCATCAACTTTTTGTTTTATCAACTTAATCTGAGCCTCGTTCAAAGCTAAGATTTTGTCTTCTAGTTGAATCTGTTGGTGCTCGTTAGTTGATAGTTTATTTAGTTTTTGATCTATTTTGTATAATAAACTATCTACTGGTATCATATTTTAAATATGTTTTAAAACTAGCCCCTTATACAGAAGCTAGTTTTTTAGATTTTAACTTTCCTTCTAATGTCAACAACTCATCTTGGTTGTCTTCATCAGCTAAGAATTTAATTAACTCTTCTTCTTCTTTTGCTATTTCAAACTCACCTTCATACATTCTACCGTTAGGTTTCACTCTATAGATGGAATGTTGTATAGCTTGTTTAACTAAATCTTTAATATGGAGTAAATTTTCTTTCATGTCTGCAAACCTGTTAAACACTTCTACAGGATTTAGTCCTTTGAAGTTACCAGTTTTCATTTCAGACTGTTTCAAGACATTATCCACTTGATTGTAAACAACTTCTTCTTTTGTCTCATCTGTTACAGGAAGTCCTAAAAGTCTTGCAACTTTCTTCTTCTTTTCAGGTGACATACTATCAAACTTAACAATAGCTTTGTTGATAAGTTGCTTTTTCTTGTAGACAATAGCATTTTCTATATCATCATTAACAATATAAAACTGCGTGTCAGCAGGAAATTCTCCTCTTTCCCAAGCTTGGTAAGAAGATGCAATGGTTGGATGAACTCTTAACCAAGCAAATGCTAATTCTTGCATTGTTAGGTTTAAGTCATAATAATTATCTCCATCTAACAACTTAATAGGTTGTACGTGCAATTCATCATTTGTTCCAGTAGACAATCCATAGTTCCAAAATTTAGCTCTTGGTCCTAAATCAATATCTCCTAAAGCAAGTTGAAGTTTATCACGAAGTTCTGTAACACGCTCGATTTCAAGCTCTTTTTCTGTAGGATCTTGAATACGTCTAATATAACCAGCATCAGGATCTAATCCTGTTCTATACTTGCCATCTAGCTCTTTGTAAGGATACTTAAAAACTCCTGTTCCAGGAATTCTAGTCATACCCAAGTTTGCAAGATTACTGTCCATTGTTTGCAATTGCGAACTGTTATATTGTCTCTTTATAGTAGAGACCTTTCCTAATTTACCCATAATGTAGTTTAATTAATAATTTGTTGATTTATTACTAGTAGAGTGTTCCAATTGAATGGTTAGAAACTTAATTCGACACTCTATTTTTTGAGAAGAATGTCCCCTCTGAGGAGGGACATTGTGGGATGAGGGGACACTTCTCAGAGAAATGGAGACTAGAGAGAGTCAACCATAATCTTGTTATTAGAATTGTGGAATTTCTTCAATCAATACAGTTCTAGATAGATCCTCAATGAATACATCACAACGATCTTTCATCCAGATTTCGTATCCTGGGAATTTATTAGCAGAGCTCATACCTTGAGATTTTGCAAATCCTAAGTGATGACGAGTTCCATCAATATAACCCCAAGTCATAGAAGGTGCACCCTTCATACGTACCTCACGGATGTTGTTGATCATTGATCCATCAGATGATGGAGATACATCAAATACCATGAATACAGGAGTAGACTTCTTGTTTTGTCCAAATTCCAAGTTAGTTTGTGGTAAATCTAACTCTTTCAAGTGAACAAGTTCTACACGTCCAGTCTCACGAGTAACCATTGCATCGAAAGCAAAGTTATAAGTGATAGACTGTCCTTCTCCTTGTAAGTAACGATTTCCTGAATCAGCCATGAATGTTAGACCTGAATTTAATGCATCATTCTTAAGAGCTTGTTGGAATACATCGAATCCAGCCTCATTAGTATACATTTTAACTCGTCTGTCTTTAACATCCACTCGTCTGTAGAACAAATCTCCAAAAACTGAACGAATCAAGTTAGCAGAGAATTCTCCACGGTTATATTGTACCAAGTTTCCGTTATTACGCATTCTGTGGTATACACCAGCAGATGTACGCTTCACTTCTTGTTTAGAACCGTTAGTCTTAACTGTTCCAGGCTTAGCCCAGATCATACGCTTTACTTTTAATTCTAACATGGATTTTCGCATCCAGAACTCAATAAACGGTTCCCATTTAACATCATTACGAGTTAAAGGAAGTTGATTGCGTCTTTGTGGAGCATAAACTAGAATGTCTAGAGGCTTACCAGAATTATCACGCATCATTTTGTCATCAGCCCACTCAGTGATTTTGTGCTCATATCCATATGCAGAACCTAAAGATTCGAACATAGTGATTTGCTCACCCAATCGTGGAAGACCTAATAAGTCTTGATCAAATTCACCAATCGCAGCGTCAACTAGTTCTAGCTCAATACCTTGTTTCAAGAAGGTAGAACTTACGAAGTCTACAGTTGGATTGTCACTTACTAATGTAAAGCTGTATAAGAATCCAGCATTCCAAGGCTGAGGATCTTTGATTACATAGAAACGTGGTCCATACTGACGAGTACCTACAGAAATGATAGCGTTCTTAGAAAACTCATTAGTATCAAGAACTAAACTGAATTCTTGACCATCAATACCTGGTTTAGCCATAGCAGCTATTGAATCAGGGATATCGATGATTACAGGAAATTTATAAGGTACAGCAACTTGCCATTTCCAAGCATCACTGTTTGTATCAATATAATACGGAGTGCTCTTGTTGATCATGTCAAGGAAATCATTGCTATACAATGAGGATTGAGTATACAGACTGATAATCTTTTTATCATAGTCTGCAGGCTCTGTAGAGTGGAAAGACTCTAAGTGATTTGAGTCTGTTAGTTTCCCTACAGCACGCTTGTCCATCGATGCAACACGAGCATAGGTAAAACCAGTTAGACCTGGGATTGTTTGAATTGCCATTTTTATTCGTTTTAAATTATTAAATTATTATAAAAACCATGAATTAGGTTTGGTCTTTTTGTTTTGAATATTAGTTTTAGATTTAGTAACCTGTCTAGCTACTTCCCCAAATAATTGGTTAGACTTTTTAGTCATACCTGATCTTTGTATAGTAGACAGGGTAGGATCTTTTTCTAATATCTTCATTAAAAGTCCAACCTTCACTTTTAGCTCATGGTTCTCAGGTCTTTTCAAATCCAAGATAGCACGATCAAAATCAGTGAGGTTTTCCCCACCTGGAGTTTTCCACTTATCTACTAATAGGAAGTCTTGTAGTTCGTTTGCTAAATTAGGATTGATAGGTATACCATCAAACTCCTTTTCTTTTAACTTATCTGTAATAATTGTCTGAACATTCTGAACGTATTGATTTTTAATCGCAACCTTTTGTTTTTGAACTTGTTCAGCCTCACTTTCCAGTTCTTGAAGCTTTCTAGCTTCTTTTTTAACTAACACTTTATGATGTCTTGCAGCAACAGTATCTAAATCACCGTAGTTTTGCAATCTTTCAATTTCTGTATTTATGTCTTCTGGTTCAAATCCTTGATCAGTTAGTGCTTGTTTCATCACTGCCACTTGATTCTTTTCATTAGATAGATCCATCTCTGAGAAGCTTACAATTTGATTGTACGTTCCAAAGTATTCTTTTGGATCTGCACCTTTTACAAATATAGCATCAAATGCATTTTGGTAATCTTCACCAAATTGACCAATGAAGTTTTGAACTAATTCAGATGCTCCTTTTTTCTTTTCAGCAGTAAACCTTTCTAGAAACTCTTCAGGAGTGTTTATTGACACTTCTTCATCTTCACTATTTTTTGTAAAGACTCCTAGATTAAACAAGTCATTAGCAAGAGCTGAAAACTGTGTTCCATCCTCTTCCTCTGTTTCTTCTTCAGATTTTTCTGCTTCATCAGTGGTGGCTACTGGTGATTTTTTAACCTCTTCAGGTTCATCATCATCATCATCCATATCACTTAAGAAATCAGCAATTAAAGATTCACCTGATTGCTTTTCTTCATCGGTTTTTCCATCAACACTTTTAGGAGGGGTGATATCTTTTCCTTTTCTAGGACCATTGTTCATTTGTTCTTTTGGAGTATCTACCTCTTTAACAATAGGAGTTACATCTTCAGGGTTACCAGATGCTGTCTCTGGGGCAAACAAATCATTTAATAATTGTGTATCGCCTGCTCCCATTTCCATAGTATCTTGGATACCAAAATTACCGAGCTTATCTAAATTATCAGACATATGTAGTTATTTTTGTTATGTACTTGGTTTTGTATATGTAAAACTATGGTAAGAATATCAATTTTCAAAGCGTTCTTACCACTTTACATCAACTTTTTTGGATAATATAGCATTAATGTTTTATTACCCTCTAATCTAATTAATTACTTTTTGTTGTTTCGCCCTTTAGCATTCTCTTTTGCTACAGCAAGGTCATTTGCTTGATTGTCACGAGCTAGTTTTATCTTTTCTCTTTCAAGTTGTAACTTCTGCTGAGCTATACTATTTTTAGAATTGATGTCAGCCATTTTGCTGTCATAATCCTTTTGAGCTTTTGTTTGTTGTGAAGCTAGCTTTTCAATCTCAAGTGCATCTGGTGTACCAGACATATCAAGATCAGCAGTTGCTCCACCTTCTTTAGACATTGCATTTATCATAGCAATCTCCTTCTTGTTTATACGATCAAGTTCGTTTTGATAGTTTTCATTAGCCACCTTCTCTTGAGCCATTCTAGCAGTCTCTTGTAACTGAGCTTGTGCAATCTTACCTTGTTGCTCTTGTTGCTGTTGTTGCAATTGTAGCTGTTGTTGTTGTTGCTCCATTTGTCTGTCTCTAAGATCTTTGAAAGTTTTCTTCATTTCTCTCATAGACTTGGTGCTGTAAAGCTCGATCACATCATAAAGTGTGCCACCATTCTGAATAAGAGCCTGAGATAGTTGTCTAAGTTCATTGAACATTTGACTGTCTTCAGGTCTGTTAGTTAGGAACACTTTTAAATCACGAAGTTTTAAGTCTGATCCGTTCACTTGAACAAATGCAGACTCACCTTCGTTTGTTATATATGACAGGGTAGATTGAGGTTTACTACTTTCAATATACAGTGCAGAGTCTATAATAGCTTGATACAATTGACCCATTACATACTCATGAGCTACAAATAGAGGCTCTGTCTGAGAGTAACTTTGTGCTAGTGCTGTTTGTGTACCTGTGGCTGTTTCTGATGCAGATATGGAGCCCATACGCTGTTTAGACATACCAATAAGTTCCCAGCATTCAATCTTCATTTGTTGTGCTAGTGTATAACGTGCTTGAATTTCTTGTGTTCTGGTAAGATCTAGAGATGTAAATTGATTAAATGAGCTTGGGCCCTTTAAGTTTTCTGGACTATCATCAATAAATACCACTCCTCTAGTTCGTGCTTCCATTTCCCAAACATCTAATGCATCTTGTGCATCACCATCTTTTGGAATAGGAATATGTCGTAGTGACATAAGCTGTACCTTACCAACCTCCTTCTCTAGCAATTTGTATAACTGGTTCATACAGACGTTATAAATTACCTGGAAGGGCTTCATTAGGTCAACAAGAGATCGTGCCTCTGTGTTCTTCACTTCGTATATAGTGCCTATAATAGGACAGTAGTTTAGAAGCTTGAATGGTTTAACGTGATATACATCTGGACCAATCTTAGTTCCTTGATACCACTGGTTAATCCATCCCCACTCAAGAGATATTTCTGAAGGCATATCTCCTGACTTATATGATTCATCAACAAGAACTGACTGCTCATTCCCTAATTCATCTGTGTAGATGAGCTTACCAATCTTTTTCTTAGAGATCCAGTAGGATCTTACAACAACATATTTGTATCCAAATGAAGACACATTAGATGTAAGTCCCAAGAAGTCTTTTAGTCCATCATTGTTTTCTTTCATCTCACTTTCTATAATCATACGTGTTTGTAACACTAGAGGATCATAAGTGTCATAGATGATTGAGTCATTTCCTGGAACTGCATTAGGGTTTCCTAGATTGGATTCTCTTACATTAATAAGACCGTAGTCTTGTAAAGAACTTCTTAAGTGATCAATCTCATCTTTTGTAATGTCTGGAAATGATTCAATAATCTGAGACAATTCCATAACTTCCACAGTACCAGCAGCATATGCTCCTTGAGCTCTACCTGTTGGGTCTGATATATATTTTCTATCTGGTGTTGTAAGAAACCAAGTGTTCTTTGGATTTGCCACCTCTATGTTAAACCCAAGTTTTGAGTTGTCTTCATAGATGTGATAGAATTCTCTGGCAGATATTAGTAAGTCCCTAAATGCATCCTCACTCTTTTCTTTTAAGTTAAAGTCTGCTTTTTGTGCTGTAAGTACATGGTTAGCCCACTTCTCAGCTACTGATGTATAACTATCTAGCTGATCCTTAACCTGTTCCATTGTAATCTTCTCAATGTCTTCCATAGACACTTCTTGACCAGACATAGCAGCTTTCACCATAACTTGCTCCTTCACCTGATTGATTACATATGCTTTTAATGTATCTGTCTTAAATTGTAGTTCCTGTGCTTGACTGTCATCATCAAATGCCTTCACTCTAAAAGTGTCTGGTCTTTTTGATATCTCTCCAACTAGTTCATTAACAGGTGTGGTGATTATAGAGTAGTGTTTCACATATGCTGGAAGCTCTACATCTTCAATGAGCATGTCTGTAAAGCTCTTTGTTTCAGGCTCATCAATTAAGAAGTCTTCTCTTCTTAAGATACCTTTCATCAAGTCATAATTCTTTACAAATGTATCTCTGTTCTTTACATACTCAGCATATGCTTTGTTTGAGAAGTAATCCATGGTGTTTTTCACCCAACTGTCATCTCTCTTTTGTTTCTCAGTTTTAAACTGATCAGGAAAGATGTTCAGGTAGGCATAACTGATGTTATCTTCTTTTGTATATCTAATAATTGCCATTATAAAAACAGTTTATGTTTTGATCCACCAAAGAGTCCTCTTGACTCTGTGAATAGTCTATTTCCTTTTTTGCGCTTGTGTAGAGCTTTCATTCTTACATCTTCATTATCACCCACTCTACCAATAACTGGGTCTAGCTTCATAGCTAGTGCAACAGCTAATTCTGCTGCAATAATACGGTCAAAGTTACCTGACTCATTATACTGAATCATTTCTTCTAACAGAACAGGGTCTAGTATCTTTACCATTCCTTTTGTCTGAGAAATAATTTCTCCTTCTTCATTCTTTTCAGAATGTACAATCTCTTCTGTATACTTTTTTAAACATCCATGTAGGAAGTCTCTTACCTTCTCTGACGATCTATGTATACCATAGTCACGTCTTACAGTGGTGTTTGGTACAATTTCTTTCAACCAGTTAGGTTGTTTCTCTAGATAGTGCGCATCTCCTTTACTAATCATATGGTCAATAAAAGAAATCTCATCATTTTCACACAAGGCTCTTGCATTATAATACTTGATGAGGTAGCGAGCTTGATCTTCCCAAGTTTCTTTCTTATCTGGACGTGCACAATAACTTGCTACAAACATATCTTGGTATTTCTCACCAGATATAGCATGCATACGCTTGTATATATATACAGAACCCAACGATGTACTATATGCTGCTTTACCCTGTCTATAGGGGTCAATACCTGCAACATATAGGCCATATGGTGGGTTTTCCATAGGAAACTCGTATATAACTACAGGAGCATCTTTTAAGTCTGAATTTTTAAGAGGAAAATTACTTATTGGTAATTTGTCTGTAAACTCATGCTTTACACCATTACCATCATCATACAGTATAACAGGTGTTCCTGTTCTTTCACCTTCTAATAACCTAGACTTCTGTCTTTTAGCAGCTTCTATATCGAAGATGTTTGTATCCTCATTTAAGAATATGTCATCTACTTCTTGTGGATAATACATCTTCTCTTTCAGATAGGCCAATCTATCACCTGCTTTCTTTAGACGCTCTAATGTTTTATTTGTTATCTCTGTAGCCTTTTCTTCATTAGATACCATCATTGGTATTTTATTCAGTGGAGATTTATTATCCTTTCCTAAGAACTTACCAAGAGAACTTTCCTCTTTAGCTTCCATTCTGTATTTGTGAGAGATGAACAATCCATGTATGCGATTATTATCCTTCTCATTGTTATACGTAAGAAAATTGAAATTGTCTACATCAAACATCAAACTTTTTGCATCCATGAATTTCTTCATGTCTCCACCTGTTCCTGTAAGTATTGGAGAACATCCCCAACCAAATGGTGTTGTAAACCCAGGAACAGCAGCTTGAAAACCTCTTAAGAAGTTCCCTTTACCAATCTCATCAATAATAAGTCTACGAGGTTTTGTACCTGCAATAGCTTCTTCATTGTTACCTTCATCTAAGTTACGGATGATGATCTGTGAGAATGGTATACGTTCACCACCTCTGGTCTTGATTCCGAGTGTAACCTGGTTCTTCCAGTTGTCTTCCACTCTTTGCCATCTCCAAGCTTGTGGTAGAAAGTTTAGTCCTTTATCAATCTTGTCTGTAATCAGCTTGATATCAGGAGCATTCAGACCAGCAATAATGTTTTGTGAGTTCTCATCAAACGTTGCACCGTGTGCAATATAACTTGCTTCTATAACAGACTTAGCAAAACGTCTGATTCCTAAAATAACAAGTCCTTTCTTTTCTTTATGTGCTCTGTCTATTTCATTTGTTACAAGCCACTCATTATCTCTGAGTAGTGGATTAGCATATTTCTGGTTGATGCGTCCGTATTCATCTATAACATCTACCTCTGTATGCCACACATTTAAATGCCAGTAGAGAAAGGGATTGATATAAACATCGTCCATCATACAACCGTTCATACACAATTCTTTATGAAATGCGAAAAAGGACTTATATTCTTCAGATTCTTTATCTGGAATACGTCCTTGGTTCATGAACCAATCTTTATAGTCTACCTTATGTAGTTTCATACCTACTTCCTATTGTTATAGAAGTCTTCTGCCATATCTCCAAGTTGTGCACCACCTCTTGTCTCCACCTTCTTTTTAGCCTCTTGCTCACGCAATTTGTCCACTTGTTCTAGTAGGGCTAGATAGTTCTTCATAGTGTCCTGTATAAACTTACCCTGACTCTCAATAGATGCAACTACCATAGGTATAACACCACCAGCCTTGGTCTCTTTATATCTCACTCTGTCTTCTAGTTCATGAAGAGGATTAGCATCAACATATTCCTTCCAGGAATTAAGCTGTTGTTCTGCCCAATCAAGCTCAGCGTTTATATATGTAGTTTTCTTTACTGTCATTATGTTCAGTTGTTTCTGTGTTTGATTCGTCCCCCCAGTATATAAAGATCAGGTTATTAGTACTCGTCTTCTTCATCCAGTATATTATGTAATTTCATGCCATCTTTGATGATCTTATCAATCTCAGAATCATCATGGGGTATATCTAGTTGTAATGCATCTTGATACCTCTTTACAATCCTGTATAATCTATCATCATCTATTCCCCATAAATCTTTTGATTGATAGTCATCTAATATAGTGGCTAGATGCTTACCCATGTTATAAGTTGGGTGAGACTTTTTCATGTCAGCCAACAGTGCTATTATTTTCTTGTAGTAGACTCCATTCATATTAAATCGTTTATGTCCTCTTCAGACAGTGGACTTATTTTATCACTGGCTGGTTCATATCGCACTTCAGTGAGTAAGAATTCTGAGTCTGTTTTTTCTTGTGAATCATTATCGTCATCATCAATATTAGTCTCGTAATACTCAGGACGCACAGTCACCTTTATCACATCACTAGATGCATTTGGTCTGTGCTGCCCTTCTATATCAATAAAGTCCGCACCATCCTCATACAATTCATGTAGTATCTGCATAAGTTGTGTGACTGGCACCTTAATTAGCTTGAGAGGTTTGTTCATGTTGCTTAAATTCTGTTTCTTGTTCATTTGATAGCACTGCTGTCCATTTACTAATTGGACATGAGCACGACAAGCATTTTGTTTTGGCTGACAATGTACATCCGCAACTTACACAATGTGCGTCTGGTCTCACTGTCTTGTGATTCATCGAATGGTTTTCACACACCTGGCAAATCTCCATTCTCTGAGCGCTCATTTCTATTATCTTTTCTCGTAGTTTCTCAGGAGGGAGAATCTTATTCCTCCACCCCTCGTATATCTCCGCTATCTTCATTTTTCTCTATCTTTGGTTTTAAAGAGTTGACTGATACGTTCAAGTTACTTAATTTACTTTTTATAAAGTTAGACTTTTTTAAAGGAATATCCTTGTCTTGTAGCATCTTTTCGTATCCCTTTTTTATTTTTTGCAGCTTCTCCACCTTCTGCTTGGCTTTCTTCTCGTTAAACAAGAACTTCCCAAATCCAGAAATCTCTACGCTATCGTTGGTCCTTACAGCATCATGTGCACCGTCAAACTGATGTGTTATCACCTGATTGATCACCACCTCTGGCATTATCAACTTTGTTGACATCTTCCTTATTATCCAGTCTCTTAGTTGCATATTGTGGGGCTTCTTTATCATCGTGCATTAGTTTTACCACTAAGTTTAAATTCTTCTTGAAATCTATTGCAATAAGAGGATTCACCCTCACCTTACCAGACTTCTTTACTAAAAGCTTTGCTTTCTTTAATCTACACACCGTATTATTAATTGTCTGTGGTGTGGTGTTATATCTCTCACAGAACTCAGCTCTTGTGTTAGCATAGGATATCGTACCCTTAATAGCTGTGTATGCTACTAACTCTATCTCACGCTTAGTTAAACCTAGATTATTCAAAGCAGATAGAATAGAATAGTACTTTTCTGCAATAGCATACTCATCATCTAAGTCTATCCTAAGACTCTGGACTACTATCTTTCTTTCTTCCATAATTTAGTTATTCAATTGTACAAATATACAACAATTATCAATATACATACATAACACTAAATTTTCAATGCTATATTATGCATCACTTATTCTTTTTTCTCTGTAAAAAACAGACCTTTAAGTAGTATATATTCCCACCCACCCACCAAAGGTATAACAATTTTTTAAAACGTTGCAAATTTTGTGCAAACTTTTTTTCCAAAACTACTCCCCCCCTCGTGTGTATGGGATAGTGGACCCCTTCCAGCAGAGACCCCACTGTCAATTTGCAGGGTTGGGGTAGTCCCCCCTGTTAATTAATGTCTAATCCTAAAAACAGAACAAATGGATTTAAGTAATTTTCAAAAGACGGTTTACCAATCAGTAGACCGCAAAGTAGTTGGTACAGTGAGAGAAGCTATGAAAGCACTTTATGGTGCAAATGCAAGACTTGCTCCTGCCAAGAGTAGTGTTAGGTCATCTAATGCAAAGTTCACTCTTAAAGCGTATGATAAGGACAACGCACTTGAGTGGACTAACCTTGTGTGCAGTACAACAGTGAGTGAAGGCTCGCGCAACAAAGAAATCACCTTGCGTCAAGTGTTGGACTTTCCAATCATTGAGCATACTGTTGGTGAAGAGTATAAAAACGCAGGTTTGGTGCTTAACCTTGTCAGTATGCCAAGTGTTACAATCGAGGGCAATGTGCCAACAGTTGGTATTAACGACAAAGCTGAAACATCATTTGCTCCAACGTTCAATCCATCTGAACTAATAGCATTGTAATAATGCTAAAAGGGGAGAGTGTAACAGCTCTCCTCTTATATATATGGGTGGGCAAAAGAAAAAGGGTGGGCTTATACACAAAACAATGTAGATTAGTTAGTTTTCATAATAGTTTTGTGTGTGAAAGAGAGTGGACGTATGAACAACACCCACTTTCTACCACCTTTTACCACCTCTATACATAACACACATTAGTAACAATACATATAGCATTAACAATGAAAAGAACACCAGAGCAATGCAACACTGCCATTCTTATACTTATTATACTTTGTATACTATGTTATATAGCAGGTTATAGTGTTTGTGCATTATAGTTAGGGGGGCTGATTATGGCCACATATAAATAAACAAGGGTAGTAATTA
>Ga0114918_10002960_pt1 | contig 15035 bp, 16 predicted proteins | sample LantaG_FD_87015 | JGI IMG/M metagenome (GOLD analysis project Ga0114918, IMG submission 87015) | Deep subsurface microbial communities from Baltic Sea to uncover new lineages of life (NeLLi) - Landsort_02402 metaG | ecosystem: Environmental > Aquatic > Marine > Oceanic > Sediment | place...
TGTAATAGCAGACGTAAGAGTCGTTTTACCATGATCAACATGGCCTATTGTTCCTATGTTTATATGAGGTTTTGTTCTCTCAAATTTTTGTTTAGCCATTTTAATTTCCTTTCTTTTTTTTAACCCACAATATGGTAGCGGTGATTGGATTTGAACCAATGACCCCACGGGTATGAACCGTGTGCTCTAACCTCTGAGCTACACCGCCGTATTGCTTATATTTTTTACAAACATCCAACTAACCCGGCAATAACAATTATAATTACTTTTTAATATTTTTAAAGTAAGGATAAATTTTATATAAGAAGACATTTTGTGTCAAATAAACAAATTGCCTTGTCATTTAAATTTTGATCTGCAAATTTTTATTTTCTGGAGCCCGCGACCGGAATTGAACCGGTGACCTTTTCCTTACCGAGGAAATGCTCTACCATCTGAGCTACACGGGCAAATTTGCTCACATCACTATATTAATCTTTTAGGGAGCTTAATAAAATTAGATTTTATGGTGGAGGAGAGAGGATTTGAACCTCTGAAGGCATTCGCCGGCAGATTTACAGTCTGCTCCCTTTGACCAACTCGGGCACTCCTCCATACTGGAGCCGGCGGACCGACTTGAACGGACAACCTGCTGATTACAAATCAGCTGCTCTGCCAATTGAGCTACGCCGGCAAATCAATTTTGCCTAATCATTATCTTCGTCTGCCACTATTATGTCAAGATGCCAAAATATACTTTTAAAAAATCCCAATTTCCAATATAATTATAAAGTGTGATGGACTTCGGAAACTTTGGGAAAATACTAATATTTATTGGCTTAGGCATAATTATATTAGGTGGAGTTATGCTTCTTTTTTCTAAAGCTCCTTTTGCAGGAAAACTGCCAGGCGATATTTATATAAAAAAAGAAAATTTCAGTTTTTATTTTCCCCTTGGCTCAAGTGTGGCAATCAGTATAATTTTGACTATACTCTTAAATATAGTTATTAGAATTTTAATGAGAAAATAAAACAAAATTTAGGAGTGGTATCATGGATTTACATAAAGATATAAGGGAAAGCATTGCAGCAGGCAGTTTTTACCCGCAAGACCCAGACGTTCTTAAAAAACAAATAAACGAATTTCTGGATAATGCAGAATCACAAAATTTAAAAAATATAAAAGCACTTGTGTGCCCTCATGCCGGTTATATTTATTCCGGGCAGGTAGCAGCACACTCCTATAAACAAATAATTGGTAAAAAATTTGACTGTGTCATTATAATTGCGCCATCTCATGCAGAATATTTTGATTTTATTTCTATCTACAGCGGAAAAGCTTACAGGACCCCGCTTGGTCTTGTAGGTGTTGACTCAGAAAGAAGTAAAATCCTTGCCAGTCAAAATTCTAACATAAAATTATCTCCTTATGGCCATAGAGATGAACACAGTCTGGAAGTCCAGCTTCCATTTCTTCAATTAGCTCTGGGGGATTTTAAAATAATCCCAATAGTAATGGGACAGCAAAATAAAAAAAATATTGATGGGTTGGGTGATGCAATCGGAAACTTATTTAAGAATGATAACATACTAATCATTGCAAGTACTGATCTTTCGCATTATTATCCTTACGAGATAGCCGTTTCTTTAGATAAAAAAGTAGAGAAACTAATAAAAACTTTTGATATTGAAAATTTAGAAGATGGATTTGTTTCAAACAGGATTGAGATGTGTGGCGGCGGGCCGGTAACTTCAGCTATGATAGCTTCCAAAATTTTAGGAGCTGGCAGCGCTAAAGTTTTGTGCTGCCAAAATTCCGGAGACGTAACTGGTGATAGGAGTGCAGTTGTAGGATATTTGTCTGCGGTATTTTACAGTACTTCAATTTAAAGGCGGTAATAAGAAATGGAAGGCATGAATTTAAATACAGAGCAAAAAAGCATCCTCTTAAACATAGCAGAAGATACTATAGAAAGTGTTGTTACTGCCAGAAAAGTTCCTGATTTTGACATAAAAGACCTTGTGCTGAATCAAAAATGCGGAGCTTTCGTAACCCTGCATACAAACCATAACCTAAGAGGCTGCATAGGGAATATATCTGCAGAAACACCTCTGTGGAAAACCATAAAGAATATGTCTGTAGAATCAGCGCTAAACGATCCAAGATTTCCACCAGTTTCACCTTCTGAGCTTAAAAGTATAGATGTAGAAATTTCAGTGCTTTCTCCATTGAAAAAAATAACGGATATAAAAGAAATCAAAGTTGGGAAACACGGAATACTTATAAAAAAAGGTTTTCGCCATGGGCTCCTTCTCCCGCAGGTAGCGACTAATTATGGATGGGACAGAATCCAGTTCTTAGAACAAACTTGCTGCAAGGCTGGCTTGCATAAAGACTGCTTCAAAGAAAATGGGTGTGAAATTTATATCTTCTCAGCAACGGTATTCAGCAGAAAAGACTTATAAGCCTGCAAATTAAATAAACAAGTCCACTATATCTTGATTTAAACTGCTCACCGCTATAACAACCAATCCGGGCCGGTGCCTTAGACTCATCTTATGCTCCCACCAAAAATAGACTCTAAAAGCTCCAGCCTTTCTTCAGCAGTAGAAATCCTCGGCTGGCTTAAATTCTCAAGCATTGTAGTTATTAAAATAGTACTTATGTGCCTGCCGTCATAAAATATATGTTTTGCTATTATTCCTTGCTTTTTCTCTAATTCATTAGCCTGGTTAAAAAACAAATTACCAAGCCCGTATGTTATAAATCCATTTTCCCTAAACTCAACACCCATAGGCTGATGTGACTGGCTTCCGCTTACTATATCTGCACCTGCGTCTATAATTCTCCTGAAATCTATAACTTGCTGGTTTGTTGGAAAATAATTGTAAGTTTCTACATACTGAAAAGTAAATATTACTATGTATCCTTTCTGCTTTAACTCTTTTATAATATTTTCAACTCTCTGGAAATCTTCTTCCATTTGAACCCCGTCCCACATATTTATACGCGCAGACCCCGGGGTGTCTTCTGTGGCCCAATTGTGAGCAGGACCAAAATAATTACATCCTAAAAATGCAATCTTATTTCCATTTACATCAAATAAGGCAGGCTTGTAAGAATCCTCAAGATTTCTTCCTCCTCCAAAATAAAGCCACCCTTCTTTATCATACATATCCAGCGTATACAGCATCCACTCACTACCAAAATCATTCATGTGATTGCCTGTAAGTTCAACTACATCAGTGCCAACATATCTTAAAAGTTCAATGTGCTCAGGCTTGCAGCAGAAAACACAGTCCCCGGTTTTTAAATATCTTTCACCGCTGCACCCTTCCACGAATGGTATTTCATTACTTATGTGCGTTATATCTGCACTGCGCAGTACATCTGCAATTTTTTCTGCTGGATAAATTGCACCATACTCATTCATCCTGCTGCCAATTGTCTTGCCTTGCGCTGGAGCAGTTACCCCGGTCATAATAACAGTTGTAAGTTTTTCCATATCTCTGTTTGTAGCTAAAGTATCTTTTAAATCACCTTTTAATTTTTCCACAAGACCAGAATCTGATCCAGCAATATTTATATTTAAAGTAAGCGGGTACTGTAAAATGTTAAAATCTTTATCAAAAACTGACATCCCGTCCAAATTTAAAATTTTTAATTCAGGCACAATTTTGTCAAAAGGAATAATTGAAAAACCACATTTGCTATATTCGATACTTGAGAGTAAATCTTCTTCTGCAGTTATTTTTATATTATCATTTTTACACTTCCCTAAAACCGCTTCCAGCGCAATAAAGACATCTTCGGTAATAATAAGCTCAGGCTGGGTGTCCTCGCTGGCAATATATTTTAAGGAATTATTATTTCCGTCCCAGAACTCTCTTGTATCTGCCCAGGATACATCATCGCAATATTTAAAAAATGAAACTGCCGGCACCAATAGCCAGGAAAGGTTTGAATCTTTATCAGCAAAACCCATTTTCATGCTAATGTCAAAATCATCCCCGCTGCCTACAATTACCAGTTTGCTGAAATCCGGGCTTCTTCTTATTTTCTGTTCAACTATATCTTTCAGCCATCCTGGGATACTGTCGTCCATTAATAATTTTACTGGAGGTTCTTCTGCCGCTTCTTCATGCTCTATTTTGTCTTTTTCCAACTCCTCTTGCGTAGTTTTCTCTTCTGCAATATTTTTAGTATTTTCATTGCTTTCGGTATTCGTGGCAAAAACATTAATAATCTGGCATGAAACAGAAGTGGCGCACAGAACAATAGAAATTAAAATAGATAAAGTTATCCAGGCTGGAAAAATCTTTTTTCTCATTTTTATCTCTAATTTAATAAGAATTTAAAAAAATAATTTCTAACCTAAACAAAAACTAAAATTCCAACCAATACCTTTACCCCATTCTATATTTTTATAAATAAAAATTAAAGTAATAAAAGGAACTTATTTTTAAACAAAAAAATGTTACAATATGTTGATATAAATATGCTCTTACTATTACTGGGAGCCTTTTGGCAAATTAAAGCAAACTTTTTAAAGAAAAGGAATAAATATGTTTTCAAAAAAAACCTCTGAGATTAAAGGCGGCAAAGCAATGACTATTATAGGAGAAGGAGTAGTAATAGAAGGTAAATTTTATTCCCCTGGATCAACGCGAATTGATGGAATGGTGTCTGGAGATATAACATCTGAAAAGGAGTTCATAGTTGGAAAGGAAGGGAAAGTAGAGGCAAGTGTTAAAACAAAAAATGCAGTAATAGCAGGAATTCTTAAAGGAGAGATGATTGCATCAGGAGAAGTGGAGATTACCTCTACCGGGAAATTTGTCGGAACTCTTACGCAAAAAGATGCTCTTTTAACCATTTCTAAGGGTGGGGTCTTTAAAGGTGAAAATATTATATCCACTAAACAGGAAATTTTTAAAATAGATAAAAGCGACAAAATTATCAGCATTGATAAGGATACTGCTGTTTCTGAACAAAATACCAGCAAGTAGCAAAATTATAAAAATGTAAGAAACAGGCGAAAGTTATCTGCTTGCTTATAAAATAAGTTATGATGCCAGCTCTAAGTTTCCCCAGATCCCGACTTTACTATCTTTTACAATTAAGATCCCTTTTACATCACTTAATTTTTTGTAATGATTTATAGTTCGCGGTATATCATCAGAGTTACTAATACTGTTAGCGATTGCGGTAGCTGCTCCATCTGCGCTTATAGCAGATCCTGATAGCACTACGGCAAGATCACTTTTACCCATACTTAACGAGTGACCAAACTTACCAGACGAAGAACACAATCCGCAAGGTGTGTTTTCCTTTCTGATTTTTAAATTAATTCTATCCTTAAAATATTTATTTTTTAAATATGCGCCTGCATTTATATCTCTTTTGCTTTTTAGATATACGTCCCCGCCATTTTCTATTGTCAGCTGGCTACAACATTCGCTCAAATTAGCAGCCAGGTATTCACAAACTGCCCCCGCAACAGTTGCCATGGGGCCAACATTAAAAATATTTGATTTATCACACATCTCTTTTATGATTTCAGGAAAATAAGATTTACTCTTTACAGGAGATAAACTTTTTAAAAAAGGGGGGTCTCTTTTAATGCAAAGTTCCAATAATTCATAGAACTCCTTCAGCGGCTTTTCAATTTTATCTTTGATGTAACTGTCGCTGCTAATTAAAATATCGCTATATTTGTATACAACTCTCCAATTATATTTTTCTCTATTTAGGATTTTTCTTCTATAAACGCTCTTGTCTAAATCTAACTCACAACAAAATAGTCTTGTAATAACAACTTCATCTTTACCAATCATTAAAATTACTTTTTCCCCATATTGCTAAATAAAAAAACTAAAAAATGCAAATTTATAACTTCAAGCCACCTGTATCATCCATGCCTATGCTCTCTATCCCAATTTCTTCCTCTTTTTCTTTTTCACCCTCTTCAAAGCTTATCATTTCTTTATCTTTGGGTTTGGACTTCTTTTTCTTTCCAGTTGTTTTTTCATCGTCTTCGTCCTTAGTGATCCTTGCAACATTTCCACTAAATATTCCACCCTTATTTATAATGAGTGAATCTGTCTTTACGTTCCCGTTTACTACGCCTGTTTCCATAATTTCAACATTTCCAGTAGCTTTCATGCTTCCTTCATACTTTCCAATTATCTGAGCGTCAACAGTCTTAACATCAGCGCCAACATACCCATTTTTCTGGATTACTATCTTGCCGTCAACTTTCAATTCTCCTCTGACTTCACAATCTATTTCTATAGATTTTGACACATCAAATTTTCCTTCTTTTTTTGCACTGCTTCCTGTTACTGTTAGCAGTGTCCTCTCTTCGTTCCCCTCAGATTCCTTTATCCCGTCTAAATCCTCGTTACTTGAAAAAACCATTTTTGTTCCCCCTGTATTCTTGTTTATTATTAATATAAGTTATTTAAATATTCATCAACATTAGAAAACAATTTTATAATATCACTGGTTGCCTCTCCATTTGGATATGACAAAAAAACAGGCTCCCTTTTCAGCAGTATTGACTTCTGGTAATGCACAAGGTATCTAATCTTTTGTTTTAATATTGGTAATTTATCTTTATACCTCGCCTCAAGATTTTTTACTATAAATTCCGACATCTTCTTTCTTTTTTCAAAAGCATTCACTATAACGCCGGCAATCTTTATCTTAATATAAAACCTCTTTTCAAGATTTTCAATTATTTTATTAAGATAGTCAATATCCAGAAAAGAAAATAATTCAGGTTTTACAACAACAATTATATTTTTGGCATAAATTATTGAAGTTGTTGAAAGAAGAGAAAAATTAGGCTGCGAATCTATAACTACATAATCATAATCATTTTCATCAATATTTTCTTCTAACAGTTCGCTTATTATTGTATTTCTATGTGTTGCCTTATAAATTTTTTGCTCTTTAAAAGCCTTGCCCAGCAGGTAATCTGTTAAATATTCTTCGATAAGCGAGATATTGTTTGAAGATGGCAATAAATCAATATTATTACTGATCTTTATTGTATAATCCTTAAAATTAATATCATTGCCCTTAACATAATTTATTATAAGACTGTCAAAGTTGTTTCCCTTATCATTTAATGTTCCCTTATTAAAAGCCTGGACTAAATTAATCTGTGGGTCAAAGTCTAAAAAAAGGACTTTTTTATCTTTTTTTTCAGCCAGGTACCAGCCGTAATTGTAACAAATTGTTGTCTTGCCAGTTCCACCCTTTGTATTAAAAAAAACAACTTTTTCCATTTCACAATAATTACTATTGAATTTTCAAAACCTTAAAAACAATATTACATTCTTTACCTGAAGAGTATATAATACAACCTGATAAAAATCTACAATTGTTTTCCAACATAAATACTTCGCCATATATTGCTGCCTTGATATTTTCTATTGCATTTTGTATGATTTGAAAATTATAGTTACAACTTGATCACTGCTCCAGTTGTTTGCAAAATGTTGCTATTGAGGTATCATTGATACACTAAGTTAATCTATTATTTTTATAAATATATTATGTCAAAAACAATTGAAGAAATTAATGAAAAGATAAAAAGTGGCAATGTAGTAGTGCTGGATGCTGAAGAAATAATAGATTATGTTGATAAAAACGGCATAAAAAAAACAGCAAAAGACATTGATGTTGTTACTACTGCGACATTTGGGCCAATGTGTTCATCCGGTGCTTTTTTAAATTTTGGTCACTCTGACCCTCCAATAAAAATGACAAAAGTTTGGTTAAACGATGTTCCAGCATATTCTGGCCTTGCTGCTGTAGATGCTTATATTGGTGCAACTGAATTATCAGAAATTGAAGATGCAAATTATGGGGGATCTTATGTTATAGAAGATCTAATAGCAGGAAAGCCTGTTGAATTAAAAGCAACTGCTTATGGAACAGATTGTTATCCCAGAAAAGAAATAAAAACATATATCACCAAAGAAACTATCAATCAGGCATATCTTTACAACCCAAGGAATGCTTACCAGAATTATGCGGCTGCAACAAACTCCTCCAGCAGGACTATTTACACATACATGGGTAAGCTCCTTCCACATTTTGGAAATGTTACTTTTTCAAGCGCTGGCCAGCTCAATCCATTGCTTAATGACCCCTATTTTAGAACAATTGGGATAGGGACGAAAATCTTCTTAGGAGGAGCGCAAGGATTTGTAGCGTGGTATGGGACTCAGCATAACCCCGGCAAAGAAAGGCTCCCGAATGGAACCCCTGTTGGTCCGGGAGGAACTTTAGCATTAATAGGGAACTTAAAACATATGTCCACTAACTACATAAAGGCTTGTACATTTTATGGCTATGGGGTTACGCTCTTTATAGGAGTTGGCATTCCTATCCCGGTGCTGGATGAGGAAATGGTAGAATTTCTAAAAATAAAAGATGAAGACATATATACCGAAATTATTGACTACTCTATTCAAAGAAGAAATAAACCCTCATGTGGAAAAATAAATTACAAGCAGCTCAAAAGCGGAAAAATTAAAATAAATGGTAAGAACGTCCAAACAGGATCCATCTCAAGTTATTATAAAGCAAAAGAAATCGCAAATGTACTCAAAAGCTGGATAACAGAAGGTAAATTTTATCTAACATCTTGTGTAGCTCCCCTGCCATCAGAGGAGAAAATAAATAATTTAGATATTCTGAGCCGGGAGGAAGCACAATGACTACTAGAAAAATTGTGTTAACTTTTCCAGAAAATAGAGTTACAAAACCTATTGCCTACAAATTAGTCAAGGACTTTGACCTGGAATTTAATATATTGCGGGCAGAGATAACCCCTGATATGGAAGGAAAGATGCTAATCGAAGTTAAAGGTAGCAAAGATCAAATTGAAAGGGGAATCAAGTACTTAATCAAAGAACAAATATCCGTACAGGAAGCAGCAAAGGATATAATACTTGATAAAGACCAGTGTGTTCATTGCGGTTTATGTACCTCTCTCTGTATTACAAAAGCTCTAAGTTTAGACAAGCAGAGCTATAAATTAATTTTTGAAAAAGACAAATGCATTTTATGCGGACTTTGTCTTAATGCTTGTCCGGTACAGGCAATAAAGTTAACAATTTAATTCATCTTTACTCATTAATAATTCCAGGCTTATCTTTAAAAAACCGCATTCCGACAAAACCAGCTCTGCAACAAATCTTCGGAATTAGTTCTTGTCCTTTATTTTCCTAACTTATTGTATAATATTAACAGCATAGAAATTGCTCATAGTTAGAGAAAAATGATAAAAATAAAAAAGTATAAAAAAAACTATTTATTCATAATATTTTTTTTACTTCTTGCAACAATATTTTTATTATTGCAGCCCCAAAAAATCTCAGCCGACAGCAGCTCCTGCACAGGTGTCAAAGCTGGTGACAGAATAAGAAACATCTATCTAATAGAAGAAGGTGGCACCAAAGAGATTACTAACTTTTATGTCTGCAACATAGAAGGAATAATAGATCCTTCTATCTCCAACTATGTAAAAAAGTGCCTGGACAAATCACAAATAGCTAATTATGGCCTTATTATAACAATGGACACTCCCGGGGGGCTGGAAGATTCAATGAGAGATATCGTAAAAAACATGCTGAACGCCAGTATCCCGGTAATAGTTTTTGTTTACCCTGAGGGATCAAGAGCTGCTTCAGCAGGAGTATTTATAACTTATGCAAGCGATATAGCTGTTATGAGCCCGGGTACAAGCATAGGCGCTGCTCACCCGGTAAATTTAGGAGGTGAGGAACAAATATCAGAAGAGATGATGGATAAAGTAGTAAATGACTCTGTTTCATTTATAATAAATCTTGCTCAGTCTAAAGGCAGAAATGCTGATTGGGCAGAAAAGGCAGTCAGGGAAAGTGTCTCTATTACTTCCACAGAGGCTTTAGAGCTGGAAGTAATAGATTTTACTGCTTCCGGTTTAGAGGAACTTCTGGAAAAGATTGATGGTAAAACCCTGGAAAAACAAAACAATACCTTTCTTTTAAACAGTGCGGTAGCTATGACAGAAAAAATTGAAATGAGTTTTGTATCCAGGTTTCTGCATATAATATCCAACCCTAATATAGCATATCTGTTATTTATGTTAGGAATATTTGGCATAATCTACGAATTTTCTCAGCCTGGCTTGGGCATTTCTGGAGCAATAGGTGTTATCTTTATAATATTGGGGTTATATTCTTTTAGCATCCTTCCGATAAATTATGCCGGCCTCGGCTTAATTATTTTAGCAATAATTTTGTTTATACTGGATGTAAAACTCGGGTTAGGAGGAGTGATGTCCATAGCAGGTATTGCCTCTATGCTTTTAGGATCTTTTTTGCTTATTGATACAGGTGCTCCTTATCTTAAAATAGCTACAAGCTTAATAATAGGTATAACTGCTGTAATATCAGGGTTTTTAATTATTGCAATCAGAGCAGTGTACAAAGTTCACAAAACAAAACCTGTTACAGGAAAGTCAGGCCTTATTGGAGAAAAAGGTGAGGTCCTGGAAGTTTTAGAACCAGTCGGCCAGATTAAGATTCATGGAGAAATCTGGAAAGCGCTGTCTGAGGACAGCGAAAGAATTAAAAAAGGTGAAAAAGTTCTTATTACATCTATTGACGGTTTAACCCTGCATGTTAAAAAAGCAAAAAATGAAAATACAAAAGATCATCCCACCGAAAAATAGTTTAATGCATAAAATTTAAATATGCTGTAGAATAATATCCATAGGATGCTGCAGGCGGCTAACCAAGTTTAGCTAAGTGTCATTTAAGCATTGTGAACACTTATTATCAATAAGCTTCATTAATAACCAACAAGGAGGTCTGAATGTATGTAGGAACTACAATGGCAATAGTGATTGCCGCAATTTTTGTTGTAATAATTCTTGGCTCTGCTATTAAAATCCTTAAAGAGTATGAAAGAGGAGTAATATTTAGATTTGGCAGGCTTAGAGGTGCAAAAGGCCCCGGAATATTTTTAATAATCCCTTTTGTAGATAAGATGGTAAGAGTTAGTCTTCGTACGGTTACAATGGATGTTCCGCCTCAAGATGTTATAACAAGAGACAATGTGCCTGTAAAAGTAAATGCAGTAGTATATTTTAGAGTAATGGACCCCGGAAAAGCTATTGTAGAAATAGAGAACTATGTTGTTGCAACTTCACAAATAGCACAAACTACTCTAAGAAGCATATTGGGGCAGGCAGAACTGGATGACTTACTTTCAAAAAGAGAAAAAATCAATAAAGAGCTTCAGTCTATAATAGATGAGCAGACAGACCCATGGGGGGTAAAAGTTTCTACTGTGGAAATAAAAGATGTAGAACTTCCTCAAACCATGCAAAGAGCAATGGCAAAACAAGCAGAAGCAGAGAGGGAAAGAAGAGCTAAGGTTATAAATGCAGAAGGAGAATTTCAGGCTTCTGAAAAATTATCCGAAGCAGCAAAAGTCCTTGGCGAGTTCCCGATATCTGTTCAGCTGAGATTTTTACAAACCCTCAGGGAAATAGCAACCGAACAAAATTCAACTATTGTATTCCCTGTGCCTGTGGATTTTATCAGCACTTTTTTGGATAAGATTGGAAGTATTGGCAGCAGCGCCAAAGATAAAAGTTAATCGGTGCCAGATTAAGGAACATTTAATATTTCTTAGCCATCAAATATAAAATTGGTAATTTTAGTATAAACAAACCATGTTGCTGTAAGTGACAGAGTTAAGGCATCTAATTTTTTAAGCAAACAAATGTTCGCCGTTAATGAAAAATACCCTGATATTTATTTGAAAAATAATATCACCGGAAGAAAAACTATTTTAAGAAAACTGGAAAAAAAAGATTTAGATAAATCTTTGGTGTGGCTTAAAGATCCATGCGTTAATAAATTTTTGAGCCAGGATTTTAAGAACCTTACAATAGAACATGAAATCCAGTGGTTTAGAAGAGTCCAGAATTCCCAAAAAGATATTGTCTTTGCCATAGATACGAAAGACAACCATGTGCATATCGGGAATTGCGACCTGCGTAAGATTAACTGTATAGAGAAAAGTTGTGAGCTGGGTATAGTAATCGGCGAAAAAAAATATTGGAATAAGGGCTATGGATTAGATGCTGTAAATAATCTGATTGATTTTGCATTTAATAAATTAAATCTGAACTGCATTGAACTGAATGTCTATAAATATAATCACCGGGCAATAAAACTATATAAAAAATGTGGTTTTAAAGGAAAAAAGGTTCTAAAGAAAAACCATTTTTATGATGGAAAGTACTGGGATACTCTTGTGATGGAAATTAAAAATGAAAAAACGCTTAACCGCTCCATACAGTAACAGTATTCCTTCTCTATTCAATGCAATAAAATTTTATGCTAATATCATAACAAACATGGTCATTAATCCAGAGAGACTTTTAATTAACACAAATAATAAATAAATTTTATGCATACATATAGAAGAAGGGGCAGGGTCGGGCCGACAGCTATTTTCTTTGCAGTATTATTTACTCTGGCTACAATTGGTTTGGGATGTTTGCTGTATTTAGACAAGGGTAAATTCTGGGATTTATTGCCGCCTATAAGCATCATAATAATTGTTGCAAGTTTAATTCTTGCTGTGTTTAATTTTGTTAAAAGAACAGCAATAAGCTACATTTTTATTCTGTTCTTCATAACTTTTCTTTCAGGTTTAATTCTCTCCAGTATCTTTGGGCCATTCGCTGCTTATAATGAAGCAAAAAAAAATTTTGATGCCACGCAGTATACTGAATCAATAGATAAATTTAAAATAATTTTAGATGACTACCCCAATAGCAAGTATGCAGATGATTCCCTGGAAAATATTTCATATGCTTACTATTATGGTGGTAACTATAAAAAAGCAATTTTATATTTTGAAAAAGCAATAGACCAAAACATAATCCAATCTTCCGATTTTGAAATTAAAAATATTTTTGCTGATTGTTATTTAAAATTAGCTGAAAATTATTACAATGAAAAAAAATACACAGAATCAGCAGAGAATTACCTAAACGCAATTGAGATTCTCGGTGATATTATCGTTAATTTCCCAGACACTAACGAAGCCTTTATTTCAACATACAAGATTCCTGAGTATTTGTACAATACAGCTAAATGCTACAGGTACAACAATGATTTGGACAGTGCAATCAAAATCCTGACAAATATTATCAACAGCTACCCTGAGAGTAAATGCGCTGCCGATGCAAATTTGCTTTTATTTAGTACTTACATTGACAAATCCATGGAATTAAAAAACAGCCATAAACATAAAGAGAGTGTTGAAGAATTCTTAAAAATATTAGACTTGGAATATCAAAACAACTACGGCTATATGTTAAATTACTACAAAGAAAAAATATTTTCTGATGTTCCCCCGGATATTCTCAAGGATACTGCAAAAAATATGTACCAGCAATGTGAGTACGAGAAAGCTCTTTTTATCTGCAATGCTGCCATTGATTATAACCCTGAGTTTGAAGAAGAATTTACTCAGTATATAGTTAACTGTAAAACAAAAATTATAACTTCTTCAAGCCACGATGAAATTAAACAGCCAGAGCCAACCAGAAAAATATATAGCCCCGAGATGAGCAGGCTTGTCGTTGAAAACAACACAAGTTTTGACTTAACCGTATATTTTGATGGACCGGAATACAGAATAGAGAAATTAGAGCCAGATTCAAAAATAGAAATAGAAATTAAAGCTGGAAAATACAGCATAGCAGCCGAGCTGAAAACTTCAGAGATCACTCCTTATTTTGGGATAATAACTTATGAAGAAAACCAAAAATACCTGCAGCCATTCAGCAGCGTAATTGATTGAGCACCTTAAAAAAATGATTACTTTTCTATTTCTTTCAAGCTACCTGCAATCAGGGCTTTAAAATTATCATCTAAATATCCCTTGACATAGGTTTTATCATTCTCCCTGTCTACGCCCAGATTCATTTCTAATTTAGTTAAAAAATCTTCCATTATACCACCTGCAGCACTTATCCTTTTTAAGATACATTCTTCATTTTCTGATTTCAAACTCTTTACTATTTCATCAACAGTTGCGTTGAACTTGTCAAATGCATCTTTAATGTTGCCGGTAAAAACAGCTTTTTGCCAGAACCACTTTCCGCTATTTTTTTTGTTATACAGATTTAAGAGCCCAAACACATACCCTACATCTGTATTTTTATCCTTGCCAATATCTTTGATTACAGCCATCCTTCTGGACATCGGGGACATTCTTCTAAGTTTTTTAAGATCAATCATATCTCACCCGCTTTTTAGGTTTAACAACTTAATAAATATAATACCTCAAAATCAATAAGAGTAAAACAATAAATACTACATACAAGATATAAATTTATTGTTTTTTATAAAATATCTAAGCAATTTATCTTTACCGTTTTTTATTCCAATTCTCTCTGAAACTGATACTTCTGAATCTCTAATTTTTCTTTCAACATTAAAAATGCTTAATCCGCCCTTAATTTTTGTTAGATCTTTTTCATTATCATTGCCATCTATACCTAACGCCATTGTTAATTTACCAGGTCCATTTGTAAGATTTATTTTTTCTTTAACTCTTCTTCGTTCCCTCATAATATCTATACCCCAGCAAGGTTCCAATGCCCTTATAAGCACAGCCCCAGGTTTCCCTTTCTCCTCAGTTACTGTATTTAAGAGATAATACATGCCATAACATAAGTAAACATATGCTGTACCTGGCTGGGCAAACATTACTGCAGCTCTTGCTGTTGCCCCCCTAAAAGCATGGCTTGCTGGATCACTTTCGCCGTAATAAGCTTCAGTTTCAACAATTATCCCTCCTACTTTTTTGTACCCATTAACTTTTATCAGTGCTTTGCCAAGTAACTTTCTGGCAACAGTTGAAGTATCTCTGCTATAAAAATCCTTTTTTAATATCTTGCAATCAACATAATTTTTATAGTTCATCTTCTACACCAAAAAACCTTCTTCAAATATTTTGTTAA
>Ga0114918_10002961_pt1 | contig 15034 bp, 24 predicted proteins | sample LantaG_FD_87015 | JGI IMG/M metagenome (GOLD analysis project Ga0114918, IMG submission 87015) | Deep subsurface microbial communities from Baltic Sea to uncover new lineages of life (NeLLi) - Landsort_02402 metaG | ecosystem: Environmental > Aquatic > Marine > Oceanic > Sediment | place...
CAACAATGAATTTTAGAGAAATGTTAGAAACATCTCAATTGCATTATAAAGATTTAAGAAGAAGGGGTTGGAAACCAGAAGACGCTCGTCAAGTCCTTCCAATAGCTACTCGTTCTCAGATTGTTGTTGGTGCTAATATTCGAGAATGGCGACATATATTCAAAATGCGTTGTGATCATTTTGCTCATTGGGAAATTAGAAAAGTGATGATTGATCTTTTGAAGTGGTGTCAAAAGAATATACCTATTGTTTTTGATGATTTTAAATTTTTCACTACTGAAAGTGGAATAGAGTATGCTCGCATAATGATGCATTCACATTTAATAAGTGAAGCTATTCAAGAAAACGGTGATGTTGAAGATATCATTAGTCGATTGCCTGTTGAATATCTATTACGAATCAAAAAATATTTAAGTGAAAAAGAAATAGGAGAATAAAGCATGTCAATAAAAGTTATAATTCCCCGTCATGATGAAGCCGTATATAATAGTTATGCTGGCCCTTCTATTCGTAAACAACCGGTTTTAATTTGTGATATACAGGATAAACCGGGTATCGAATTTAGAATGGCTGATAAGTATAATTATGGAGTGCAAGCTCTCATAGCTCAACATCAATTAAATGAAAAAGACATCGTTGTATTCATGCATGAAGATGTTAAGGTGCTAGATCCTTTATTCACTCATAAACTTGAATACATATTTGAACAAAAGCCTGAAATAGGTTTAGTTGGTTGTTGTGGAGCTACATTGTTGACTGAGGCTGGTGGGTGGCATTTAACTGATAATGAAAACTTGCGAGGTCACCTGCTTCAGGAATTTCAGGGTAAAGTGAATCATAATGTTTTTGGAAATAATGTTGGTTTTTTTGATGATTTATGTGTTGTTGATGGTTTTTGTATGGCTGCACGAGCAAAATTGTTTACTCAAGAAGGTATAAAATTTGATAGAGAAGTTGGAACAGTAGATTTTTATGACTTAGATATTTGCTTGCAAATTCTTGAAAAGGGTTATAAAATTGGAATTATAGATATGTTACTACAACACAAGAGTGAGGGTGGTGGCATATTAGCTGAACAATGGAAAGTTTCAAGAGAGCTATTTATTGCTAAATGGAAACAAAAGGGTAAAAGTTTTCCCATCACTTTAGAACAGTTTAAGTTGAAAGATTTTACTGTAAGAGAAGCTGAATTGTCATTGGGTGATATTGAGATTTAATAGGAGGTGTGTATGAAGTGGTTAAAAAAGCTAATAATTAGGATTGGATGGAGTGCTGTTCAGAAGGAAATTATTCAATTCATAAAAAATGATAATTTTCAAAAAATAATTGTTGAAAAGTTACAACCAAAAAAGGATATTAGTATTCTTAATGATGAACAAACGGAAAAATTGCAATTGCTCATCAATAGGAGCGCTAATGAAATTTATGATCTCGTACAAGAAGTGTTGGTAGATCATTTTAGTAAAATAACTGCTGAACAGATACTGGAGAAAATTAACCATGCAAAAAGCAACGTTTAATTTTGAGGTTGGGTGGAAAAATATAATGCCTTGGTTTTTTCATCTTAAAGTTGATGAAAAGGATTTTAATAATACAGGTTTTGAGTGGGTGCTACGAATTCAATGTTTTGGCTTAGCTTTTGAATGGGTAAAGGAGTATACTTATGTCAACCATGGAGTTAATGGATCACCTAAAAGGTATCACGTCAGAGAAGACATGTTATGATCCTAATAATACGGAACACACAAAAAATTATGTTCCTTTTATTATCAGTAGATTTGTCTCAATGTGTGATTTGTTTCTTCCTTTTGTTAATGAAGTTAATAAATATTTAACTGTACTTCGTAAAGAAGATCACCGAACTTATTTTTGGGCACTGTTGCCTCAGCGAAACTTTTATTTCAAATATTTGAAAAAGCCTAAAGAAAATAATGTAGATGATAAAGAAATAATTGGTAAATTTTTTAAATTTGGTACAAGAGATTCTGAGGCTGCTCTTAAACTTCTTTCTCCAGACCAAATTAAAAATATTAGGTCTAAATATAAACATGGTATAGAATAGGAGTTATTATGTCTGAAAAAATTATTAAAAATCAAGCACGTTGTCCAAAATGTCAACAAATAATTGAATCTACTACATTGAAACGCAGAGTTACTTGTAAATGTGGTTACTTAACGATAGATGGTGGATTAGATCAGTTGCTACGAGAAGGTGAACATGATGAGATGTCCCAATTTTATTTTGCTGATTGAGAAAGAAGGTTAAAATGAAGAATAAAGTTATTTTGATTGGTGGTAAAATACACAGTGGTAAGAATCAGTTTGCGATTTTTTTGCAAGAACATCTAAAACAGCTTTTTTCAACAGCTGAAGACGGAGATAGATTTATAAGGCAGGATTTGTTTGCTCATTCATTGAAATGTTGGGCCAACGAAGATTTTAAAAATTTGCAAGTGGTGTTAAGTAAAATAGCTGATGAAATGGTGGATGTAATTACAAGTGATATTTCTATACAAGGAATGCCTGAAGATTTAGAGGAAAAAATTAACAAGCTTCGTATCACACCAAATAATTGGTATGAAGATAAAACTGATATTACTCGAGTGCTGCTCCAGACTTATGGTACTGATATTATGCGCAAGAGAGTTGATGATGATTTCTGGGCTAAAGATACTAAGAAAAGAGTTAAGGAAAAAGGTGCTGATATCACTATTATAACTGATTTTCGTTTTCCTAATGAATATGATGTTATGGCTGATGAAGAGTTGGATCTATACACGGTTTTAGTTGAGCGTGGTGTTGAAACAGATAAACAAATAGCTGCACATTTATCAGAAAATTCTTTAGATGATTTTAGTAACTGGAACTATATTGTTGATAATAATTCTGATTTAATTAGTCTGAAATCAAGTGCTGTTTTGGTTGCAGAAGATATTTGTAATGAAGTCGAAATAAAAGATAATGAAAAACATGTTTTTGTTACTAAGTGGTCTGACCTGTTGACATTTTAAGGAGAATGAATTATGTTTGATTATAGATGTAAAGAATGTGGTGTTGTAAAAGAATATTTTACAAGTCCAAGTGTTCCGAAAGCATTACGACCTCCAGAAGATGGTAAATGTGAAGAATGTGGTGGAGAATTGGAACAATTATTTAGTCCACAAGGACAGAGTTTTGATATTATTGGGTCGTGCTACATGAACGACTATGGGAAGCATGCATGGAAAAAGAATCTGACACCAACCCAACAAGCAAAAGTATTATGTGGAGAAATGGATCCTTATTGACCGTTTAATTTATAAATAATAATGAGATGCAACATTTAACAAACAGGTTCCCCTGTAAAACAGCTACAAAACAAGGAGTGAGAGGACAGTAAGATGAGTGATGAATTGTTGGACGTAAAGTTCACCAGACGTGATAAGCTTAAAAAGAAGTATGAGCATAGGGAGAAAGATAAAAAGTTTCGAACCTTTGTTGAAAACACGCAGCCTAAAAGTCATTACGTGAGGCCTCCAAAAAGTAACTATAGAACTCTTCGAGGGTGGATTGAAGAAGATGAAGATGAAAAAACCTATGGTTGAAAGTAAATAACTAATAAATAGGTCCATATAAAGAAGGAGTGAAAAATTTTTGTTGACTTTTCACTCCTTTTGTTGTATATTAATATAGAAGTGATGATTCAATAGGAGCTATACAAACGATGGCAAAAATGAAATGGGATATTTCCCTTCTTCAAAAAATGGTTGATGAAGGTTATGTTCATGTTAACAAACATCCCACCGAAGATATTTTCATATATAATTACACCCCAAAGACTCAATTTGATTGGGTGTGGAATGATGTAACTATGAAATGTCGAGGGCTAATACTCAACAGCTATGGTGATGTTGTAGCACGTCCATTCGAAAAGTTTTTCTCCTTAGAACAGCTGGACCATATGCCTGAAATAGTAGTCCCACATGGTCTTGAACCATTTGAAGTTTCAGAAAAAGTTGATGGAAGTTTGGGAATTTTATACTGGGCCCGTTTACAACCTGATAAGTCTGCAATATTTTCTCCGCAGATAGCAACAAGAGGCTCTTTTGTTTCAGATCAAGCAATAGAAGCTAATAAAATGCTGGCGGAAAAATACAAATTTGTTAAGTGGGATCCTTATTTAACATATTTGTTTGAAATAATTTATCCCAGCAATCGGATTGTTTGTGATTATGGTTCAGAACGTAAGTTAGTTTTATTAGCTGTCATTGACACGGTTACTGGCCGGGAATTAGATGTGAGAGCTAATTGTCCAGCAGGAATTGAAGTTGTAAAGATGTATAGTGGTGTGACTGACTGGCAATCAATAACCAAACAATATGCTGGAGATGGTAGGGAAGGATTTGTAATTCGCTTTTACTCTGGTCTTCGTATTAAAATTAAATACGATGAATATAAGAGAATGCATCGAATACTTTGTAACACTACGGAGCGAACTGTTTGGGAACAATTGATGTTGAATAATTCGATGGATTTTATGCTTGAAAATATTCCGGACGAATTTTATAACTGGCTAAAGCAAACTATTGCCAATCTTCAAACTCAGTATGATGTTATAAAAAGTTTTTGTATTCAGCAACTGCATGATATCAAGTGCAGATTATCTGCTGCAGATATGCTTGAATCTCGTAAAGCATGGGCAATTGAGATTCAAAGAGTTGGTGATACTTATGGCAACAAATATAATGGTATTATGTTTGGAATGATCTCTGGACGTACTACAGAACAAATTGATGTAATGATTTGGAAGTTGTTAAAGCCTTCTGCAAACAAACCTTTTAAGGAAATTGTTGATGAGTCATAAAAATATTTTGTGGTCTGAATTAGGAAGTGAACAAAAAGTTATTCATATAGTTATGCATGACTTTCCTGATCCGGATTCAATTGCATCTGCAATGGGTGTTAGTCAGATTCTTAGAATGGTGGGTAAAACAGTTGGTAATATTTACTACACTGGAGAAGTTTCTCATCCACAGAATAGAACAATGATTACTTTACTCGGCGCAAACATAATCAATTATGTTAACGAACCTTTTGAAGATGGAAGTGATGTGGTTGTTGTGGACACAAATGGGGTTGGTCCAGGAACCAATCAACATCAAATTAATCCGGAAAAGATTAATTTATTGGCCATTATTGATCACCATAAAAGCAAACACGTTAATTCCAAAGATGTTGCGATTGATTCGCGGCAAGTTGGCGCTTGTTCTTCCATAGTGTGGGAATATTTAGAAGGGTTGAAATTTGACTTTTCTACAGAAGTGGGTCAATTGTTATCTACTGCATTAGTGACTGGGATATTTACTGACACTCAATCACTACAATCAGATAATATTTCAACAATTGATTTTAAAGCCTATCAAGATTTGCTGCAAAATGTTGATAAACAAAAGCTTAAAAACATTATGAACTACCCACTTCCTTCATACTTGTTTGAATTGAGACAAAAGGCCTTCATGGAAAACAATCAACAATTGACTGAGTCGATGATTGTTAGTGGTATTGGAATAATAAAGGGGGGTAAACGTGATGCCCTTCCTATAATCGCGGATGAGTTGCTTAGAATGAGTGGTATTCAAACTTCAATTGTGTTCGCAATTGTTGATGATAATATCGATATTTCAATTAGATCTAATGACGTCACTTTGGATGTGGGTCATTTTGCTCAGACGGTTTTTGGGGCTGGAGGGGGAAAACGGGGATCAGGTAGAGCTCTCATTCCTCTTGGGTTTTTTAAGTTGAGTGATGATGAGGCTATGAATGTTCGAGTGTGGGAAGTAGTTAAAGAAATTATTTTTGATAAAATTCACGTTAGTGTTAAAGGAGATTGAAATGAGTTCATTGTTGGTGCAGTTAGTTCGTATTAGATCAATTGAAAACCATCCAGATGCAGACAAACTTGAAATTGCTTATGTTAATGGTTGGCAATGTGTAGTACGTAAAGGATCTTTCACTGTGGGGGAATTGGTTGTATATTTTCCAATCGATAGTGTTCTTCCTCAACGTCTCAGTGATGCTATTGGTATTACACAAATTCTTTCCAATGGTCGAGTTCGCGCGGCAAAACTTCGCGGGGTTTCTTCATATGGTGTGCTTTGGAAAGCAGAAGCAGCTGAAGAATATATCTATCCCCCACCTTTTGATAAACGTACTTTCAGTGAAGGTATGAATATTGCAGAGGGGCTCGGGGTAACTAAATGGGAACCACCTTTGAATTTGAACATTTCTGATGCTGCGGTACCAAACTCAGAGTTCTATAAGTACACTGATATTGAAAACATGAGAAACTACCCTGCAATAATTCAGGATGGAGAATTAGTGGCAATAACAGAGAAGCTGCACGGACAAAATCATCGCGCGGGGATCATTAATGGTGAATTCGTGGCTGGAGGTCACAACATACAATTCAAAGAAAATGAAAAGAATCGTATGTGGCACGTATTCAATGATAATATGAAGAATATGTTGCGAAGCATTTCAACAGCAAAAGCTTCCATGGGTCAAGAAAATGGCGCGAGTGTAATAATGTATGGTGAAGTGCTTGGTTGTCAGGATCTCATGTATGGACTCACTAAAGGACGGTTTGCTTACAGTTGCTTTGATATTAGTGTGAATGGAATGTACATGAATTATGAAGAGTATGTTGACTGGTGTAATAAATTTAATGTGCCCACCGTCCCTCTACTTGCTAAAGTTAATTTTAGCATGTATGACGTGTTGAAATTCCAGAACTCAAAGACTGTTTATGGAGGTGCTGATAATATAATGGAGGGTGTTGTTGTTCGACCACTAAAAGAACGATTCAATATTCACATCGGTCGTGTTGTTTTAAAGTATGTGTTCCAGCAATATTTGGACCGTAAAGGTGGATCTGAATTTCATTAATGAGTGTATAACCCTATGGTGTAATGGACAACATAGGTGATTCCTAATCTCCAGATCTTGGTTCGATTCCAAGTAGGGTTAATTTAACTTGTTAAATGAAGTTAAGGTTGTTTAACTTGTTAAATGAAGTTAAGGTTGTTTAACTTGTTAAATGAAATTAAATGAAATTAAATGTTGCTTTTCGACCTATTTCATAGTATATTATTAATATGAACAGTGAGATGGTTGAAAAGGAGCTGAAGGTGGTAGTTAAAAAGGAAGAATTCAGAGTTTCTGCTGATGGTTCACATATTCAATGTCCTGCTTGCAGAAAAACAGTTCGTGTTCTTGAAAATGGCACGATTGCTCGCCATGGTTTCAAGTGTGAAGGTTTCTCTGATCGTCCTCAATCAGAAACCGGTTCAACTAAAGAAAATGAATGTCCTATTTCACTCATGTTGGTTGAGAGTGGGTACGTCGAAACTCGTGAAATCCGTGAGATGGCTAAGTTGGCCTTTATTCGTTTGAAGGCAAAACGCAGATGGTAACCTTAAACCAACAAATTGCTGATCAGTTTAGTGAAATGGCTAACATTATTAGCCAAACTAAAACTAATTCAACTGATGGATTTAGGGCAGCTGCATATGATAAAGCAGCTGCAAAACTCAAGCAATGTTCTATTGATCTTTCCACTCTATCTGTTAAAGACATTCAACAGACTCTTGGAGTTGGGAAAGCCAGCGCTGAAAAGATTGATCAGGCTCTTTCTGCAACTGATAAGATGATTCCAAAATTGAAACAAATGAGAGAATCATTCAAAATTATTGCGGATGAAAACAGCATTTATGGTCCGAGTGATTTTTCATCTGAACAACATCATGTTCCAGTCCGGAGAATTCTCAGCATTCTCAATCCTACTAAATCAGTAATAGAAGTGCAAGGTCTTTCACCAGATAAAAAAGTATACATTGTTGAATTGGGTAAGGCTGATCAGAATAGAATTACAAAAATGATCGGTGGTGTTTCAATGCCTGTTATCGGTCAGGATAGAGAACGTAAAAACAGTATTCGTCGTCGAAGTTACAAAATGGAGTTCTATGTCTATTTCTTTTGAGATGGTTGTTAATCTTGCGGCTTTTGGTGTCATGGTTTGTGGTGCATTTCTCAACATTAAAAAGAATCGTTGGAGTTTTATTCTTATGTTGATGGGAAATCTACTATTTGCAATTGCTGCTTTTACTACACAGCAGTGGATTCTCGTAATGATGTTTGTTTTCAATATGAGTACTTGTATTTGGGGTTTCATCAAATGGTCTACTCAAATCACAAGAACTGTTGAATGTTGAAGTGAAAAAAAGTATATTAAGTAGGTGAATAAAAAGGAGTTAATGGATGGCTTGGACAGTTATAAAACCACTAGAACCATTTTTGCAGATAGGTGATGTATTTGCACAACATTCACTGTATGGATCTTGTAAAACCTCTTATTGGAAGGTGAAAGATATAAAAACTAGTTATGACAGAGGGATAACTATAGAATTGGTACGGTCAGAAAGAGATATATTACTATCATATCGAGTCATCAAGTGCAATAAAAATGGCCTCGAATTTAAGGATACAAACGGCTTTGATGTCAAAATTCTTGATAAATATCTAAAAATGACGGAAGAGCAAAAAGCATCTTCTCAGCAATTTATTCCTTTTATTTTAATTAAGAGACATACTTCTGAACAAAGTGTGGTAGAAAAAGCATATACAGAAGAAGGTATTAAGGCTGGGAGAGATAAACGGCGAATTGGGTATCTTATGAATCGCATTGCTCGTGATACGAAAGAGTTAAATAAACTGTTTGCTATGTATCCTACAGAAAAATATACTAAAGGTTGATTAAAACATATATAGTTGTTAGTGATATGCTCGAATAGCCCAACGGTAGAGGCAATACGCTTAAGACGTATAAAGTGAGGGTTCGAATCCCTCTTCGAGTAATAAATTTATTGCAGGGTCGAGTAGTGGTTTAGCTCACTGGCCTCATAAGCCAGCCTTCTGTAAAGAAGACGAAGGTTCGAATCCTTCCTCTGCTACCAATTTAATGAAAGTGTATATCAGCTCCGGTAGCCCAACGGTAGAGGCAATGGTCTAAGAAGCCATGTAGTGTGGGTTCGAATCCCACTCGGAGCACCAGAATTAGTTTTGCCTCTATAGCTTAATGAAAAGCACCAACCTCGTAAGTTGGAAGATTACAGCTCAAATCTGTATAGGGGCTGTTGATATAATATGATCCTGTAGCAGAGTAGACAATCATGCGCTTAGTTGCAACCTAAGAGACGACGGTTGGATTCCGTCCAGGATCTCCATTAAATAGTTAATTGATGAAGGGAAGATTGATGATTAAGAAATTTGCAGGGATAATTTTGGCAGCTTTGTTGATGGAAGGATGTGTAAAATCATTTGAAGTTCCTACATTGAGTGATGTGAGGCTTTACAAAATACTTTATCAAATTAAAGATAAAGATGTCATAGATACTGTTAAGATTCCTGTTGGGTATAAAATTCTTTATAAAAGACAGTAGTATAGAACATAAGCCTGCGTAGCTCAGCTTGGTAGTAGCACCTCCTTGGTAAGGAGAAGGTCTTGGGTTCAAGTCCCAACGTAGGCTCCAATATAATAATGGAGGGTCTGACCTCATTGGTGCGGGGAATAGTCTTGAAAACTATGGGTCGTCTGTGAAGGCGATTTGTGAGTTCAAATCTCACACCCTCCTCCATTTTGCTCCGGTAGCCCAACGGTAGAGGCAATGGTCTTAGAAACCATGTAGTGTGGGTTCGAATCCCACTCGGAGCACTAAATATTTTCATGTAAAAAGGAACATATAATGGAAAAGTGTAGTGATGAGATAGATATGCTGATAGAGGATTTTAAAACATTCAATGAAGCTGTCAACATAGCTACTGCAGCTAAAGAATTTGCGGAACTAGCTCATAAAAATCAAGTAAGAAAATTTTCAGGTCTGCCTTATTTTGTTCATCCTGAATCAGTAGCCAACTTAGTGATGAAGCACACTAAGGATTTAACTCTCACTGCAGCTGCCTACCTACATGATACTCTCGAAGATACTCCCACAACATATAATGAGCTCAAAGAAAAATTCAGCAAAAAAATAGCGGACCTTGTCTATGAATTGACTTCAGCTGATAAGGATGAACAACAACGTGTTGGCGGTAAAGCAAAATATTTGACTGCTAAAATGGAAAAAATGTCCAGTGATGCTCTAACCATTAAGTTGTGTGATCGTTTGGATAATGTTAGTGATAAAGGAGCTCCAGCTAACTTCAAGGAAAGATACTATTCAGAGACTAAATATATTCTTGATAATTTAACAAGATCGCTTAATGGTATTCAACAAGAAATAATTAAATTGATAAAACAAAAAATAGGAGTTGATTAAGTTGAATAAATTAAGTATTATATTAAAACTAAGTGGAATAATTACTTCTATTTTAAACTATGGAAGAATGTTTTTGTCTGCAGTTAGAAAGGATGATAAGAAGGTGTTTATAGATGAAGATGTGGGCGATTCACAAGAGGAGATGGAGAAAAATTCAGAGCTACAAAAAAGAATGTATGTTATTGTGCGAGGGGATCTGAGTTCTTCATATAGAATGGTGCAAGGAGCTCACGCACTTGCTGAATTTCAATTGAAATATCCTGAAGAATGGTTGGAATGGAATAATCACACACTCATTTTTTTAATGGTTCCCAATCTTCGAGCTCTAAGAATGCTTGTTTATGGAAGAACAGAAAAAAATAATGGAGAATTGGGAGTAGTTTTTCAAGAACCAGATTTAGATTGCCAACTAACTGCTATGTGTTGCTATACTGATGGTGTGGAATTTGCTCAACTTCCACTAGCTTAATGATACGGGAGAAGATTGTTGTGACAAATCTTTTTTATAAAAAAGCTGAACCATTTATCCTCTATGCATTAAGTGATTTAATTGCAAACAAAAGAGCTCTTCGTCTTATTTTATCACCAACAATAAACTCATCTTCTGTTCCTACAGTTAAGGGTATAGAGTGTAATGGTTTTTATTGTGGTAAAGGAAAAGAATTTGGGATGGCTATGAAGAAGCCAGTTAAAGAATGGTTTTCAGTATTTGTACATGAATATTGTCATTTTTTACAACACAGAGAGAAGTTTAAACCATTTATGAAAATGGAAATAACCGATAAAAACTTTCCCAATTGGGATTTATGGTTAGCTGGTGAAAGAGAATATGGTGAAGAAAAATTGAAATATGCTTTTAAAACAATCCAAGATGTTGAGTGGGATTGTGAAAGACGTGTACTTGAGCTGATTGATAAACATTCTTTACCAATAGATCCATTACATTATGCGAGAGAAGCTAACTCATATGTTATGTTTTACAGTGTTGCATTGAGACTTAGACGTTGGTATGTTAAGGAGCCTTATAAAATTAAAGCCATCTGTGACAGACTTTCCACAAAACTATATACATTGGAAGAGATGTATAATCCTCCAGTTTGGTTTATTGAAGAAATTCAAAAATATTGTTTTTGAAGAACATAATATAGGATTTTTAGATGAGAATTTTATGGTGGGGTCCCATTAGCGTTATTTATTTTGTGCTGTGTGCTTTACTTTCTCATAAAGTTAGCGTAAATTCATCAACTAAACAAATGTGGTTTTTATATGCTTTTGGGGGCCTAATTCAAATGTGGCCCTTTGTTGCAATCAATTCCAAAAATTTATTGATCGATGGTTTACTTTACGATCTTTTGATGGTCACCTCTTATATTGTAACTATATGTGTGTTAGAAAAGGTTACACCAACCCCCCAACAAATTGTTGGAATGATAATGATGGGTGTTGGTTTATGTTTAGTACATTTTCGATGAAAGAGAAAAAATATGTTTAAAATTTATGAAGAGCGCCCAGGCTCAAAAATTATTTGTATAGTATTTGATACACAATATGAATTAACTTCCTCCTTTTTGCGCCTTCAAGAATTTTATGAGTGTCCTGATGAAGAATTCAGGGGTAAATTCTTCACACATGAACAATATATGGACTATTATGCAACTACTCATAAAGGAAAGTTTTCTTACTTTGAGGATTGGGGTGGTTTCAATATAACGGATGTTGCCTTTAAACAGTTTTGTGCTCTTTTTCTTCACAACATGTGGAAAAAAGAGTTGATGGTGATAAATTCAATTAATGAATTTATCGCAGAAAAAGATATTAAAGGTTCATTTTATATAATTGCCTACCATAAAGAAGACAAAAGAGAAAATGAATTTATTGAACATGAGTGTGCTCACGCTTTCTGGTACCTCAATTCTGAATATAAAAAGGAAATGCAAAAACTTCTTGAAAGGTTGCAGAGAGTATATCCTAAAGCTCTCAATTCAATGAAAAAGAAGTTGATGAAAATGGGCTACTCTGAAACAGTGATGGAAGATGAATTACAAGCATATATTTCTACCACAAATAGAGTACGACTACATAAAGATTTCAATATGAGTAAACATATAGGCTTTGATGAACTTTATTTTGAAATAAGTTCGTTTAGATCTACATTTAATCTTTTCTGGCTACCACAGTCAAAACAATAATTCGATAAATAGGATGGAACATGATTCTTAATATAATTGCAACTGCAGTTGGTTGGATAACTTTACTAATAGGAAGCATGTGGCTGATTGGTCAATTTATAATATGGTTATTTGGAGAAATAAAAGTAGTTGGTAAACAAAAATTTCTTCAAGAACTGCAACAAACATTAGATTCTTTGACGCATCATTGCCACACAGAGTATCCAGAAATTGAAAAATGTTGTGAAGTTATTTCATCCAAGATGAGTGGTAAACCCATTATGAGCCCACAGCAATTTTTAACCTGGTTGAGAAAATATCAGCCTAAAATGTAAGGAGACATAATTATGAGTGAACAACAATTTGAAATTTCAAAGAAGTTTAGTAAAGTTTCAAGAGATAGACTGCTAACGTGTGCACCTGAATTACAAAAATTGTTTTCTGTGGTTGTCGAAAGATTTGATTGCACTATAGTGCAAGGAAGACGTAGTAAAGAAGAACAGAATAAATATTTTAAAGAGGGTAAAAGTAAAGTTGTTTGGCCGAACTCCAAACACAATGTAATAAATCCTACTGATCTATCAAGAGCTGTTGATGCTGCTCCATTTATTGATGGTAATATTTCTTGGGAAACCAAACAAAGTTATTATTTTGCAGGATATGTGATGAGAGTTGCTGATGAGCTTGGTATCAATATAAGGTGGGGTGGTTCGTGGGATATGGATCGAGATGTGAATGATCAAAAATTTAATGATGTTTGCCATTTTGAGTTAAAATAGACCTGTTGTCTTTTGGTAAAAGAAGAAGTATATTATTAATGTTGTTGAAAAAGCAACAAATAAAAGTTGAAAAAGAAACTGTTGATCTTTCAAAATAAAAGATGTATATTTAATAAAGAAAACAGTTAAAACATAAGTAGTTTAGAATTCGAAAAGTTGTAGTTATTAAAAGTTAGAGGAACCTATGAAAAGTATTATTAACACAGTAAAACAAGAGCGAAACTATCCAGCACAAGCTGTGAAAGCCTTGCAAGCTATGTATAATGATAAAGGCTTTAATGGAGAACCCTCATCATAAACGAACCGCGCTAAAAGAAATGATAATTAGTGGCGGTTCTTGAAAAAGAAACCGCCACTTTTCGTTTATGAAGGATATAGTGAGAATATAGATGCTCAAATAGCCCAACTGGTAGGAGGCAACAACCTCAAAAGTTGTAAAGGTGTGAGTTCGAATCTCACTTTGAGCACCAAAAAATTATGGGGACGGACATGTGCGTAGAAAGCGCAATTAGTGATGACGTCTATTAACACTGATTCTCAGAGTTGAGATGAGTAGTTCGTAACTACACGGCCCCACCAGTAGCATGAGTAGAAAAGTATACTATCAATGTATAACTCAGTGGTAGAGATCTCTTGTGATTAGAGATGGGCGAGGAGTTCGATTCCCTCTACATTGATAGTTGAATTTAAAATGAAAACAGGGAGTGGGGTAACGGCTGCCCACTACATTCGGGATGTAGTATAAGTGGGTTCAACTCCCACCTCCTTGATAATGAAAGATTTGCATCTGTCGCATAGTGGCCCATTGCGCCTGCCTTCCAAGCAGGATATGATCGTGAGTTCAAATCTCACCAGATGCACCAAGTTGTTTATCAGCATGTAACTCAGTCTGGCCAGAGTCCCCGATTTGGATTCGGGTTGTCGGAAGTCAAATCCTCCCATGCTGACCAAGTTTTACTGGCTTGTCGTATAAAGGCATTACACGGAGCTGTTAACTCCGAAGATGATGGTTCAAATCCCTCCGAGCCAGCCAATATTGAGGAATCTCGTCTAATTATGAGGACGCTCCCCAGCACGGGGAGAAATTGATGGAACGTGTCAACTTAACGGTGGGCAGTCATAACATCAGATTCTTCAAATTCTTTGAAATTAATATATTGGAGTAGCATAGTGGCCTAATGCACTTCGCTCATAACGAAGATATCGAGAGTTCAAATCTCTCCTCCAATACCATAATTAATTAAAATGGGGGATGGGTCTGCTTGGAGTGGATTATGAGGGGGGATTAGTTTATTTGGAAAAACATAAGCTTTGCACGCTTAAGAGTCCGGATCATAGCCGGAATCCTCCATGGAGAAGAATATATGAAAAAAGATAGAAAATGTCAATATTGTAATAAAACTTTTGTTGCAATAGAAGGAAAAGTGTTTTCCAATCATGTTAAAAGGTGTGAAAAAAGTAAGCATGATATATTTATTCAAAACCTGAAAAAAGGATTGAAAAAACATTTTGATAATAAATTAGGAAAACTTAAAAAATTTAATGTTGTTTGTAAAAAGTGTAATAAATCTTTCACAGTGATTGAAAGAGAAAAACATTTTCCTTTAAAAATGAATTATTATTGTTCTTTGCAGTGTTCTAATAGTCATCCTAAAACAGCAGAACAAAAAAAGAAAATAAGTGTTGGTGTTAGAAATTCAGAAAAATCAAAATTATCAAGATTAAAAAGAAGAAA
>Ga0114918_10002962_pt1 | contig 15033 bp, 7 predicted proteins | sample LantaG_FD_87015 | JGI IMG/M metagenome (GOLD analysis project Ga0114918, IMG submission 87015) | Deep subsurface microbial communities from Baltic Sea to uncover new lineages of life (NeLLi) - Landsort_02402 metaG | ecosystem: Environmental > Aquatic > Marine > Oceanic > Sediment | place: Baltic...
CGTCGGGGCGGTGGTGGATGGGCCCTCAACCTCCTCGCCCCCTCCTCCAGTCATCCCGGGCAGGTCCTGCAGGCGTACGCGCTGCGCGTCGATGGTGGTGGCCGAGCTGGGGAGGGGCGCCGGCGCCTTGCCCTTGCAGCCCGGCACCAGGCAGGCCTTGGGCACCGCGCACCGGTACCCGCCCTCAGCGGGAAAAGGGATGGCCGTCGCGGCCCCGCATTTGGCGCACTCAAAGGCCAGGCTGGTGACCAGCGGGCGGACGCCCGTCGCCCGGACGACAACGCCCGTGACGGACACCAGGCGGCCGACCGCGGCCGCGCGCAGGTCGCGCAAGGGCAGGGCGGCCGAGGGCGGGAGGCTGGTCAGGCGGACCCGGATGGGGGTGGTGGACAGCGAGGCCGAGGCAAAGGAGGAGGAGGAGGCGGGCGCGGCGGGGATGCCGAGGGCGGCCGCGCCGTCGGCGGGGCGGGCGTGGAAGAGGACCTGGAGAGACAGAGAGAGAGAGAGAGGAGGTCGGGTGGAGGGGGAGCTGTCTTTTTGCTTCGCTCGAAACGGCGCGGCGCGTCTCTCTTTCTTCCCTCCCTCCCTCGTTCACCCACCTCGTGCGCGGCGGCCGCGATGCAGGCCAGTCCCTCTGTCGGCTGCACCTCCAGGCTGGCCACCAGGTTGGGTGACCGCGTGCCCGAGGCCAGGGCCGTGTAGTCCAGGGCGAGCGCGACATGCTGGCGCCCGGGCGCGACGGCCGCGCCGGAGCGCAGGAGGGGCCAGCCGGGGCCTGAGGAGAAGAAGCCCGCCAGCTCGGCCGTCAGCTCGGCGCGGCGGTCGTCGGGCGTGTAGTCCTCGCCGAAGTACAGGGGCCAGGAGGCCGGCATGGGAGCGGCCATCGTCGCGCGCAATTCGCGGCGCGTGAGAGAAAAATACGCGAGTGCGGCGGAGAGGGGCATGAACTCCCCACCGCGCTCCACTCAATCCCATCAACGCCATCATCAACACGGCCGCCCGCCCTCCTCCCCCGCCGCCTCAGCCCCGCCTCCAGGAGTAGGAGGCGGCTCCTCCACCGCCGGCGCCTCAACATCGCCCTCACCACCACAATACCCGCCACCACCCACCGGCTCGCACTCGTCACCAGCGCCATCCCCGGCCACGCTCCCCGCGGGCGAGGCGCGGCAGGAGGGGAGGCGCACGCCCACGCACGCACCGCCGTCGGGGCCGATGACCAGGGCGGGGGGCGGGGCGGGTGGGCAGGCGCCACCCGGCCCGCCGGCCTTGCCGTGAGGTGAGGAGGAGGAGGAGGACGGCCCCCCTCCACCACCACCACCACCCATCTCAGCCAGGTTGATGGAGCGGCGCCCCGTGTACACGGCGGGCGGCGGCGGCGGCGGGGGTGGGCCCCACAGCAGGCGGACCAGGCGACCCCGCAGCCCGGTCGGCGGGGGCGGTGGTGGGACAGCCCGCCCCGCCCCCGCCGCGGTGGCCGCCTCCGCTGCGCGCGACCGGCGCGACCAGGCGCGCAGGGACCAGAGCAGCACGCCCGCGCCCGTGACCGACAGGACGACAGTGACCTGTGCCAGGGCGGACGACGCAGCGCGGGCGGGACCCGTCCGCTCGCCCGCGCAGTCCGGCCCCGCGCCCGGGCAGGGCACGCCCAGGGACGTGCCCCGCACGTCCAGCGCGTCCTCTGGCAGCCCTGTGCTGCCGGCCTCCCCGCACAGCCCGCACGAGCCGACCAGGGAGACGACCGCCCGCCCCGCCGCGATGGGCGAGAGAGGCGACGCCCAGGCCGGCGGGATGCCGCCGCTCCAGGCGTTGTGGCCCAAGCGGGCCAGGGTCAGGCCGGGCGCGGTCATGCCCAGGCCCGGCGGCAGCGGGCCAGACAGGCGGTTGGCAGACAGGTCGAGCGAGCGCAGGCCAGCCGGCAGAGTCCAATTGATCGGCAGGAGCCCCGCCAGGGGCGCGCTGCAACCCGCCGGGCTGCCGCGCGGGGAGCAGGCCAGGGACAGGCTCACGACGGACCCGCCCTCGCACGCCACGCCCGCCCAGGGGCAGCAGGCGGAGGTGGGGGAGGCAGTGCCGCTGCTGCCGCCCGGGTCTTCAGGCCGCGCGCACGCCCTGCACCGGTCCGTCCGGCCGCAGGGTAGGGAGGCAGTCGCATTCCAGGTGGCCAGCCGGTTGGCGGGGTCGGTCAGGCCGGACGTGAGGGCGAGAAGGGAGGCGACTGTGAGAGAGAAAAGGAGGGGGGGAGAGGAGAGAGAGTGGTTGGGGTTCGTGCCCGGATGAGGGAGGAAAGGGCATGCCTTCCTACGGCCGACCCAGTGCCTCACGCTGTTTTACGGCACCCGAAAGACCTTCCCTGTATCTCTGCACTCCCAGAGGGTGCGCGCGGGGAGAGCGCGGAGACCGGGAGCGGTCGCCCGCGGGCGTGGAGGACTGGGAATGCCACACGCGCACGCATCCTCTCTGCACCCATCTTTACCATCGCCCGCCGGGTCGGCCGCCGACCGGGCGGCGCCAGCCAAGAGGACCAGCCACAGGACTAGGGGCGCCATATACTCACGAAAGCCCCCGGGAAACCAGGCCGGAATCGAGATGGGCGGGTCCCTGCCCCCTGCTTTTTTTTAGAGTGGGGTTTTAGTCTTACCGCGCCCGCTCTCGCTCGCTCTACATTTCTCGAGGCTGGCCGGCCGCGCAGCATCCGCCTCGCAAAAAACCGCGCGCGCGAAGCCCCGCCACCCGCCTACCTCTCCGCCACCATGGACTACCACCCCAACGACCTGGAAGAGGCTGCCGCAGCCCAGGCGGAGGAGCTGGAGGCCGCCGCAGCGGCCGCCGCCGGCGCGAGCGAGGACGACGTTGACGACGACGACGACTTTTCGGAAGAAGACGGCGACGAGGAGGAGGAGGACCCGGACGACGAGGACGACGACGACGACGGCGACACCTACGAGGACTACAGCGATGGCGTGGATGAGGCGGCCCTGCTGGCGGGCGTGGCGGCGCCGCCCGGGCGGCGGCGGGTGGGCGCGGCGGGACCCGGGCAGCATGCCACCGCCACCCCCGCCGAGGCTGCGCCGACCAACCCGCTCTTCCCATCTGGCGACGCCGCCGCCGCCCGGGTGGCGGCCATCGAGGCCCTGCCCGGTGGGCGGCGCGGCAGTGGAGCGCCCACGGACGCACCCTACCTGGCGTACGCGGCCGGTCGGCGGCGGCAGGATGACGGTGGGGCGGGCCCCGGCCCCTCCACGGCCGCCGCCGCCATGGCCGCGGCGGCCACCTGCCCACCACCCACCAAGCGCCCGCGCCGGTCCGCCGCCGCCGCCCTCCACGCCGCGCCCGCCGACGTCTTTGGCGTGACCGCGGACGACATTTTTGGGGCGGACATGCTGGGCAGCGGGTCGGCCGCGCCCGGCGCCCGGCGGCGGGCCAAGATCCGGGAGCGGCTGCGGGTTGGGCGGCGCGCGCGCGGCGTGCGCGCCAAGCTGCCCCCGCCCGCCGCCCGGGCCCGCATGTCGGACGCCAACATGGCCATCGTGGCTGGCGACTACGCTCAGGCGACGGCCCTTCTCAAGGAGGCGGTCCGCCTCGCCCCCAACTGGCCAGAACCGTACGAATCGCTCGGGTCGGCCGCCCTCCAGGCGGGCGACAGCGTCCGAGCGATGAACTTCTTCTTCATCGCCGCCCACCTGCACAAGGGTCGGCCGGCGGGGAAAGTACGGGCCGCTAAAAAAGCGGCGGCCGCCCGGGCGTCGGCTCGCCGCCGCAAGGAGCGGGAGGCCGGCATCGGCGGCGATGACGAGGACGACGAGAGCGAGGAGGAGGAGGAGGAGGAGAGCGAGGAGGAGAGCGAGGAGGACGGGCGCCGCCGCCGCCGCCAGCGGCAGCAAGCCGGCTCCTCCTCCTCGGACGGCGGACGTGAGGACGACGACGACGACGACCCCTACACCGCCGCCTGGCGCCGCTTGGCCAAGATGTCCGCCGACCACGGCATGCTGCGGCAGGCCATTTATTGTCTGACAAAACTGGTCGCCCGGCGGCGCGGCGACGAGGACGCGGCATGGGACCGTGCAGTCATGTATGCCCAGGTCGGGGAGCACCGGGCCGCCCTGCGCGGTTTCACCCGCCTGGCCCGGTCCCGGCCGGGCGACGGGGACGTCGTCAAGTGGGTGGCCCGCATGCACCACGCCCTGCGCGACCCCGGCGCCGCGGCGGCCGCCCTGGAGGGCCTGCTGGCGGCCCACCCTGCCTCCGTCGACCTGACCCACATCAACATGCTGGCCGAGCTGCGCCTGGCGGGCGGGGACGCGGCGGGCGTGGCCGCCCTGGTCGCCCGGGCACGCCGCATGGTGGCCGAGGAGCGGGGCTCCGACGAGGAGGGCGGCGGGAGCGGCGAGGACGCGGAGCCGGCCCTGCCCGCGGATCTGGAGATCAAGGCCGCGGCCGCCGACGCTGCGCTGGGCGACGCGGCCGCGGCCCGGGACCGCCTGGTCCGGTGCGTGCTGGGCGGGGAGGTTGGCGCCGCGCCCGACCTGCTGGAGGCCGCGGGCGGCCTGCTCATGCAGGTGGGCGCGCACGAGGACGGGGTGGCCGCCTTCCAGCGCGCCCTCGTGAGCAGTGGCGGCGGCGAGGCCGGCCAGGCGCCCCCGCCGGCCGCGCTGTGGGAGCGCCTGGCGTCCGCGGCCCGCGCGGCCGGCGGCCCGGGCGGCGAGGCGGCCGCCCTCCGAGGTCTGCTGGCCGAGGAAGGCGCCCCGCCTGACACGCACGCGGAGGCCGCCCTGCGCCTGGCCGAGCTGGCTGTGCGGACGGGCGACCTGACGGCCGCCCGCCGCCTGCTGGGGCGGGAGGAGGAGGGTGGAGATGGAGACGGCAGCGTCGGGGGTGGTGGACTTGAACAGGACGACGCCACCCTGGCCGCCGCGGCCGCCGCCCTGGCAGGCCCCGCGGGCGGCGCCGGCGACCGGCCCGGCCGGGCGGCCGACTTGCTGCTAGACTTGGGCGAGGCGGACGCGTTCCTGGCCGCGGTCGCCCCGGCCGCGGTCGCCGCGCTGGACCGGGCGGAGGCGGCGGCCGCCCTGCGGTCCCGCCTGGCTCCGGACGTGCGCAAGGCCCTGGCCCGCCGAGCCCGCGGAGGAGGAGGTGGGCCTGGCGGCCCTGCTGCTGGTGCGCCCACCAATGCGGTCGCCGCCCTCGCGCCGCCAGCGGAGGCGAACGCCGCGGCCGCCGCCGCGGCCGCCCAGGCCGCGACCGAGGTTGGCGAGGCGGCCGCCGTCTTCAAAGGGTTTGCCGTCCGGGACCGGCGGCGGGCGCACATCCGCACCGCGGACGAGGCGGCTGCCGTCCTGGACGCAGCCGTGGAGGGCGGTGAGGCGGCTGCTGCTGCTGCTGCTACCGGTGCTGATCCCGCGGAGGAGGAGGAGGAGCAGGATGCGGACGCGGGCGCGGCCCTGGTCCCCGCGGCCGCGACCAAAGGCGTGGCCGCCGCACCGCTGGACGCCGACGGCTTTCGCGCGGCCGCCCGGGTCGCGCGCGCCCTGCTCACCAAGGCCGCGTCCGGCGGCGGGGCGCGCGCCGCCGCCGACCGGGCGGCCGCCCTGGTCTCCCGCCTGGCCGCCTTTGTGCACAAGCCCCGCGGCCGGGCGGCGGCCGCCGCCAGTGCGGCCCGCGGCCCCGACGGCGGCGCGCGGTGGGGACCCGCCGCGACCGACGCTCTGGCCCTGCTCCAGGCAGACGCCGCCCTGCTGTCCGGCGCTGTCCCGGACCCGGCCCGCGCCATCGGCCTGCTGCGCGCCGTGTGCGCCCGCCGCCGGGATGACAACGCGGCATGGAACGCGTACGCCCGGGCCGCCACGGCCGCGGGCGCGGCCCGGGGCGGAACGCGCTGGCTCGGCGCGGTGTGCGAGGGCATGAAGGGCGACGAGAGTGAGGAGGACGAGGACGACGAGGACGAAGAAGACGACGCCCGCCGCACGCCCCTGCCCCCGCTCGTCCTGCTGGGCGCCGCCCGCACCTGCGGCGGCGACCCGGCCCGGGGCGCGGCCGACCTGGCGGCCGCCCGGGCGGCCGCGCCGGGCGAGCCCCTGCCCGCCCTGGGCCTGGCCGTCTCCCTAGCCGCCCTGGCGGCGGCGGGTGATGGCGGCGGGTCGTCGTCCACCTCTCCCACTCCCCACCGCCACCGGGCGGCCGCGGCGGCCCTGGCCCACCTGGCCGACTACGCCCGCCTGCGCGGCCACCCGTCGGAGGCGGCCTACAACACGGGCCGCCTCCTGCACGGCCTGGGCCTGCCCTCCCACGCGGCGGCCTGGTATGGGCGGGCCCTGGCTGGCGGCCACCCACTCGTCCCGCCGGGGGCGCACCGGGGCGCGTCGATCGGCCGGGAAGCCGCCCACAACCTGGCCCTGCTGGTGCGGGGGGGCGGCGACAGCCGGGCGGGCGACGCCCTGGCGCGGCGGGTCCTGCGCAAGTACGCGACGTATTGAAAAGAAAGGAGGAGGGGAGTGGAGGGAGGGTGGGTTGTGTTGCGTTTTTTGTATTTCCTTGGCCTAAGGTTCACATTTACTCTCTACTGTCTAAACCGCGCCCGGGTCCTCCGACGTCGCCCGCCCGCCGGCCAGCCGGTTGACGGAGGACGCGATGCGGCGCATGAAGCCGTCGCCCCGGCCGGCACCCGCGATGCCTCCACCCCGCGCCAGACTGCCACCTCCACCTCCACCTCCACCCCCAGCCCCACCACCTCGCGCCCCCCACCGCCTGCCGCCCACGCCTCGCCAGCGGGCGGGCGCCTCGCTGGGCACGTGCAGGCCCCCCGGCGGGGGCGGAGGGGGCGGCGCTTGCTGGCGCGCCCGCCGCCAGGGGCCGGACCCGGCCGCAGCGTCCAGGTCCTTCCGGGAGATCAGCCCGCGCACACCGCCGCGCGCGTCGGTCACCACCAGGTGGCGCAGGCCCAGGGCGACGAAGATGGCGTGCGCCCGCTCCGCGGGCGAGTCCGGGCGGACCGCCAGGGGCGCCCGGTCCATGAGGGGGCGCAGGTCGAGGAACAGCTCCGGTGTGGAACCCGAGGCGTCCGCCGCGGCGGCGGTGGCCGCGGCCAGCACGCGTGAGCGCGAGCGCGCGAGTGCGGCCGCCAGGGCCGCGTCCGGCCGCCGCCCCGCCCGCGCCGCGCCCCGCATGGCCGCTTCGAGCTCCGCCATGGACGCGGTCGGCGCGTCGGGCGGAGGCGGCAGGGGCCGGCCCGCCCCATCGCAAAATGCGCCGGCCGCCAGGAGGACGAGGACCTGCGAGCGCAGGGCCAGGCCGACCAGGGGGCCTGGGCGCGACGCGACGCCCGCCCGCTCGGATGCGGCGACGGCGTCGTCCTCCAGGCCGGTCGCGCCGCCGCCGGCGGCTCCGTCGTCATCGTCTTCGGCTGCCGACTCAGATAGGCCGGTGCTGTCGCCCAGGGGAGGCGGCGGCGGCAGTGTCGGGGCGGAGGAGGAGGCGCCGCCGTCGCGGCGCGGGAGGAGGCCGCGCAAGCCCGAGGCCAGGTTGGCGCCGGGCGCCGGGGCGGCGTCACACGCGCCACCGCCGCCGCCGCCGCCGCCGCCGCCGCCGCCGCCGCCGCTGCCGCCCTTGTCGTCGCTCGTCCCCGCCACCACGGGGAACCCGTTGTGGCCCGTCCGGGTCAGCACGTCCACCACGTACGCGGCCGCCTCCACCTCCCGAAACGTCCACATCGCGCGCGCTCCGACCGAGCCGGCCGTGCGCGTGTACAGGGCGGGCGGGGGCGTGGGGCGCAGGTACACGACCCGGCCGTCGTGCTCCAGCTGGGACTCGTACACGCCGCCCGGGTGCAGGCGCTCCCCGCAAAAGTTGGACACCACGGCCGCTAGCAAGACGCCCAGCAGGAACTTGACCGACTGCGTGCCCTCCACTACCAAGACCACAAGCGACAGGCTTGACCGAAAGACGCCGCCCAGGACGGCCGTGCCCGCGACCATGGCAAACAGCCCCGGCTGCAGGCCCCAGGCGGGCAGGGCGCGCATGAGCAGCACGCCCGCCACGCCGCCCGCGGAGCCGCCCACCACCAGGGCCGGCATGAACAGGCCGCCCGGGACGAGCAGGGAGGAGGACAGCGTCATGGCCGCCAGGTAGGTCGGGCACAGGACGGCCATGGAGCGCAGGGTAAAGTAGCAGCCCTCGCCCCGGCACACGCCGGCTTCGGGCGTCAGCCGCCCCAGGGAGAACAGGTGGGAGATGGAGGCGGTGGGCGCGGAGAAGAAGAGGGACGCTAGATCATTGTACAGCGGGGCCGCGCACGTCAGGGCGACGCCGTAGCCCGTGTCGTGCCAGGCGGGCACGTCCAGGCACGTGCCAAAGGTGATGGACAGGGCGAACATGGTGGTGACGATGGCGGCCGCCACGCCACCCGCGGTCGCGGCCCGGGCGGAGATGGAGCGGGACCGGGACGCTGCCGCGCCGGTGCGCGCGGCCAGGGCGGCGTGCCCGTGATTGAAGGCCGCGCCCAGGACGCCGCCGCCCGCGGCGACGGCCGCCAGGAGGGGCAGCTGGTGCAGCCAGTCCCAGGCATCCAGGCCGGCGACGCCGTGGAAGGGCAGGACGCCACTCGCCCACTTGGGGAAGAGCTGGGTCTGGGTGAAGACCGCCGCGGCCGCGGCCGCGAGGCAGCGCCAGGCGACCTTGCGCGTCCAGTGGGTGGCGACCTCCTCCAGGCAGAACAGGACGCCGCCGATGGGGGCGCCGAAGGCGGCGGCGATGCCCGCGGCCGCGCCCGCCGACACAAACTCCCGCCGGTCGGCGTCGGAGTAGAACAGGGGCGGCGGCGGGGGCGGGCGGCGGGCCGGCAGGGGCGGACCGCTCTCCAGCAGGGGTTCTCCAAGCCGCTGGCGCCGGGCGCCGCGCAGGGCGGCCAGGCGGCCCCGGGCGGCGGCCACCCACCTCCCCGCCCCCGCCCAGGCCGCGCCCGACGCGACCGCCAGGACGTGCGCGGTGGCGGAGCCCAGGTGGACGAGCGGGGCCTCGACGCCCAGGCCCATGTTTGCCGGCGCGGCCGCGGCGGTGCCCGCCCACTTGACGGCCAGCGTGCGCCCGGACAGCAGCCCCGGCACGGCGTTGCCGTTGAGGAAGGCCATGACCAGGGACACGCCCGATCCGGCCGCCAGCGGGGCGACGCCCAGGACCAGGGCCGTCGCGGCGGCGGCCAGTGCGCCCGACCAGGCCGCGTGAAAAGCCGCGGCGCCGACCAGGGCCGCGCCCCGGCCCAGGCGGGGCTCCAGGCCTGGCCCGGGGCCCGCCCCGGCCGCCACGATGCGGCGTACGACCTCGTTCTTGAAATCCAGCAGGGCCTCGTTGGTGGCGGCCAGGGCGACCGCCAGGGCGCCCACCGACACGCCGACCGCCAAGGTCACGGCAAACTTGACGACCGAGGACAGGCGCAGGCCGGGGCGGCTGGGCGGGGGGCGGCGGCGGGCGGACGGCTGGCGGCCGGCGCCGGCACCCCCGGTGGTGAAGCTCAGGTCCCGGCCGGCGGGCACCCGGCCGCGGCGGGAGGAGAGGGACGGAGGGAGGGGAGGCGGGGCGGACCCGGCGGCGGCGGCAGCGGTAGGGTCGCCCTCACTCGGGGCCGCCTTGGCCGACGCTGGCGGCGCTGGCGGCGGCGCGGACCCGCCCGCCGAGTTGTAGATTTCCACCAGGTCCAGCGACTCGGCGGGCGCGTCCAGGGGTGCGCCGTCCGCGGTGATGGACCCGCCCATCAGGACGGCCGCGGCGGCCGCCGCGTCCGCCGCGCCGGGCGTGCCTGTCCGCGACCGCCGCGACCGGCGCGCCTGGTGCCGGTCCGAGCCCGTGACGCGGGAGCGGGCGTGCGAGCTGGTGTAGATGTCCTGGTAGTCCAGGGATTCGGGGCCGTCATCGTCCGCGTCAGCGGGCAGGGCGACGGGCCAGGGCAGGTCGGGCGGCGGCGGCGGTTGAGCCATGGGAGAATGAGGAGGGGGAATGAGGAGGGGGGGATGGTTTTTTCTGTTTCGGTTGCGCGACGAAATGGGGGGGGGGGGGGGGGGGGGGGGGGGGGCGTGATCGTCTCACGCGCCCACGCGAACCGCCCGCCCTTTTGACCCGGTGGCGCGGGGCAGGAGCCTGTGTGAGCCCGTGACTGGCGCGGGCGTGGGGTGGTGGGCACCGCCTCCTGGGAGGCGTGTGTTCGGGGCGTGCCAAAGAGAGAGAAAGTGGAGGAAGGGAGCGCTCGCCTCGTTCATGCTCCCACTCGCTCGTTTTCTTTTTCGCTCGCTGGCTCCACAAAACACACACACGCACACGCACGCACACACACACACACCTCGCCGCATGTCCGCCTCCCGCACGGGTGCCGTCGCCGCCTGCGCGGCCGGCCTGGGCCTGGCGGCGGGCGTCGCCCTGACGCGGTGAGAGAGAGAGAGAGAATGAGAGAGAGGCAAGGGCACGCTTGCCAATCCATCGGCGGCCAAGGGGCGCGCGCGCGCCCTCTCCCCCTCCCTCAACCCCGCCTCTCTCACCATCCCGCTCCCCTCATACCTTCAGCTCCCTAACCTCCCGCTCTGTCCGCCGCGCCCTGGCCTCCAACGTGGCCGTCCTGTCCCCCTCGGACGCCGCCCTGGCCGCCGCCCTGGCGGCTGACCCCCGCACCCGCCACCTTGTGTCGGGCTGGCCGCGCGCGGGCGTGCGCGACGCGCAGAAGCGCGCGCTCATGGCCCGGGTCCGGGCGGTCGTGGGCGCGGCGGTCGGGCCGGGCGGTGGTGGCGCCTCCTCATCGACTCCGCCGCCGCCTGCCGCCTCCTCCGCCCTGGAGGCCGCCCGCCTGGCCGTCCTGGCTCCGCCCGTGGCGGAGGCGCGCGACACGGTCGCCGCCCCGCCGCCCGGGTCTGGCGCTGCCCCCCGCCCGGACCCCTACGCCTGGCTGCGGGACGACGCCCGCAAGGACGCCCGCGTCCTGGCCCACCTGGCGTCCGAGAACGCGTACACGGCGGCGGTCATGGCGGACGCGGACGGCGTGGTGGAGGCCTTGGCCGCCGAGATGCGAGCGGCCATGCAGGAGACCGACGCGTCGGCGCCCCTGCGCAAGGCCGGGTTTTTCTACTACTGGCGCACCGAGGAGGGCGCCCAGTACCGGGTCTCCTGCCGGCGCCGCGTCCCCGCGGACGCGCCGACTCCGACCGAGACGGACGTCCCGGGCCCGGGAGCGGGAAAAGAAGAAGTCGTCCTGGACGAAAACGCGGACGCGGCGGGGCACGCTTTTTACATGGCGTCCGGCGCGACGGTCTCGCCAGACGGCACCCAGCTGGCCTGGGGCGTGGACACGACGGGGGCAGAGGCCTACACCCTGCGCGTGCGCAACCTGGCGACGGGCAAGGACGTCCTGGCCAGGTCCATCCCCAACACTGCAGGGAACTACGCGTTTTCGGCCGACGGCGGCACGCTCTTCTACACGACTAAGGACGCGCTGGACCGCCCGCACAAGGTGTGGCGCCACACCATCGGGGACGACCCGGCGCGGGACGTGTGCGTGCGGCATGAAAAAGATGAGGCTTTCTACCTGCACGTCCACCGGTCCCGGGACGACGCCCTCCTGCTCATCCAGGCCGACTCCGCCCTGACGACGGAAGTGGCGGCCCTGGACGCGGCCGACCCGCGCGGTGAATGGAAAATCCTGTTCCCGCGCACGCACGACACGCAGTACGAGGTGTCCCACCGGGGCGACCAGGTCATTTACACCGTCCGGGACGCGGCCCGCCCCAACTCGGAGCTGATGTCCGGGCCCGCGGCCGACCCGCTCGGCCCGGGCGCGCGCGTCCTCATCCCGCACTCGGCCGCAGAAAAGATCGAGGATTTTGTCGTGGGCGCCTCCTTCATCGCCGTCTTCAAGCGGGTGGAGGGCCTGCAGCAGTGCCTCATTTACAAGGTGCCGCCGACCTCGCCCACCGTGCCGGCCCCGCTCAAGAAGGGCGCCCGCATCCCGTGCGGCGACCCGACGTACGAGCTGGGCGCGGGCGCGCAGGGTGACTGGGACTCGCCCGTCCTGCGCCTGTCCTACTCCTCCCTGACCACCCCCGCCTCCACGATCGACGTGCACACGGGGACGGGCCGCCAGGCGACCAAGCGGGTCGCGCCCGTCCTGGGCGGGTTCGACCCGGCCAACTACGCGTGCGAGCGCCTATGGGCGTCCTCCGCGGACGGCACCCGGGTCCCCATCTCCCTCGTCTACCGCCCGGACCTGCGGGCCGCGGCCGGGGGCGGCCCCCAGCCCCTGCTCCTCAACGCATACGGTGCGTACGAGGCCTGCTCGGACGCGGCCTTTGGGTACACCCAGGGCCGCCTGCCCCTGCTGGACCGGGGCTTTGCCTTTGCCATCGCGCACGCCCGGGGGGGCGGGGAGCTGGGGCGGGCCTGGTACGAGGACGGCAAGTTCGACAAGAAAGCCAACACGTTTGCGGACGTGCTCGGCGCCGCCCGCTTTCTGGTGGAGGCCGGCTGGACGACCCCCGACGTGCTGTGCCTGGAGGGGCGGTCGGCGGGGGGGTTTATGGTCGGCGCCGTCCTCAACGCGGACCCGGACCTGTTCCGGGCCGCCATCGCGGGCGTGCCCTTCGTGGATGTCATCAGGTGAGGGCGTTTTTTTTTGGGCGGGGGTGGGAGAGAGGGTGGTGGGAGTCGCGGGGCGAGCGAGAGACCTGCGCCCTCTCTCTCTCCTCTCTCTCCGTGCACCTCACTCTCATCTCACTCACCCTGCCATCCTCACCCCCACCCCCTCTCCTCCCTCACCCCTCTTCCACAGCACCATGTCCGACCCCACCCTCCCTCTGACGGTGACCGAGTACGACGAGTGGGGGTCGCCCCACGACCCGGCCGCGTACACGGCCCTGGCGGCGACCAGCCCCGTCGACAACGTGGCCCCGGGCGGGCGGTACCCGGCCATCCTGGCGACGGGCGGCCTGCACGACCCGCGCGTCGGCTACTGGGAGCCGGCCAAGTGGGTGGCCACCCTGCGGGCCAAGGCCAACCCCCGCGGGCCCGTCCTCCTCAAGATCGACACGGGCGCGGGCCACTTCTCCAAGTCCGGCCGGTTCGCGGTCCTGACGGAGAAGGCGCTGGAGCTCGCTTTCCTGCTCAAGGCGGTCGGCAAGCTGGGTGACAAGAAGGCGGCGGCGCCGGCGGCGGAGTGAAGAGAGAAAGAGAGAATGGGAGAGAGAGAGAGAGAGGAGAAAAAAAACCTGTGCATTTTTCATTCTACGTGCTAGACCACCCACCACTACCGCCGCCCTTTCTCTTCCTCCAGCACGCTGACATAGCTCGCACTCCTCACAGGCGCGCCCAAGACGCGCCACCACGTGCGCTGGGAGGCGTGGGCGGCCAGGCCGCGCAACACGGCCGTCGGGCCAGCCGGAGCTGTAAGGATGTAGCAAGGCGCTCCACCACGTCGCCGCCCCTTCCTCGCCGCCAGGGCGGGCACGGCCAGCAGGGCCGCCGGGCCCAGCCAGGCGAGGTGCCAGGGCAGGCTGCGCAGGCGCCAAAATGTCAGGGCGCCAGTAGCACCAGCACCAGCACTAGCAGCAACGCGGGCGACCGCCACGGACGCCGCCGCGTGGTTGGGATGGCCCGTCACGCCGCCGCTGTCAAAGGTGAGCACCGCGGCCGTCGCAAGCTGGGTGGCCAGGGCGCGGGAAATGGCGGCCGCCGCGGCGCCCAGGTCCCAGGCCGTGCGCATGCCGTCCTGGAGGGGCGTGCGTGGTGTTTGAGAGAGAGGGGTTTTTGTGAGCCCACCAGCAGTTTCCGTAGACGGGGGCGGGCGCGACGAGAGGGAGGCGGGGCGTGGAAATGAAAGCGCCCGGGGCGCCGCCCTGGCCCTGGAAACCCCCGGCCAGCAGGGCTCGATGTTTTCAATGTAGCACGAAATTTGACAGCATCAGCGCACGGCAAAAAGGCGCTGCGCTGCTTCGAAACGTGCATCCACACAGAAGGAGGAGGGCGCCGCCACCATCCATGCACCTCTCACCTGCAGAGCCGGGTCGTCCACCACGGTCACCGTCCCGGCCCGGTCGCCCAGCAGGGCCGGCACCGCGGCGCGCAGCTCATTGGCACGCACAGCGCCCAGGCCGGCCGCGTCGCCTGGGGAAGTGATGGGTGCGCGTGCGTGAGAGAGAGTGTGCGCGTCGAGAGGACCGCCACCCACCGCCCGCCGCTGCCGCCGCCTGGGGGCACAGCATCTCTCTCGCACCGTTGGACAGGCACAGCACGTCCACGACGGTGCAGCGCCCCAGCGGGCCGTGACCGGTGCCCACGCCCAGCAGGGCGGGCGCGAAGAAGAGGGCCTCATCGTCCGGGTGGGCGGTGACGAGGAGGAGGCGAGGAACAGGGGGGGGAGGCAGGTTTGGGGCCTCGACGGCTGCCGCGGCCGAATTGAGGTGGCGGGGGCGACCCGCAGGCGGGGGCATGCGCGTGCCTCCCAGGCGTCCAGCCCGTCAGGGGGAGGGCATGGGGTCCTGGAACTAGCTGGCGGGACACTGGGTCGCGGCCGAGAGGGTACCACGGCGGGGCAGGAGGAGGAGCAGGCGAGAGCTGCAGCGGCGCTGGCCGCGAAACCGAAACCGACGACCGACAGAAAAATGAAATGGGCTCGCCTCCATTCACTCGATCGAGAGGAGCCGAAAGACCCACGCGTCATACTCCCTCTCTCTCTCTCTCTCTCTCTCTCTCTCTCTGGACAGATGGAGCCCTCCTCCGGCCCGCCGCCCGAAGGCTCCCTGCTGGCCGTCATCGGTGACGAGGTGTGTGTGCTGTGCTGTGTGCGGGTGGAGCGAGAGACGAGAGAGAGAGCGGGGGGAACCGCGCTTCGCGAATGCCTAGTCCGCCTCTCACTCTCTGCTCGTCGCCCACGCAGGACACGGTCACCGGCTTCCTGCTGGCCGGCGTGGGCCACGTCGACCTGCGGTGCCACTCCAACTTCCTCATCGTGAACGACAGTGCGTCTGGAGAGAGAGAGCTAGAGGGGAGCGGCGCATGAAGGAATACCCCCCC
>Ga0114918_10002963_pt1 | contig 15032 bp, 9 predicted proteins | sample LantaG_FD_87015 | JGI IMG/M metagenome (GOLD analysis project Ga0114918, IMG submission 87015) | Deep subsurface microbial communities from Baltic Sea to uncover new lineages of life (NeLLi) - Landsort_02402 metaG | ecosystem: Environmental > Aquatic > Marine > Oceanic > Sediment | place: Baltic...
AGCGGACCAAGGAACTCGCCGTTCACAGTCAGCTCGATCGCATCCGGCCGGCTCGCCCACACCGTGATCTCTTCCGATCCCCGCCACAGCTGCTGTCCCCCCGTGAGGGGGCCCGCATAGAGCAGCTCCCCGTCTCGCTCGACGCGCACATCGGTTGGTTGCTTCACGAAGGCTTCCACCGTCACAGACACTCGCTCTTCTGGGGCGGCAGCGACAGCGCTCCCATCGCGCCCCGCCAGGCCCGGCAGCACACCCAGATAGAACAGCAGACCGAGGATCGCCACCAAAGCAATGCCGCCCACGAACAAGGATCGCATCCTCCATCTCCGTACTCTCGGTGAGGCGGCGGGAGATGTCTCGGTGCTCTCCAGTGGTGACGTGGCCTCGACTTCGCTCTCCGCGAAAGCGCTGCCCGGCTCGCTCAGGGCTCCGGCCGGAGTCTCCGTCTCTCCATCGCCAATCGCCGGCCGCGACGCGCCCGCGTCGCCGTCGCCCGGACGTAGGGCGGGGGATGTGGGGTAGTAGTGGTGGTGGAAGTAGAAGCTCTCCACAGTCTCGGGAACAGCGTCGTTGAGCACGGCCCCAATCACATTCGCGCCGACCTTACCGAACAGCTCCTTGGTATGCAGGTCCACCTCTCTGACCGACTGCTTGGCACGGGTGACGATGATCACCCCGTCGACGAGGGGGCCCAGCATCGCTGCATCGGCAAACGTCGCTGCAGAGGGGGTGTCGATGACCACATAGTCGGCGTGCTCGCGGAGCCTCGCCATGATCTGGCGCATTCGCTCCGAGCCAAGCAAGGCCGCCGGATTGTCGGCCGGCGGGCCTGCCGGCAGGAGTACGAGCGTTTCGAGATTGGTCTTCCGAAGGGCTTGGGACGCATCCTGGCTTCCGTTCGACAGCAAGTTCGTGAGGCCGGCATCGTTGCTCTCGCCGAAAAACGTGTGCAGACGGGGGCGACGCAGGTCCGCGTCCACGAGAACGACGCGTTTGCCCACCTCCGCCAGCGCGACGGCGAGGTTGACCGCGGTAGTCGTCCCTCCCTGGCCGGGCTTCGCCGTTGCCACCATGATGGTCTTTAACCGCTCGTTGCCGCTGCCGAGCATGAGTTCGGTCCGCAGGAAGCGGTACGATTCGGCGTGGGCCGACAGGGGCATCAGCTCCGTGATTCGCGCAACGGGCACGTCCCCTACCCCTGTCGGAAGCTCGGGTATCACTGCCGGGACCGGCAGGCCGAGCCCCCGAAGCAGGTCTTCCCTGCTCTCCAACCTATCGTCGAGGAACGCCAGCGCCAGGGCTATCCCCAATCCGAGTGCGGTGCTCAGCACCAAACCGAGGACCAGGAGTTGGAGAGGCGACGGCCCTCTCCTCGTCACCGGCCCGACAGCAGACTTCGCGTCGTCCACTATCTGGATCTCGCCTTGCGTCGCGCTGACCTTCACCTCTACCCGCGCTTCGTCGAGCATCGTGCGCAAGCGGTCATAGCGCTCCTGCGCGCCCTCGTATTCACGCGTCTTGGAAAGAAGGACAACAGAGGTATCGGCCAGCTCGCCCGCCCGTCGCTCGTTCTCATCCATCGCGGACCCCAACGAGGCAAGCCGGGAACGGAGCGACGCGCGCTCGGTCTCCATCTCCACGCTCTCATCCTGGAGCTTCCGGCGGAGGGGGTTCTCCCCGACCGTGCGACGGGTGATCATGCGGTTCTGCTCGCGCGCCAGGCGCTCTCCTACATCTGCTATGCGGGCCTTCAGGTCTCTGACAACCTTGTGCTTCTCTGTGTACCTGATGCGCGCAACCTCTAGCTCACCCTCCAGCCTCGCCAACTCCATCTGAAGCTGATCCACAGCCGCATTGTCGCTCGTGCTCGTCTCGGTTTCCCGCGTCTGGGGCTGTCGCGCCAGCTCCACTCGGGCCGCGCGCAGGCGGCCCTCGACGGCCCGCAGCTGAGAGCGCGTGGCATCCATCTCGGACCGCAAGGCATAGAACTGCGTGAGGAAGGGGTTCTGGGCGCTGCCTGCTGGAAGGGCCGCCTCCGCCGCCTGGCTCTTGAACGTCTGGAGGTCAGCCTTGGTCTTCTCGCACTCAGCCCCTGCCTGCGCCAGCTCCCCCTCGAGGAACCCCCGATTACGCTCGGCCTGCCGGCTGGTGATCTCGCGGTAGTAGGAGGAGAACTCGTGGGCAATCGCATTTGCCAGGCGAATGGCGCCAGTCTGGGTGCGGCCGAGAGCCGTTATCCGTATGATGCTTCCGGCGGTCGGCTCCACCTTCACCATCTTCTCGAGCTCTGCCGACGTGACGCCCAGCTCAAGCGAGTCTATGGCTTTCTGACGGACTGCGGCCATCTCTGCCAGACCGACGAATGTCGCCAGCGAGTCCGCCTTCCTGCGTGGGTCGAGCCCTGCCCCGCCCGCTTCGGAGCTGAACGAGAAGCCTGTCCCGGGGATCACCGGCTTGCTCAGAGCAGTCTCAGACGGCATCACGTAAGCCGACGCGCGGTAGTAACGGGGCATGAAGATGCATCCCAGTACGACCACGCCCATGCACGAAGAGAAGACGGCAACTACAAGCCAGCGTCTCTTGTATAGATCGCGATACAGCCGCCAAAAATCGTGTGCATTCACAGTTCTCAGTGACCCTCTTTCCGGGGTGTCGTGAGACGCTCGCTAGAAATATCGAAACATCCACACATACCTGAAGACGGTGTCTGTCACTGACTGGAGAGTCGCCTTGCTGGAGCCGCCGCGAGCAGCTTGCACGGGGACGAATACAACGTCCCTGTCGCACAGCGTCGGATTCTGACTCATGTCTCCCTGCTTCATCAGCCGCTGCAGGTCTACGCTGATCCTCTCCGGCTCCGGCTCCGTCCGTATGACCGCGCATGAACCCAGAACTGCTCCGTCGCTCAGCCCACCAGCAGTCGAGATGGCTTCCAGCAAGGTCGTCCCGGAAGCCACCATGTAGCGTCCCGGCTTGAAAACCCCGCCCAGAACGTGCACTTCGGTGCCATTGCGTGGCACAAACAGCTCATCCCCAGCCTTCAGCACAACGTTGGCGCTGCTCCGGGGGTCCTCATCCAACTGGGTCAGATTGACCTGGATCTCGCTTCCATCGGCCCGGAGAAGCCGTGCCCCGCTGGGGTTGGCGCTCTCGTCCCAACGCCCCGCCTCCTCGATGAGATCCCCCACCCGCTTCTCGCTCGCTCCCAGCGGATAGGAGCCAGGATTCGTCACAGCCCCGCTCACGCGACAGGATCCACATTCGGCCCCTGCAGATCGCCCGACGCAGATCCGATCGCCTGGTCCCACGAGCGGGTTCTGACTCGCATCGCCCCTCTCTTTGAAGCCGTGGAGGTCGTAGCGCCGCTCGTCACCGCCACCCCGGCTCAGGTACACATTCCCCAGGTCCCGGGGCTCGTTCTTGGCACCCCCAGCCGCCACGATGGCTTCGGACAGGCTTGTGCCGGCCGCCAGCTCGTACTGCCCGGGCTCCCGAACCTCCCCGATCACCATCACCTTGAACCGGGTCACCGCAAGCGATATGGTGGGCTCCTTGACGTACTCGCCGATCCTGGAGGCCAGCTCAGCCTGAGCATCCCGAACGGTACTGCCGCCCACCGTGACCGCCCCGAGCATCTCGTCTCGGAACAGAATCGTCCCATCCGCTCGAACCGCATACGATCCAGAGTACTCCTGTGCGCCCAACACGCTCAGCGAGACCGTGTCCCCGGGCTGGATGCGGTAAGCCTGCGCCGCCGGCTCAAGCGCCGTTGCTCCCGCCCGCCCCTGCCCGACCTGCAGATCCTGCACCGTGGCAGTCAGCGGCTGGATATCCTCACCGAACGTTGGGAAAGGAGGTGCCCCCAACGCCCAGCCAGCCGTTGCCACGAGGCAGAGAAGCGATTTCGCCCATCGCGTGGTCATATGTAGCACCGCCCCATGCCTCAGTGTTCAGATTCTCGCCTAGTCATCACTACCGCAAGCACCTGATGCAAAGACCGTGCCATACGTACCTAGGCCGGGTATGCTGCCGCGCACAGGCCCACGTACAAGATTGCTACAAGGCCAAAGCAGGTGTTCAAGAATCGTGCCAGCAACCTATTGACAGACACTACTCCGGGCGCTAGAGTGGGCTGTTAGTACGTGCAACGCAGCATGATTGTCGCAGTGTTTGCCCTCGAAGTTGCCGCCTTGTTGCAGTATTGGCTCTAGCCCACTTCCATCCACGCTTGCAGCCCCGGTTTGTGTTCCCGTGCTAGACTTGGCGCGTACCGCTGAGACAACAGGGCGAGGCCATGTCGGGGAAGTTTCACATGTGCTGTGAGAGGCGTGCTCAGGCTCGGGGAACAGCGTCAGGGCGGCCCGCGCGAGGGAGGCGGCGAGTGTGTCCGTTTCTGACGGGGAGGAGCGATAGTCCTCCCGCGGCACGTGCTGCTCATCGGGAGGCGACCACCCTTACTGTAGTTCCCGGACACTCGATAGCTCTCTGCCCGGCCTGCGACCAGAGCCTCCCCGCGTTCCCGAGCCCGACCGGACGACCCCCGACAGCTCTGGGATCCCTCCGTCTGCGTTCCGGGGAGCCGCTATGAGCGTCAGGGCATCCCACATTCTGGTCGCCGACGAGGAGCCCGAGTGCAGCCGCATCCTGTCTGGGGCGCTCACCAAGGATGGATATCGAGTCCAGCTTGCTGCCGACGGCGAGGCGGCGTGTCAGGTCATGGCCGACAACAACGTGGACCTGGTGATTGCGGACCTCATCATCCCCGGGATCGACGGTTTCGGAGTTCTCCAGAGGGCCAAGGAAACACGGCCGTCCATTCCGGTGATCCTCGTTTCGGGCTTTGGGACGGTGGAGACGGCGGTGCGGGCGATCAAGATGGGCGCCTATTACTACTTCCAGAAGCCCCTCGATCTCGAGGCCGTGCGAGCGGTTGTGTCGGAGGCATTGGATGCCGTAAGCTCCCCCCTCCACGCCCCTGAGGTCCCTTCAGACATCCCCAAGCAAACTGCTCCTTTAGACCTCGGCATCGTGGGCCAAGGGCGCTGGTTCGACGAGGTCATGGGCCTTCTCCGCAAGCTCGCGCCCACGCGCGCAACCGCTCTTCTCGCGGGGGAAAGCGGAAGCGGCAAGGAGCTCTTCGCTCGCGCCATTCACACCATGAGCGGCCGGAAGGGACCGTTTGTCGCCGTTTCGTGCAGCGCACTCTCACGGGACCTGCTCGAAAGCGAACTCTTCGGACACGAGAAGGGGGCGTTCACGGGCGCAGACCGCCAGAAGCCGGGACGCTTCGAGCTCGCAGACGGTGGCACACTCCTGCTCGACGAAGTCGGCGACATCCCCCGCGATCTCCAGGTGAAACTCCTGCGAGTTCTTCAGGAGCGCCAGTTCGAGCGCGTCGGCGGCACGAAGAGCATCGACGTAGACGTCAGGATCGTCGCCGCGAGCAATCGAAACCTGGCTGCCGCCGTGCGCGAAGGCGCCTTCCGAGAGGACCTCTATTACCGTCTGAAAGTTGTCGAGATCGACCTTCCCCCGCTCCGGGAACGTCCGGAGGACATCGAGCTCCTCACCCAGCGGTTCGTCGAAACTTACTCGCGGGCTAGCGGGAAGCGCATCCGACAAGCCGGAAAGGATGTCCTCGAGCTTCTCCAGAGCTATCCCTGGCCGGGAAACGTGCGTGAACTCGAGAACGCAGTAGAGCGCGCAGTGGTCCTGTCGGAGCCACAAGCCACTGAACTCGACGCCGCCCTGCTGCCGCACAGCATCCGAAGTGGTACGCCGACGCTGTTTCTCAACGGCGACTCGATGGGAGCGAATCCGACCCCCGGGCGCAACGTCTTCAGTTCCCCACAGATCATGGACGAAGCCCCCTGGGTCCGTGCGTTAGGCGACGCTCTCCGGAAAACCAACGGCAGCGCGGCGGGCGCAGCCCGACTGCTTGGGGTCTCCGCCGCCGTTGTCCGACGCTCGGCCGACAAGTATGGCCTCCGGGAGAAGCGCAGAAGGCGGTCCAAGGGGTGAGATGACGGCGCCAGGCCTTCTGTGGCACAGTTTCTGCACTCGCGAGCAAGCGCGTGCACTCTGTGCTTGGAGCGGCCTACAGTGGCGCCTACCGCGGAGCGTCCTGCTGCTTTGGTGGCCAGCGAGAATCTACGCGAGAACGAGGACCTGTGCCGGCACCTCGAGGTATCTGGCTGGGAAGTCCTCCCGGCCTATGATGCGGAGTCTGCTCTGAGCATCCTCGCTTCCGAGCCAGTTCGTCTCGGTATCTTCGCGCTTGATTCGCCGGGAATGGATGCGCTGGAGATCGTCCGGCAAGCGCAGGCCCGCGGGCGCGGGTTCCACTGTGTCTTCGTAGATTCGGACGAGCGGTCGGGCAACAAGCATGAGATCCTCGAACTCGGCGCCATCGCCTATCTCGTGAAGCCGGTATCTCCCCTCGATATGTCCGCCGTGCTCAAGGAGGCACTCGATCGGCCCCTGCCCAAGTCGGGATCCGAACCTCGGGACGCCCGCCAGCTCCTCCAGGCCCTCACGCCAGGCACGCGCTTGCAGCTTCTGGTCCCGGCGGGCCCGAGCGCCGGCAGCTACCGGGCTATGGTGCTGGAGCACGGCCCCGCCGCCCTTGTGGTTTCGGCTTGGGCGGCCGATGGCTCACCGATCTACGTCTCGCTCGGCACGCAGCTCGTAGTGGGATTCCCCTCCGTCCAGGGTTGGGCTGAATTCGAGGCAGCAGTGACTGGCTGCTACGTGCACAACAACCTGCTTCACGTTACTCTGCGCCCCCCTCGTCACGTGTCCTGTCGCCAGCGGCGCGCTAGAGAGCGGCTCACGGCAAACCTCCCCGTCCGCGCCTACGTCACGAGCGGCATCCAGCGGGCGGAGGCTGCCATTTCCGGCCATTCCGAGAATCTCAGCAGCAAGGGCCTCGGCGCTTTTCTCAAGGGGCAGATCCCCATCAACGCGCGCATCTCGCTCGCGGTCTTCCCAAGCCTGTGGCGTTCCGGCTTCCGCCTGACAGCTCGCACCGCCTGGTCCGAACCCATGGGACGGAGCGGCAAGGGATGGTACCGCTACGGGTTCCAGTTCGGCCGGCTCGGGAGGAAGGCGCACAACGGCCTGGACGAGATGCTAGAGCAGATCAGTTCTCTGCGATCGCCGGCGAAGGCACCCTCGTGGGACTCGCACGGCTCATCCGGTGGTCTCGACGCGCAGGGCCCGGATGAGGGAGGCCCCTGATGGCCTTCTCTCGCCCGGGACAGCGGATGCAAGGCCGCGCCGCTCAGACCCAGCGCGTCACGCCGAGAATGGTGAAGGCCGGCATCCTCCTTCAGATGCCGTCGGAGGAACTCGCGCTCCACATCGAAGAGGAGTCCGCCTCGAATCCTGCGTTGGAGATAGTGCGCGATTCAGCCTGCCCAACCTGCGGCCGAGATGTGTCCGGAAGCGGTTGCTGGTATTGCCAGTCCATCGACGCGACGCGGATGACCCAGACGGTTGATGATGCCGTCCCCCTGTCGCGGCTTCGCTTCCCCAACAATACCGACGGCGGCGAGTTCGATTCACTAGACAACGAGCCCAGCCCCTTCAGCCTGCAGGATTACGTGCTGCAGCAGGCGCGCCTCGTGATGTCGCAGGCCTACTATGCCGTCGCAGAGCATCTCGTTTCCGATCTCAACGACGACGGACTGCTCGAGTGCGACGCAGAGGAAGCTGCACGACTGCTGGACGTTTCGGCCGAGAGGGTCCGAGAAGTGCTCTCCCTGCTCCAGACTCTGGACCCGCCGGGAGTCTGCGCCCAGTCCGTCCAGGAATGTGCGCTCATCCAGCTGCGGGAGCTGGACGCTCAAGCCCATGTCCCGGATCTGGTGAGCGACATTGCCCTGCTCCACTGGGAGAACCTGGCAAACCATGCCTACGGGAGAATCCAACGCGAGCTCGATGCGACCCCTGAAGAGGTCGAAGAGGCCGTTAGGTTCATCCGGGAGAATCTCCATCCATACCCAGGGCGGCTCTACTGCTCGCCATATCCCGGCAGACGACAGCCCGGCGAGAGCCGCCTCCGGCCGGACGTGATCATCCATCGCGACGGGGCGGACTACACTGTGGAGATCGTGCGACCGTTCGACTTCGAGTTGCGGGTGAGTGCGGCCTACCAACGCCTAGCAACCCAGGCGCGCAACAAGAAGACGGATTCCCCCGAGTACCGCATCGCTCTGGAGCAGTGCCGGCGGGCCACGTGGCTGGTGGAGAGCCTGGCCCAACGCGAGGCGACCCTCCGACAGATCGCCGAGTACGCAGTCAGCCACCAGCGGCCCTTCCTCGACACCGAATCCGAGGAGAAGATGAAGAAGCTAACGCGGGCCGACATTGCCGACCACATTGGCAAGCACTCGTCCACGGTCTCCAGGGCGGTGGCCAACAAACACGTGCTGCTTCCCAACACGACTCTCGTTCCCTTCGGGAAGTTCTTCAAGCCGGCGGCGGCCCAGAAGACCGTCATCGCTGACGTGCTATCCAAGGAGGATCCGCAGCACCCGCTCACAGACGAGCAGATTTGCCGGATCCTCCGTGTCCGCGGTTTCTCTGTCGCCCGCCGGACGGTTGCCAAGTATCGCCTCGCCCTGCGCATACCGAACTCGACGCGGCGCGGGCGACACTAGAAGCCGCTTCGGAACTCCCCGGCCGAGGCGCGCGAGAAGCCGTCGCGGTGGGTCCCGGTGCCGAACGAGTGTGCCGCCTCACTCTTCTCCGAAAGCCCCTTATGTCGCCGGTCGAGTTGGAGCATCTCCCCGCACCAGAAGGAACTCGTTCGGTGGAAGGCTCGCGGCCAGCCGCCACCCGGGCGGGGTCCACGCTGCGCCGGTCGCCTGGCCGTGCTGGAGCGCCGTCAACTGCTCCCGCATGAGCTCGTGTAGGAGCTGCCATTGCCCCAACCCCTGAGCGGCGGTGTAAGTGGCGAGCTGTCCCGAGAGGAAAATGGCGTCCGGCTTCACTCCCGCCCGCTCCAGCGCCGCGAACGACTCCGATCTCGTCGGGTCGGCCGCCACTGAGAGCAGGACCTGTTCCCCTTCCTTCGGCGCGGCAACAGGCGCCTCCGGAGTCCAGACAGCGGGCAGACGCGAGTACCAGGCGACGGCCCAAGGCTGGTCCGTCACGACCAGCGCCTGTTCGGGCAGCGCCCGTCCCAGGTACTGCAGGTTCCGGCGGTCCGGCGGGTCGCCAGTCGGAGGCAGCAGGGCCGCAAGAGCCAGCGGGAAAGCGGCCGCTGCCAAGACGGCCGCCGCCGCCCCGCCTCGCACCTTCCCGCTGAGGCCGCGCCCGTCGAGCCCGGCAAAGAAGGCACTGGCTCCGACAGCCCCAGCCACCCCAAGCAACGCTGTTAGCAGCTCGAAGCGCGGCTCTCCAGCTGCCACTGCTCCCCCGAGGCAGAGAACGCCGGCGACGAGGCCCCACTTGATGCGGTTGCCGCCGTTCCCGCCCAGATCCAAAAAGAGAGCAAGTCCCAGGAGCGGAAGCAGGTAGAGCCCATACATGGGCGGGAGGCTGGCCTCCAGCGAACCCATGTTGACAAGGAGCTTGCGCGCCACTTGCCGCGGATGTGCCGCCAGGAACGAAAGAGCCGTGCCTTCACTCGGATCCACCTTCCGATACAGGCTCATCTCAGGGTGCGTCGTCGTATACGTGGCCAGCGAGTAGGTTTCCGTCTCGGAAAACGGGCTCCCCGAGACAGCCCAGTTCCTGAGAAGCCACGGCGCTGTAAGAATCGCAAATCCGACAACGAACAGGGCGGCGTGCCTGAGCCGTTGTCCCCTCTGCCCGACGAGCAGCACCCCAAGCGCCGGCAGCGCCAACGCCAGCGCAGCATACTCGGTGAGGTAGGCGAGCGCACAGACCGCGCCGCACAAGAGACTCCAGGCCGCAGTCCCGCGGTGCTTCAGGATCACAAGGAACAGCAAAGTCACCACGAAGGCGAGCAGACTTACGTTCAGTCCCGAGAGACTCACTCGCAGCAGCTCCGCCTGCAGGGCCACCAGCACAGCGGCCAACCAGGCTCCCCTTGGGCCCATCAGCCGCCTCGCGAGGAAATAGCTGGCCAAGGCGGTAAGGAACCCGAATGCCATCGAGACGAAGGCGACGGTGCGGTCATCCGGCCGCGCTACGTTGAAGGCGATGCCAAGCAGGAGTGGGTAGAGCGGGGCGTTTTGCAGGTCGGGATGACGCGAGGCTGCGCCAACCTTCGCCAAGCTCAACGGGCGCAGAAACTGCGTCGTGAAGCCTCGGCCCTCGCTGATCTGGCGCCCAACCTGTGCTGCGTCCATCGCCTCCGGCAGCACGAGGCCCTCGAACTGGCTCGTGTAGAACCAGGCCCAGACGATCAGGCATGGCAGCAGCCAGGCGAGGTGCGCCACCACGACTCGGCCCCTCTGCCTGGTACTCTCCGCATTGGGACTCACTCCCTCGGTCACGGGTGCAGCGGCAGACGCCATTCCAGCCTCCTGCCTTCGTTCTCGGCCGGCGCGCGATGCCAGCCTGGTTGCCCCTATATCCTCAGCTCCTCCCGCAAGTCGGGGTGGATCTCTCGCAGTAGGTCCTCGGATGCCTGTGCGGCCTCTTCCTGCGATTCAGCTATCGGCGCCGATACACGGATGAGCGCACCCCACGTGGGCCGCCGCAGCACCCGGTTGCGCAGCAAGTGATAGCGGAACTGCATGAAACTCGGTGTGGTCGCCCCATGGGACACATACCAGTAGAGCACCGTGCGCTGCTCGTCCCCCCTTTGGAGCAGGAACTCGTTTGCCAGCACTTCCCCGCCGCCATCCCCCAGATCGAGGAAGCGCCTCGACTTACGGAGGATGTTCCAACCCCCTCCCAGCAGGCAGAAACCCGGGGAGTGGAAGGTGCTCTTCCTGTGTCCGAACATGATGCTCAGATCGACAGGGTATCCGTCAGATCGTGTGTACTCCCTCAGGAGATAGGCGTCGGGATCCAGCATCTCGAGGCTATCGCCGTCCAGCGCCCCCCTCTCAACCCCCTGCCAGCCCCGTAGAACCAACGGCACGCGCGACAGGTCCGGGGTGAACGCAGGGCTTGCCTCAATGCCCCGACACATCAATACCAACCCTCCAGCGAGAAGCGCCAGAAACGTGGGCATCAGATAGGTGCTCCCTCTCACGCCTCCCCTGCGACCTCCCGATCTGACCCTAACCCCGGAGTATTGCCTCGCTCCTTCGACAGAAGCCTCAGGCCCAACGGGCGCCGGCTCTCGCCACGGGTCGAGCCGCAGGCCGAGCGCCCAGCTAACTCCCAGCAAACCCGCAACGGCGATCAGGAAGACCAACACGCCGGAGAAACCGTGAAAGAACCCCGCCGCCACCTCTGGGCCGGCGATCGCGGCAATCGCCAACACACAGAGGATACGCCCAACATTTCCCATCAAGGCAAGGGGCGGGCCGGCCACTGCGACCACCCAACGTTTCCAGACCCCTCCCTCCGCCACGTACGCGACAAGGGCCGCCAGCGACGTCAGCGCGACGGCGTACTTCATGCCGCTGCACGGGGCGCCAACAGAGAACGTCTGTCCGCCCATGTGAATGTCGACCCCATCCCGCGTGACATCCGCGCCGGCAAGCCCCGCCGCCATGGTGGCGAACTTCGCTGAGAAAAGCTGCATGGGAAAGCTCACGAACTCCACGAGCGTATCCGGCCATGGCACCATGAAGAATAGGAATGCATACGGAAAGGCCAGCGGGCGGCTGGCGCTTGGGCCCCAGAAGTAGAGCATGAGACCTCCCAGTGACACCACGAGGGAGAGCTCCGGCACGAACCCGATTCCAGCGAAGACGCCGATGGGATAGAGAAGGAGCCCAAACGCGACGACCACCAGGCCCCGCCCCCAGGGCGCAGCCAGGGTTCGGACCTCTGCCCGGCGCCGCCACGCAAGGTACCCTGCGATCAAGGGGATAGCGAACCCGTGGGAGGCATTGGCGACACGCCACCACGTACCGACCATGCCCGCAATCACCGGGGCATAGACCGCGAGAAAGACGGCGGCAAGGCCAATCGGACCTACCGCTGCGCCTGCACTCCATTGTCTCCGCAGGCCCATACCCCGCTCTGTGGTCATGCTGCCGGTCTGGTCGCTCATACCTAATGCCCGCGCGTGTATGCAAGAAACAGGCCACACCGAGAGCCTCCCCTGATCCCACACTCGCCCCGGCCGTTTCGCGAGGCCGATGTCGTCCGTCACACGCCGCCCGGATCGTGGCACGGTTATTGCTTGTTAGCCCCGTTGACGAGGTTCAGAGCAAAAGCACGCGGTTGAGGAGAATCACGGCAATAGCCGCTTCCGAGGCAACTGAACGGGTCCTCTGGCATCCTGCCCATCCAAAGGACGGCCTCTGTTGCTGATCGAGCACAGAGAAACCACTCGAAACCTCGTTGCGGGCACGCTTTGTGCACTGTCTGTGCTTCTGAATCAAGCGTGTGGGACGGCCGGAATCAAGCGTGTGGGACGGCCGGTGGCTTGCGGGGGGCGTCCCTCCGCTCATCGCCGTAACGAATAAGGATCTCGTAGGGTTCGCAAGGAGGAGTAGAGATGACTGACAGGCGGTGGAGCATGGGATTCGGACGGACGTTTCTCGGTCTCTGCGGCGTCTTCATACTGCTTGCGATCGCTGCACCGCAGCCTGCGTGGGCGGTTCCTGATCTCCAGCTCTATGTCGAGGGCGCCACCTATGATCCGCAGACCGAAACCTGGGTGACGGCGTCGTCCACATTCAATCTCCAGGTACTCGTCGCCAACCACGCGCTCGAGGATGTCTACGTTGCGGTTGCCATCCCTCCGGATGCCGATCCGACAAGCGGAACCGTGATGATGGGCGGGTCGCCGGTGACCATTGGGTCCAGTCCGGGCACTCCCACTATGAGCAACGGGCATGCCTTGCCTGGACATGGGATCTATCCGACCTACTTCGGCACCTACTACGTGGGACCGTTGCTGACTCCAAGCGCGGCAACCCCTGTGCAGGACATGCAGCCCGGTGGGGGAGGCGGCTGGTCCACCTTGGGCCTGACAGTCAACATCCCCGTCTCCATTAGCGGCTTCGGGTCGGTGCATTTCGACGTCTACGATCACATTGCCGGTGATACGCGAGTGCGCTTTGCGCCTTTCAGCCACGACGCGGAGTACGCACCTGAGCCAAGCTCACTCCTGCTGCTCCTTTCTGGAACGGGCGGCATGCTCGGCCTGGGTGTCTGCCGGAGAGTCGTGAGGCGTCGCAGGCGCGGCTCCGCGGCGTAAGCGTTCATCGAGGCAGAGTCGTCCGGCTTTCACAGGGGGCCCGTAGTTCATTCTGCGGGCCTTCCGGTTGGCCCCGTTGCCGACACGATGCAGGTGGGAGCGGCACATGGCTCGCAGTCAATGCTCCGGTTCGGAATCGAACCTCGGTCTGAGCGGACGGGGTGCACGCCGGTCAGGCGCTGCACCATCTTCCTGGGCGGGAGATGCCGCATGTCCTCGCTGAGGTTCGTCGCTCTTCTGGGAGCCGCTCTAGGCCTCGCGACGCTCGCTGGGGCAGCTCCGGAACGACGCAAGGAACTCGTCTGGCCTGCCCCAGCGGTCAACCCCAACGCTGTAGTCTGGCACACCGAGGCGCCTCCAACGCTGCCCGCGGCCGGCGATCTATGGGTGAACCCGCGGGACGCGAAAGCCATGGTCTACGTGCCGGCAGGGGTGTTCCTCATGGGGAACCCGGACGGCGAGGGCGACGAGGACGAGCATCCCCAGCGCGCCGTCTACCTGGACGCTTTCTGGATCGACAAGACCGAAGTCACCAACGCTGAGTACGCCCGATTCATGGCCGCCACAGGTCACCGGGCGCCCTACTTCCTGCCGAAGCGCTGGAACAGCAGGCAGTACGACCACCCAGACCAGCCGGTCGTAGGGGTAGGCTGGGAGGATGCGGCCGCCTATGCCCAGTGGGCCGGCAAACGTCTGCCCAAGGAAGTGGAATGGGAGAAAGCCGCGCGGGGCACGGACGGCCGCGCCTATCCCTGGGGGAACCCCTGGGACGTAGCGCAGAACAGGCGCTGCAACTTCTCCGACGAACAGTCCCGGCTGGGCAGCACTCCTGTCGAAGATGGATACGACTGCCCCGCCCCCGTCGGGAGCTATCCCCGTGGCGCCAGTCCCTACGGCTGCCTCGATATGGCGGGAAACGTCTGGGAGTGGTGCTCCGATTGGTATTCCCCTGACTACTACGCGGATGCACCCCTCCGCAATCCGCCAGGACCTGAATCCGGCCGCTATCGTGTCATCCGGGGCGGCAGTTGGGCCTACGAGGAAAGCTCCATGAGCTGCGCCACGCGCGACAGCGCCTACCCGGCGTGCCGGCAGTTCGACGACGGTGGCTTTCGGTGCGTGCTGCCCGTCAACGATGAGTGAGCAACAGCCGCTCGCGACGCGGTGAGGCACCAGCAGCAGACCATCGCCCTCTGCGCAGGTGCGCAGCCGTCTCTCCAGAAGAACTCGCGCCGGGAACCCGCTGGGAATCACGATGCCCCGGAGGACAACGTGAACGAAGACAAGAGCGAACCGATTGTCTGCCCGACGTGCGGCGCTGTTACGACAGCCACCGGACATCTCTGTCGTCCCTTCGAACCCACTCAACCCCATGTCTGCGAGTACTGCGGCGCCGAAACCGACGACCCCCGCCACATGTGCTATCCGCAGATCGAGCATCTCGCCTATCAATGTCGCCATTGCGGCCGTCTGGCCGCCAAAGCCGAGGCCTTGTGCCACCCCAAGCGCATCGCGGGCACCTCATAGCTGCTGAAACTATAGAACGCCGAGCAGCTCCATACGCGGTATGGCCTACTTGGGGACAGGCTCCGCCTCTAGGTCGCGAGGCTTTGCCCTTCCAGGGCGGAAGCAGATGCCAGGACGTCGGAACTTTCGCGTGATCGTGCTGCTCCGCCCTCAGGGGCGCCGCGCTCACGACATTATGGAGTCTCTCGCATTACGGCTGTAA
>Ga0114918_10002965_pt1 | contig 15027 bp, 14 predicted proteins | sample LantaG_FD_87015 | JGI IMG/M metagenome (GOLD analysis project Ga0114918, IMG submission 87015) | Deep subsurface microbial communities from Baltic Sea to uncover new lineages of life (NeLLi) - Landsort_02402 metaG | ecosystem: Environmental > Aquatic > Marine > Oceanic > Sediment | place...
ATCTTAAAGCCAAATACAAAGATGACTTTGGGGGAATGGTAGGTGCATTACAAAGTGGAATGGGATCATAATAATATGAAACGTATAATGTTATTTGAACAATGGCTGGCCGTAGAAAGTCAGCCATTGCTTTTAGAAGGGGGTGCGGCTGGCCATATGAATCATCCATTCGATGATAAAGGGTTAACATTTGGTGATTTAAAAAAAATGGTAGAAGCTGGACTTTCTGGTAATCTGAATTTTGAAGAAGACATCACGGAAAAAACAGATGGTCAAAATGTATTTGCTACAATACAAGATGACATAGTAAAATTTGCCAGAAATAAAACTGAATTAAAAAATCCTATGACTCTTTCGCAGTTTAAGGATAAATTTGAAGGCCATCCATCAGAAGCAGTTAAAGAAACCTTTCAATTTGCAGCGGAAGATTTAGCTAAACAATTAACCAAATTACCAAAAAATAAACAACAGGAATATTTTAATAACGGTAATGATTTTATGAATATGGAATTAATTTATTCACAAAACCCTAATGTAATAAGATATGATACTGATGTAATACAATTCCATGGTATTAAGAAAACTGATGGAAATGGTAATATCATCGGTGAAGGTAGTAAAAAAGCAGCATATGAAGCAGCTAAAATACTTAAAAGTGTTGAAGCGGACATGGGTAAAGTTTTTAAAATTATACCTCCTAAAATTATTCAACTTAGAAAGGACATCGATTTTTCCAAAAATAAAGATAAATTTATTAAAAGGATTAATATTTTACGCAATCAATATAGCCTAGGTGATACCGATACCATTTCTAAATACAATGAAATGTGGTGGAAAGATCAAATTGAAAAAAGTTTTCCTGGGTTAGATCAAAGTGTAAAAAATGGTTTATTATTGAGATGGGCATATAATGATAAAAAAACCATGAATATGCGTGATTTATCTAAAATAGTATCTCCATCAGAATTAACTGCTATTAAAAAGTTTGACAAAGAAGATTTAAAATTAAAATATAAAGAAAATGTGGAGCCATTAGCTGACATTTTCTTAGAAGTTGGATCTATTGTATTAAAAAATGCATCACAATTTTTAGCAACATCACCTGATAAAGAAGCTATCAGACTAAGAACTGAAATACAACAAGCCGCAAACTCTATTAAAAAAACAGGGTCACCCAACCAAATAGAAAAAGTAGCTAAAGAGTTAGAAAGACTTGATCGTATTGGTGGCATTAATGCTGTATTGCCTACTGAAGGTATTGTATTTAGTTACGACGGAAAGATCTATAAATTAACCGGTGCCTTTGCGGCTATTAATCAATTATTAGGTATTATAAGGTACGGATCATAATTATTGTGTTATAATTTACTTGATAAATATAATAAAGGTGTTATTATGAATAAATATGTTGATTGTTTTAAAGTATTTGAAGCAAAATATCAAACTTATAGTGATTACGAGAAAGCCGGATCTAAGTGGGCTACACCAGACGAACTTAAAAAAACCGCTCTTACAATAGCAACTAATCTATTACCCTCTTCAAATAATGAGGTTAAATCAATAGAAGATCAATCACATCCACAAAAAGGTATTAAGTTTGAAGTTCTTTTAAAAACAGGAGACAAATTACATTTATACAAGACCGGAACACTTCGATTTGGTGAAAAGGATTGGGAAATTTATCTTAATAAAAAGAAAATGCGGAATAGGGCTCATACCAGAGATGAATTAATGAAATCCTTTTCGAGACTAGATAAATATCTATATTTTATGAATGGCTATGATAGTACGTGGATTTATGCAGATGACGGTAGAGCATATAAAGCAGGCCAAAGCCAAGCAGATACGTTACGTAAATTATATCAGAAACTTACAAATGCCGATAAGAAAAAGGCATACAATGAATTTATTAAAAAATTTAAAGGTAATATTAATTTTGACCAATTTAGTGGGGCATAATGGAAGAACTACAGAAAATCTATAAAAAAGAAGGGTTAGACTTTATCAACGATCTATTAAATGATTATATCGTAATAACAGAAAAACTTTCGGGATCGTCCTTTGCATTTGAAGTGAATGATGGAAATATAAATTTTTTTAAGGGTAATAGCCATAAACCACTTAGTTTAGTTGATCGTACTATTATGATGTATTATGAACCAGCTATTCAACATATAAATAACTCAATTGATACAAAAAATATACCAAATAATTGGAGATTTTGTTTTCAGTATTTTGTACATAATGAACCAGGTGTAATTGAGTATACAATTCTACCAAAGAATAATTTAGTACTAACTCATATACATGTAAAGGACGAGAATGGTAAAACAGCTAAAATTATTGATGACCCTCGAGTAATTAAAGATTGGGCGACCAAGCTTAATGTTACACCACTACAACCTTTTTTTATAGGCTATTTAAACGACGAACAAAAAAATAAAGTTAAAGAATTTATTAGTATACCTATAGAAGACCAAGAAGAACTATTTGGAACTAGCTCATTTGTTGAATATTTACTATATGTACTTAATCCAGAAGTACAAACAACTACACTTCATGGTGATTTAAAAAACCCTATAGATTCATTAATATTTAAATTTATTAAACCTGGAACAGGACGTACAATTTCTGCTAAATTAATTGACCCTTATACAAGGGCATTAATGAAAAAGAAAGATCCTATTGATATACGAAGAGTACCTGCTGATATTAATGAAATTATTTTATTAGATTTATTAGCTTTTATTGAAGAACGTGGAATTCAAAAAAGTGATACTATGAATACTAATACAGATCAGCGTTATATTGAATTGATCTCTGTGTTATTTAATGATTATATAAAAAATCGAGATTTAGATTTTAATGGTATTGAATTTGATAAAGCATCATTTGCTTCTGGTCCAGAATTTAACCTTAATTTAGATTTAATTCAAAATAGTAAAACTAATGAATTGGTTCGTTCTTCAGAAACATTAGCTGATTTATATAAAGTAATGCTGGGTTCTTTGAGAAAAAAACGTAATCCTGAAAAAGCTGGGTCAGTCATGACTGCATCTGTGGTTAATGATTTTAATAAATTAGTAGATAAAATACAAAAAATAACTAACAGAAAAGATATAGAGGAATTTAAAACATTTGATGAATATTTACAATTAAAAAAAATAAATGAATCTATAGAGGATCCAATAGAGATAGTAAAAGAAGAAAAACTATTAAATTATGCACAATTTGTTAATCTTAAAAGCGTTAATTTAAAAGAAGGATTAAAAGTACCTTATACAAAACCAGGTAAACAAAAAGTAAATATGATAGTTGGTCGTTTCCAGCCATTTACAGAAGGACATGTCAAGGTATTTAAACAAATTCATGAACAAAATGGATTACCTGTAGTCGTGTTTACTGTGCGGGGTAAAAAACCAAACTTAGAAAAAAGTCCATTTGACGAAGAAACGCAACATGCAATGTTTGCTAAAATGCAAAAAGATTATCCATTTCTTGAAGCCATGTATATCGCACCAAGTGCTGGTATAGATACTCTTTATTCTATGTTAAGACCAGCATATGAACCTATACTGTGGGGATTTGGTACTGATCGCAAGAAAGCATATGGTAATATGATCACTAAGCCAGAATATAGGGAACAATTAGGAGTAGATCCTAATTTTAGTGGTTATGAAATTAAAAGAGCAGATGAAGATATATCTGCATCTAAAGTACGCGAAGCTATTAAATTAGATGACAAAGCTACATTTCATAAAATGACTCCTAAGAGTATACATGATATGTATGAAATTTTACAAACAATATTAGAACCAGTATCAGAATCTACATTAACTGAAGATTTAGTTAAAGTACAAGTTGGTACAAAAGATGTCGGGACATTAGATACTAATGATTCTGAAGCTATTAATGATATAAAAAAAATTACAACATCTGCTTCTATAACTTTAAAATTAAATGATTTTTTATCTAATATTGGAGTTCCTTCTAAATATCATAGGCAAATAGCTCTAATTTTAGGAAGCGGTAACGTTACTAAAATAGCTAAATATATTGAAAATAGAACACTAATGATTAGTGATATTTTAAATAAAAATGCTAATGCAATATCTATTACTGAAAAATTATTAGGAATGAATACTAAATCTAGTATAGAATTATTTTCATTTCAATGGCCAACTGCTGGTATGGGTAAGGGTGAATTTTGGTTAGCTATGATGCTAAACGGTGGCTCGTTACGCGGTGTCGGTGATGTTAATGTTAATGATAATGCCATGGAAGTTAAAGGCATTGGTGCTCGTTTGGTTGGCCAGCATGGTTATGGTAGCGGCCAGTCTATACCTAAAGCCTATATTAATGCATTACAAGAAATAGCAGAAGAATTAGGAGCTACTGATTATGAAGTAATAATTCCAAATAATGAAAAGGAGTGGAACGTTACTAAAAAAGAAGGGCGTATATTATCATCTAATTTAGAAGCTATTGCAAAATCAATTGGTGGTTTTGATAAAAAATCAATATCACTTATATCTAGAAAATTAGTTGAAGCATATAAGGCATTATACATAAATTTAAATCCTGCCCAGTATTCTAATATTTTAGAATCATCAATAGATAAAAATGGTAAAATAAATGCAAATGAATTTAATACTCAGCTTTTAATAATGTCATTTGATTATTATTATCAAATTGAGTCTTTTAAATATTTTGCAATAACTAACCATAAGAGTGGTACTACATTAGTTATTGAACCTACCGAATTTAAACGACTGGTTCTTAATAAAACTATTGCATATACACCACCTACATGGAGCCGATCTGGAGGCACACAGGGGCCATTTTTTGGCATTACTATCAAATAGTATTAAACTTTCTATAAAATTAGCTTATGTATACTAAAGCTAATTAAAAAATGAAAGAAAACAATGTGTATTTAGAACCAGCATTACAAACGGCTGGTAAACTTTATTTGTATCATGATTTTGTTGCAAGTATACCCAATGGTAAAATTAAAGATAACTTTTTTGATTATTTAAGTAAACTAACATTAGAAGAAACTAATGAATTGGTTGATAATCTTGCATCACTAAATCATATAAAAGATTTAGATTGTACTGTATTATATGGTAATCCAGATTCAGTAATAGGTAGACTATTTAAAATATATGCTAGAGGAACCGGTACTGGTGAACTAGCTGTAGCTTGGATAATTAATGGTGCTAAAATATCAGGTAATAGTAAAAGTTATGATGTTACTTTTCAAAATTCAAAATATGAAATTAAAGATTGGTCTTCTCAATCCCCGAATGCTTCAATTTTAGCAGGTGTAAAAAGTAAAGTAATTAATTTTGATTTTTGGTACGAAGTAATAGATACTCTTCGCCGGTTAGATAAATTAACTGGTAAAACTGAAGGTACTATTAAATTTGATTTATTAGAATATTTTAAAGAGGATTTTGTTGATTTAGCATATAGTGTACTTGATGCACAGCGTAATATTTTATCTGGTGAAGTAGGTAAAAAAATGATGCAAATGCTAAGAGACTTTTATTTTATCACATCCAAAATATCTAGTGACATTGACGGTTATACTAATCTTATATTGAGAGGTCCAAATATTACTCCTATTGAAATAAGTATAAGTCCTATTGATGATGTAAATATAAAGGCCTTTCGGGTAAATCCAATAAAAAAAGATGGTAAGACCTATATATTAACTGAATTAAGAAGGTTAAAATATGTTAGGGATCCCGAAGAATTTGATAAAGATTTACAATCAGCGGTTAATCAAATAACAGATGATGTTACTTATATAGTATTTAGAAAAAATAAAATTAATTTTGTATCTCCAGGTGGATTTAAACCTGATGTTATTACAATATCTAGTTTAAAGTTTATTGAACGAGATTTATAAGCTTCTATATTCTTTGATATATAATTAAAATAAAGATTCATATGAAGTACTTGTTAGATCTCGATAATTTTTTAACTGAAAAAAGAGTAGTTTATAAACGCAAATATACTGAAAATTATCCGGCTAAACTTGCGTCAACAGCAGCTCGTGTTAGAAATATGGTAATTGATGCAATGCAAGACGGAATTCTTACAGAAGAAGAATTACAAGAAATCTTATCAGCTACTAATGCTGGATCTAGGTGGTTAAGCCGTAATAAAACATTATTTAAGATTACAGAAGATGAAACTGGTCGATCATATTGTCTTTCTACAAAAGGTCGTAGAATCATGACAGCAACTCGAAAATCATTGAATGAATAATGCCTGCAAAATCTAAAACACAGCAAAGATTAATGGGAATGGCTTACTCTGTAAAGAAAGGCGATTCTAATATTAAAGATATTGATTCTTTATATAGAGATAAAGTAAAAGATCTTGTCGATGGGATGTCATTATCTAAACTTAAAGATTATGCCGAGACAAATCATACAAACCTCCCAGATAAAGTAGATGAAGATGCTGTAAATGTTAATCCTAACATGAATGTTCCTGGTATGGGTAATGTTAAATTACCAGGTAATCCCGGAGCATTAGACGGATTTTCTACACAAGAAGTCGGAAGTGGTGATTTACCATTAGGTAAAAAGAAAAAGAAAAGAAAGGTAATAATGACCTTTGAACAATTTATGAATCAATAATGGCAATAATACCTAAATATCAATTAAAAGAGCTTTTTGAAGGTGGGGATTTAATAAGCCAAATTTCAATGGTGGATTTTATTGATTCATCTTATAATCCTACACTTATAGCAGGAGGCAATATTAATATTACATGTATTATCACTCCATCAGGCCCGGAAATTACAATTTCATCTACTGGTGGTGGAAGTGGTGGCGGTACAGTTACACAAATTAATACAGGTAATGGTTTAACCGGAGGTCCTATCACAACTAGTGGTACATTAGCAGTAAGTGTAGATGGAACTACCATTGGATTTAATGGATCCGGTGAATTAGAATCTTTGGGAGGTGATGGAGGATTAATGCAAGTAAGTACTGGAACATGTTCTACTTATAGAATTAATGTAGGTGGCTCAGTTGCAGGTGCTTGTTCTTCTGCTCTTTCTGGGTTTGATAATAAATCAGATGCTGATGCATGTTCAAGTACAATAGCTGGTGGTCATACTAATTGTATAACAGATTCAGTTTGTGGCTTTATTGGCGGTGGTTCATGTAATACTATTAGTGGATGTTTGGTTATTCCTGGACCAATATCATTTGGCCATTCAAATATTGTTGGTGGTTTATCTAATTGTATAACACAACCGGGTTCTTTTATTGGGGGTGGTTCTGAGAACCAAGCTACATGTATAAATACAGTGGTAGGCGGTGGTTTTCAAAACACAGCATCAAGTTATTTTGCAGTTATAGCCGGTGGAGAGCAGCAAGTAGCTAGTGGTAACAGATCATCAATAGTAGGTGGTACAGCTAATATAGCTAGTGGTGATTATACATTTATTGGTGGGGGTGCATTGAATGAGGCTCAATGTCTCGTAAATACTATATCAGGTGGATGCTCTAATGAAATTACAGCAAATTACGGAACGGTTGGAGGTGGATATAATAATGAAATTTCAGGTGCCGTTGGTACAATTAGTGGTGGTGGTAGTAATGAGATATTAGGTACAACTTCTACAATTGGTGGTGGATTCAGTAATTGTGTTAGTGCAACTGCGACATGTTCAACAATCGCGGGTGGTTGTGCTAATATAACATGTGGCACATGGTCAACTATAGGAGGAGGGGCTCTAAACGTGGCTCATTGTACAAAAACAACAATAGGTGGTGGGGTTGCAAATATTGCATGTGGAGATTGTTCTACTATTTCAGGGGGTTATGGAAATACTACAGGCGATAATAATACTACAGTTTCTGGTGGTTATGGAAATAGAGCATTTTGTAATGATTCAGTAATAAGTGGAGGGTGTAATAATCGCACTAATGCAGAAACCAGCACTATTTCAGGCGGCTATGCTAATTATATTGAAGGTCGAGGCTCTGTTATAACTGGAGGTGCAAATAATAGTGCATGTTGTAGAGCTAACTTTATAGGTGGAGGGAATTCAAATACAGTATCCGCTAATTATGGTGCAATATTAGCTGGAGGTTCAAATTTAGCATCTTGTGCGTGTTCTATGATTATTGGGATGTCCATTACTTCAGATAAGACAAACACTACTTTTGTTAATCAGTTATCTATAAAAAGTATATGTGATGAAACTAATTGTAGTAATGTTTCAGGAGAAATATACCGGTGTGCTGCAGATAATACACTTCGTATTATACCATAAAAAGAAAATACTATGCTAAATTTTAATACAATACACATTTTTGCCAATGGACAAACTCAAATAATAGGAAAAACTAATGGCAAAGTAAAGTCTTCAGAGATTGCATCATTACAGCCATTTGTAGATCATATTAAAAAGCTTAAACCTAGTAAAGTAATAGATAGGAATTATACTGTAATACACATACACCAAAATCAAACTTTATCATATTTAGGAAAGGGTAGTTTAAAAGAAAATACTAGCTTTACTGTAATGTGGAAAGATTTAAATCAATCATTACTAGCAACATTAATTAAAGAAATTGAGGTCGCTTTAGCCTAAACATCTTCTTAAGTATTCATATAACTTTTAAACTAAGGTTATATGGCAAATACTGACAATAAATGCAAAGATCTAGATGTAAGAGACTATTTTACAGAAAATGGCTATGCCTTATGTAAAAATTCTTTAGAAGATCTTTATACACTACAAGCAGAAACTCAAAGAATGTATTTTGAGAAGCAAGGCAAAAAGCCTTTTTCTGAATTTAATTTAGGTGAAGTTGTAGATTTTCTTATGGTAAATAATCATGCTATTATTGATGAACTCCATGAAATGATGGATGCAGTTGGTGGTATAGATGATGGTGAAGGTAATGCAGTATGGAAACCGTGGAAGAGCACAAACCAGGAAGTACGAAAGCAAAAATTATCTGATTTAACATCGGGCGATTTAAAAGAATTAAAAATGGAATGGATAGATGTAATGCATTTTGTTTTTAATGCAGGTCTAGCCATTGGTATTACACCAAAAGAATTTTATAATTACTATCTCAGTAAAAATGAAGAAAACTGGGAACGAGTCAAGCGAGGATATTAACTTTAATAAATCTATATAAAAATAAAATATGTTATTAGATATTAAGCAACAAGGTAATACTATTTGGGTTTCTTATTACAACTTAGACGGTAAAACAAGATTTAAAGAATATGCATTAGAATCATCTGATATGTTTAATTGGCAGGTATGTGATGATACAGATTCTCGTCAAGATTCTAAAATTAAAAATTGGGATGGTCGACCAGTAAAGAAAAGTCGTACAAAATATCTTAATAAGTATAGGCTTATTGAATTTTTAGCCAAATTGGGATTTTCTGATAGGGAATTAATATTTGGTTATAATTTTCCAAAAACATATTTTGTAGATATAGAAGTAGAGGTAACTGATGAATTTCCTGACCCAAGTGAAGCAAAAACACCAATAACTGCTATTTGTGTTGTAACTCCTAGTAAGCAAGCAATTGTTCTTGCTACTAAAAATTTACCAAAAGATCAAATTAATAAGGTTGGACAAAAAATAAATAAACATTTTGAAGAATTAAATGTTACATATCAATTTGAATTTAAAAAATTTGAATCTGAATATGATTTACTTTATACCTTTTTTTATAAGTTTGTACGCAACTTTCCAATGATGACCGGCTGGAATTATGTTAATTTTGATTGGAAATATATGTTAAATAGAGCTAAAAAACTAGGTATTGATCCTACTATTGCATCACCTACTGGTGAATTGCTAAATAACAATGAATTACCCGCTCATGTGGGTTGTATGGACTATATGGATATTTATGCTAAATGGGACCGTAGTGTTGATATTAAAGAAAATTTTAAACTAGATACAGTAGGGAAAGCTGTACTTGGTATTAATAAGGTAAAATATGATGGTACATTACAAGATTTATATGAAAAAGAATATCCTAAATTTATTTTTTATAATGCAGTAGATACTATATTAGTGCAACTCATACATGAAAAAATTAAAACTATGGAAATAGCGTTAACTATAGCTCATATGAGTCAAATCAGTATCTTCAAAGCTGCTAGCCCAGTTGCGGTAACAGAATCATTAATTTGCAAATCACTATTAGATAAAAATTTGGTAATGGCCAAAGATTTCTCTAATTTAAATAAAAAAAGTGGTAAATTTAAAGGCGCTTTTGTTAAAGATCCTATTGTAGGAATGCATCATGCAGTAGCTTGTTTTGACTTTGCTAGTCTATATCCATCAATAATGAGGCAAATGAATGTATCACCAGAAAGTTTAATAAAAAAAGTAGATCCATCAAAACGAAATGCAGAAATAGCTGATGATCGGATAGTGGCAGTAAACGGGGCTGTATATAACGCTGAAACGTCTATACTAAAGGATATTTTAAGTGATTTATATAGTCAACGTAAAGATTATAAAAAGAAGTCATTTGAACTACAACAAAAGGCATACAATTTAGAAAGGGGTATATCTAAATAGAATCAATTTATTCAAAAAAAGAAAGAAAAATATGAGTAAACTCTTTATCAACCGAGTAGAATATAAACCTTTTGAATTTCCAGAATATTACTTGGATGGTTGGTTGCCCCAGGCACAGGCATTTTGGTTACATACTGAAATATCAATGCAAGGTGATTTAAAAGATTGGAATGAAAATATCAAACCCCATGAAAAAAACTTAGTAGGTAATATACTTTTAGGTTTTGCTCAAACTGAATGTGCAGTATCTGATTATTGGACTGGTATGGTTACCAAATGGTTTCCTAAACATGAAATAAGACAAATGGCAATGATGTTTGGTTCACAAGAAACCATCCATGCAGTTGCTTATAGCTATTTAAATGAAACTTTAGGCCTTGAGGATTATACTGCATTTTTACATGAACCTTCAATGGCTGATAAATTTGACTTCTTAATGTCAACTAAGGCAGATTATAATGATAAGGATTTATTAGAAAGTAAAGATGCAAGAAAAGAAGTTGCTAGGAGTCTTGCAATATTTTCTGCATTTGCCGAAGGTGTATCTCTTTATAGTTCATTCGCAGTTTTATATAGTTTCCAAATGAGAAATCTTTTAAAGGGAATAGGACAGCAAATGAAATGGTCTGTGAGAGATGAATCATTACATTCTAAAATGGGATGTAGGTTATTTAATCATATGTGTTCTGAAGATGAAACATTAAGGGATGATGTTAAAGAATCTGTTTATGAAGCTGCAAAGTTAATGGTAGAAATGGAACATTCATATATAGACAAGATATTTGAACAAGGCGATCTCGATAACTTATCTTCGGTTGATCTAAAGAATTTTATTTATAGGAGAACAAATGAAAAATTACGAGAATTAGGATTAAAGCCAATATTTGAATATGATGAAAAATCAGCCGATGCCTTAGATTGGTTTTATTCCCTAACGGGTGGTCATACACATACGGACTTCTTTGTAATTCGCCCAACCGACTACTCTAAAGCTGGTGAAGGTGATGACTGGGATGATATATGGTAATATATATAAAATAAATTAATATAATGACAGCAGATCAAATAGAAAAAGAATTAGGTTGGGAAAGAGGTGTTGATTATCCTGAATGGGGACATACCGAAGTTTATTTAAACACAATATCCCGAGGGTATTGTTTAGTAGGTGAAACACCACGTGATGCATATTGGAGAGTAGTAACAACGGTAGCGAATCGACTAAAGAAACCAGAGTTGGCACCTAAATTCTTTGACTATATATTTAAAGGTTGGTTAAATCTAGCATCACCTGTATTAAGTAACACCGGAACTGAAAGAGGTTTACCTATTAGTTGTTTTGGTGTTGATGTAGCCGACTCTATTAATGATATAGGTTCTAAAAATTTAGAATTAATGTTATTAGCAAAACATGGAGGTGGTGTCGGTATAAGTCATAATCAAATCAGACCGGCAGGTTCTAACATAACTGATAATGGAACAAGTGACGGTGTAGTACCTTTTATAAAAATGAATGATTCTACAATACTTGCAACTAATCAAGGAGCAGTAAGGAGAGGAGCTGCTAGTACTAACTTAAGTATTGAACATGGTGATTTCTGGGAATGGTTGGAAATCAGAGAACCTAAAGGTGATATTAATAGACAATGTTTAAACATAAATCAATGTGTTATTATTGGTGATAAATTCATGAGGCATGTTTTAGAAGGTGATATTGAATCAAGAAAAAGATACGCAGCTGTACAAAGAAAACGTAGACAAACTGGACAACCTTATATAATGTATAGGGGAAATGTTAATAAACAAAATCCCGAAGCATATAAAAAAAATGGTCTTAAGGTATTTATGACTAATATATGTTCCGAGATTGTTTTACATACAGATGAAAATCATTCTTTTGTTTGTTGTTTAAGTTCTCTTAATCTTTCTAAATATGATGAATGGAAAAATACAAATCTTATTTATGATGCAACTTGGTTTTTAGATGGTGTACTTGAAGAATTTATACAAAAAGCTAAATATAGAAAAGGGTTTGAAAACTCTGTAAGAACAGCAGAAAAAGGTAGAGCAGTAGGTTTAGGTGTATTAGGATGGCACACTTATTTACAGCAGCGAGGAATCGCATTTGAAGGGCTAGAGGCACAGTATGAAACTCGTAATATATTTTCTCAAATCAAAATTGAAAGTGAGAAGGCTAGCCGAGATCTTGCTGAGGAATACGGAGAACCGCTATGGTGTAGAGATACAGGATTTAGAAATACTCACCTAAGAGCAGTTGCCCCAACGGTATCTAATTCAAAATTAGCTGGCGGTATATCTGCTGGTATTGAACCAGTACCTGCAAATATATGGACGGATCAATCTGCTAAAGGAACTTTCATTAGGAAGAACCAACAATTAGAAGGATATCTTGATAAAATTGGCCATGATAATAAAAAAGTATGGGATAAAATAATGGCTGATGGTGGTTCTATTCAAGGATTAAAATTCTTAGATGAATGGTGTTTTTTAAAGGGAATATTAATAAAGTGTAAAGAAGTACCAGAATTCCATGAAGGGGTTCCATTTAAAGATGTATTTAAAACTTTTAAAGAAATAAATCAATTAGAATTAGTAAAACAAGCTGGTATATGACAACAATATGTAGATCAGGCAGTATCATTAAATCTTGCATTCCCTATGGAAGCTACGCCAAAATGGATAAATCAAGTTCATTTAGAAGCATGGAAGCAAGGTATTAAAACTCTTTATTATATGAGGACCGAATCTGTATTAAGAGGTGATATTGCTGCAAAGGCAATGACTGAGTGTATCAGTTGCGATGGATAAAAAGTTGGAATAATATGGATATATAAATAAAAACATAAATGATTTATTATTTCTATAAGACAACTAATTTAATTACATCTGAAATATATTATGGATCCGGAACCTTTGAGAAATACTTAGGTTCCGATATTCGTTTAGACCGAGCCAAATTAAAATATGGTGAAGAGAATTTTATACGAGAAGATTTAAAATATTTTGAAACTCGAGATGAAGCTTTTAAGTTTGAAGATAGGTTCCTAAAACTTTATAAAATAAGTTCATTGGAAAATACTTATAATCTTAAAGATGCAGCACAAGGAGGTGATACTATTTCAAATCATCCAAATAAAATTGATATAGTTAAACGAATACAAGAAAGTAATACAGGTAAGAAAAGATCTATTGAAATTAGGAACGGAATGTCAATATCACAAAGGAATAAAAAACCAGTAACTCAAAAAACTAAAGACTTACAGTCACAAGCACATTTGAAAAGAATGGAGGATCCTGAAGAACGTGCAAAATGTAATTCATTCCTTAATAAAACTGCCAAAGAAAGAGAAGAACAATTAAAAGTTTGGTCTAATGCTCAAAAAGGTTCTAAAAATGGTAGATTCAAATATGATAAACCAGTGAATCGATTAGATCCAGAAACCCGTGAAATATTAGAAACCTATGATAATGCATGTGAAGCTGCACATTCAAATGATAAATTTTACCATAAATATATTTTAGCAACATGTAAAGGTAAGGCTAAAAAACATGCCAAATTTGGTTGGGAATGGATGGATAACAATAATTAAGATGGAAAAATATACTTATATACTTGGTCCTTGTAGTATTGAAAACGAGGATAATTTTTTAGAAGTAGCCAAAACCTTAGATGGTTATATGGGAGGTAAAGATTGGTACCTTAAGGGTTCTTTTGATAAGGCCAACAGAACTTCTATACATTCTAATAGAGGTCCTGGTTTAGAAGAAGGGATGGAGATTATGAGAACTGTTAAGCATCATTATCCTAACATTAGAATTGTAACAGATATTCATGAAGCTAGCCAAGCATTACCTTTATCCGAAGTAGTAGATGTTATTCAAATACCTGCATTCTTATGTAGACAAACTGATCTTTTAGTAGCATGTGCAAAAAACTTTAATGTTATTAATATTAAAAAAGGCCAATGGTTATCTGCAGATGCAATGAAACATGCAGTTGCAAAAATTAAAGAAGTTGATCCTACTTGTGAAGTATGGGTAACTGAAAGAGGTTCTAATTTTGGATATGATAGATTAATTGTAGATTTTAGAGGAGTTGATGTAATGAAAGAATTTGCAGACAAAGTTATTTTAGACTGTACACACTCTACTCAAATGAGCGGAGCTGGATTTACTGGAGGCGATCGTGAATTAGCTAAAAAATATGCACAAACTGCCAAAACTTTTGGATATGATGGAGTTTTTATAGAAACTCATCCAGACCCAGAAAATGCAATATCAGATAAAGATAGTCAAATTGAATTATCATGGATTGAAAATTGGATTTGTGATATATAAACAAATTAAACATGTAATTGTTATATGTCGTTAGGAATGTGTATATTTACCATGTAATAAAAAATAATAAAAA
>Ga0114918_10002966_pt1 | contig 15023 bp, 24 predicted proteins | sample LantaG_FD_87015 | JGI IMG/M metagenome (GOLD analysis project Ga0114918, IMG submission 87015) | Deep subsurface microbial communities from Baltic Sea to uncover new lineages of life (NeLLi) - Landsort_02402 metaG | ecosystem: Environmental > Aquatic > Marine > Oceanic > Sediment | place...
ACACGATAAGAATTTTCATATAAGATGTTCCCGATCTCACATTCAAAAAGTTTGACAGGAACATTTTTCTTTTTCATATATCTTACTAATCCTTTAGCACCACTTAGTGTCTGTGCTACCCATATACCACCTAAGTCAGCTTTAGAATAGTCTATCCTACCTTTGGGTTCATAAACCCATTCATCAACCGGGAAAGTCATTATATTAGGGTTTCTTCTTAAACCCAAAGATTGTAAATCTTCTGTAACTACTTTATAATACTTTTTCATTTTTTAGCTTACTTATTTTACTACTAATACTATCTACACTTCTGTTTAATTCATATGCTATTCTTTTATATGCGTATTTTAATTCAACCATTTCAATTAATTTAACAATTTCATCATCTTTCCAATAAATATTAGTTGGTTGTTTATCAATATTTTTTATATCAAGACACCTATCAAATTTTCTTTTTTCACACCAATCTAAACAATTTATTATTTTATCTTTTTTTATAAGAGAATATGGTAATATTTTTTCACATAATAAAATTAATGAACTCTGTTTGAAAACCATCACATTAACCATTTTCTTTTTCGATTTTATACCACGTATCATAGATACACTATCTCGTATGGTTAAAGAATTTGATATGTTATTATCATTTAAAAAATTAGAAATTGCTTCCATTTCTTTTATATAATTACTTGACTGAGTTAATCCAATTAGATATTTTGTAGAAAATGTCACCCAACCATCACAATCAACAAATCCAGCAATATATGGCCATGTTATATTATATTCCATCAGTTAAAATTTTATCTATGTATTTTTTTATATAATCACCATGACACGCTAATGGTTTACAAAAACAACAAAGATTAACTCTACCATATTCTTTATAAATATTTATTATTTCATCTATTGCACCAATAAATTCTTTATCACCTGAAGCAATCTTATCTCGCATATATTGATCATATGCTTCAATTGCTTCTTTTCTGGTAGCTACTAAATGTTTAGATGCTTTAGAACTTTTTAAATGTGTATATGGATTACCTAATGCTGATGGTCTACCAATATAAAAATCATATTCTGTTGAAATATGATTTTTCATATTTACTACATTAATATTTGTTTTTACAAATGGTGTTAACATAATTTATTAACTTTTATTTTAAATTTACCATTATAATCTTCTAATAACAACGGAAGCAAATGTGATAATAATTGTTCGTTTGTAGCTTCCCTTTTTATATTATTTGTTACCTGAATCCATTTTGAACCTTCTTTATACCAAATCTGTTCAAAATTATCAGAATAAATGGTTATTATACATTCATTATTTTTCATATTAAAAACTGAATAAACTGTTCAGCACAGATAATCTTTTATTTATTTCGGGTAATCCTAAAGGAACAATAAATTTATTCACAAGACCTAAAAAACACTTTTCAAATTGTGTGTCAATGTCCATTCTTATTCTTTCCTTTTCAACAATTTCTGTTGGGTGGAAACTTCTTAAATATGCAAATATTGGATTAACTGAATCAGTACAATAATAATATTTTATCCTACCACCTTTAACCATATCATATTTTGTTTTAAAATCAGAATTCTTATTTAATAAGTAATTATGAAATGCTGCTGCTTTTACCCCAAAGTGAGCACCTTTTACAAAAGAAACACTTTCAGTATCATCTAAAATCTTATCATTGTAATTAGAACAAGATGTAGTCATACTTATTTCTTCTATATCAGCTAATTCAAATTCTTTTCTAATTTCCTTAACAATCTTTAATACCTGGTAAATGTCTACCCTATCAGCATTTTTAAATAGATAATTAATAACCCTATAAATATTCTTTCTTACAAATGGTGGTGTAGATGATCTAACAATTTCAACACCTTTAGGATAATAATAACTTAATTCTTCATAGAATACACCATCTTCCCAAACAACATTGTTAAGGTAATGTTTCTTTTTAAGGAATAATGCTGATTTACTAATAGTTTCAAATTCAAAATCGTGTAGACTTGTGATACCAAATTGTTTAGCATAATCATCTAACATTCTATCAAACATTGGTTTTACATATATTTGGTCAACATGTAAAATAAATCTTCTACCCCAATCAATATCTTTAATCTTATCAAACCCAACTGATTTCATTAAAGGTGTAAAAGAAACATATAATGAATCAGTATCACCATATACTACAATTTGATTTTCACCATTATATTTTGGACGACCTTCTTCTTCAATCCATACTGGATTAGGATCAAGTGGTTCAACATTAAAAAAATCCCATATATGATATTCATATAAAACATTAATATCACCATTGGAAAAATTGTTTTTAGTTAATTCTTCTTCTTCTACACCTTTATGTCTTAATAAATCTTTTAAATTGGGTTCTCCCCACCCTAACGGTTGAAAATCAATTGTATATGCTTGATATTTACCATCTTTTTCACAGATGTATTCCATTCCAAGTCTTTTATGCATTTCTGTATCATTGTGCCATATTTCATAAAAATGTTTTTCAATTTTTTCCATCATAAATTGATTTACATCTCTTCCATGTGCAGTAATTGCATTTGCAATATCTGAATTGGAACATACAAAATATTTGTTTGCAAAAGCACCATATGTACCATTTAAGGTAAGTTTAAGTGCCAACTGCATAGCTTTGGCATAGTCTCTTTCAGCTTTCTTTTGGATTATTAATTCTTCTAATTCTTTTATTCGGTGTTTTTTAGCTCTATCATCCATCTATAATTCAATGATTTTTATAAATTATAGCGTGATATTAATTTTTTGTTTAATAATTGTGGAATTTTTTTATTAATGGTTTTTTATTACAGGATTTTCTTTTATTTTAATATTCGTTATCTTCATTTTTCTTTTTCTTTACCTGGATTGAAAGATCACGCATTTTAATAGTATCTATCTTGATAACATTACCTTCATTATCATATGTATATTGAATTTTATCACCAATAGGATTACCATCATCATCTACGGGTATAAATTCCGCACTGCCACCATTACTGCTTTTTTTTTCAACAGGTTCAGCTACTATGTTATAATCTTTATCTTTTTCTATTCTTTCTAATTCAGCAGCAGCTCTTTTATCTTCATAGTCTAATAATTTCTTTAATAGTTCTTTATTACCTTCCCCATAATCAATAAATAATTGAAATTTACTATTCCATAAATCATTGTTAGTTTCATTAATTTCCATAAAATCTGTATAGATTCTATTTAAACCATTTTCCGTTACTGTTCTAGTATAAACAAGTTCTGTTTTTATTTCTTGTAATGTTGCACCAAACGCATCCATTTTTGTAGTCATACTCCCTACTTTATTACCAACTATCCATACTGTTGCTACTGCACCTATAGAAGTTATTAATAAATTTCTTAACTGACCATATGATAATTTTAAACCATCTATAATTTTTCCAACATCTAATGCCATTTTGTAACTGTTTTATTTTTATAATATATATAAAATCAAAAAGACATAATCTATTCTATATTGAGAATATAATATCATTTTTTAATATATACATAAAAAGAATGTTGAAATATGCCCGTTTCTAAACAAATTGAAATAAATGCAAAAAAAGAAATTGTTGATGCTATTAATATTTTGTTAGATAGATATTTAATTGAGGGTTTAACTATTGGTCAAATAAAAAAATATTTTAGAACCAAATTAGCACAAAAAGACCTTGTTACAGATATCAATTCAGCAGGAAGTCAACATTTTGAAGATTTTAAAGAATATAAAGCATATGTGAAGAAAGTATTAAGAGAAATTCTTTATGATCGAAAATCAGAAATTGAAACAATGGAATTACAAAAAGAAAGTAAAACAATCACAAAATTTTCAGAATTTGAATTACAAAATGAAGCAATGGATTACGGTGACATATCAGCACAGTATCTTTTTGATGATATTGGGTTTGCTAATGATGATGTGGATATACTAGCATCTTATTTTAAGACGAAAGAGGACTATATAGAGCTCAAAGACCAGAATTACTGTCTATATACCATTACAGACTTTAAGACCGATATAACGAGAAATAATAGGGTTAAAATGGATGTCATGATATTAGCTGACTTTCAAATTGAAAAAATGAAAGATAATGTGACTAGAAAAATATTAAGTGGTGTATATGAACAAATTCCACAAGATATTGAATATATGGGAATCCTTGTAAAACCACACACAATATTAGATAAAGAAAAATTAAAAGAATCAGTTGATTTAATTGTAGATAAAAATATAATAAACATTATATCTGCTGTTAGTAAATATAACTATGAAGCAAAATATGGTGAAAATTATCATATTTGGAAAAAATTAAAATAAGATAATGTATAGAAAGTTAGAAGATTTTCTTAATGAAGATTTAACATATGGTGAAAAAATGGAACAGATAAAAAAAGATATGGTATGTCTTAATTTAACTGATTCTAAGGTTATACATATGGCTAAAGATATATTATCTAATTTATTTGATAGAAATGAACAAAAGTATAATGATATTATTGAAATAATTAAATTGCAAAATGAACTTGATTCAGAAGTAGGTAAAAAGGAAAGAGCAAAATTTACAAATTTAGAATACCTTAATAGAAAATCACCAAGTGAAGTATCAGTTATAAAAGATAAATGGAATAAAATTAAACGAAGTATTAATGATGAAGAAGTTTAATGAATTTAATGTTAATGAAGGTAATAATTTAATGATTTATTCTGGTGCAGAATATCCATATAATTATACTGTAATAAAAGGTGAAGAATTATATTCAGTTAGTTATAGAAAAGGAAAACCATTTTTACATAAATATCATGGTAAAATTAATCCAGATGTTTATAATCCAGTTGGTTCATTAATTAAAAACCCATCTAAACCACTTATTTTTCTTTCACAAAGTAAACTAAAAGGTAAAGCAAATGAATCATTGCACGAAGAATTTGATGCAAGAGAAGATATAGCACCAACCGATAAACTTTCATTTACAAGTCAATTAGAAAAAAAAGTTAAAGAATTTTTAAAAGATTATCCTAAAAAATTTAAAATTAATATTGTACCTGGTAAATTATTTACTATTACTAGTGATAATAAAAATGATGTGAGAGTAACAATAAATATTGGTGGGGATATGATTTATTTTAATGCTAAACCAACTGAAGGTCCGGAATATGAATTTTCATTTAATTATAATAAGCATCTTGTTGATAGTATTTTTGGATTAGTTAAAAGTGCATTTGAAAGAGACCCACATAAAGGTACATTAAGTAAACCAGGTGAAACATATAAAGCAGATACAAAAGAACCATCAGAAGATATTAAGGAAGAAGAAATAGAACCATTAGATGTTCCAATAACAACAAAACCTAAAAGAAGAACAAGAAATATTAATATAAATGTTATTCAAGATGTTTTAGAAGATGCTTTTATATTAGATGATATTGATTTAAAAAATACTGATGTATCTGAATTAATTAGAAGAATGCTTCTAGAATCTAGAAGAAGAACTAATGCAAGAAGAAAGAAATAAAAAATATGAAAATAATAAAAAAATTAGGTTCATTTATAAATGAATCAAAAGAAGAAAAGAAAGGTTTTAAAATAGATATAGAAAAAGAAACAATAGATAATGTTGATTTCAGAAAAGTTTTATACACAGGGGAACATATGCAATTAGTATTAATGACATTGAAACCTGGTGAAGAAATAGGTTTAGAAGTTCATCCTACAATAGATCAGTTTTTTAGATTTGAAGAAGGAAAAGGTAAGTGTATTATAAATCAAACTGAATATAATGTAAAAGATGGTGATTCCGTTATTGTACCAGCTAATTCCGAACATAATATAATTAACACAAGTGATAAAGATAATTTTAAAATGTATACCATTTATACCCCACCACATCACAAAGATGGGATAGTTTTTAAAACAAAAGAAGAAGCTGAAAAAAGTGATGAAGAATATGATGGTGAAACAACCGAAGAATAAATATTTTTTAACATTAAACATTTCACAAATTTGATAATATAAGAATTAAACTTATATTTGTACCAAATGCAAATCAACTACAATAAACATATTGTTTTCAAACCCCAAATAGAAGAAAAAACAGAAAGACATTATGATTTCATAAAGTCTTGTTTTGATGCATATATTTCATTAGAAAATTTTTTAAAAAGAAAAGATTTGTTTGTAGTTGTAATTAGAAATGCAAACCATAGTATTGTTGGATTATGTTTGCTTAGAAAAACATTAATGAAAGATGAAAGAACTATTTATCACCCAACATCATATTTACCATATAAAACTAAAATAAAACTATTTAAATCTAAAAAAAAGATAAAGGTTAAACAATGGAATAATGTTGAGGTGAAAAAATATAATGTTTATAGAATAATGTATACATTGGTTGATCCATATTTTAGAGGTCAAGGTAGAAATCAAGAATTATTAAATTTTGTTTATGATTATGTGAAAAGTAAAAGAAATTCAAAATACTTAGTTGCTAATATCAGAGAATCTAATAAAATATCTATTAAATCATTTGAAAAAAATGGATTTGTGATAGATAAAAGAACAACTAAACCATATTCAAATGGTGAAAAGAAAATAAGAGTAATAAAAAATATTAAAAGAAGAAAATATAAGAAAAGAATTAAAACTTAATCTAATTCAATCATTTCAAAAGCTACTTCAGGGTTTTCTTTATTCATAACATCTTTAATAAGTCTACCCTTTTCTTCAATGTCAACATCATCTTTTACATAATACCAATTAACACATTTTAAATTTAATTCCGATGTTATAGCAAAATTTATAAATCTTAACGAAGCACTATTTAAATATTCTAATTCAATATCTAATACTAAATCAGAAACATTTTTTAATTTTTGTGTTATTACAAAATAAAAATCATATGCATCTTCTGGAATAGACCTACCATCTATTCTTGCATATTTTTCATCATAATTAATTTCAACATTAGGTGTAAAATTTGTAGATTCTATTTTAAATATGTTTTCGTTCATAATTTATTAAACATTTTTTTTATTATATTATATATAAAAAACTTGGAATTCTAATTTATTTTTCATATTTTTGTTAATTATTAATTAAATTATATTCTTATGGGTCGAGGTTATCCAAAATTAATGCTTAAAGTTGAATTACCTAACCGGACTGATGTGAAGTTCACATTAATCCAGGTTGCGGATACCTGTACCAAAAATATAAAAGGTTCAAAATTTTTATTTTCTGATAATGGGTGGACAATTTATAGGAGTAAAAACTTTAGCATAACCAAGAAAGGTATTATTTCATTACCTGAAGTATGTCTTAGACAAAGTACTAAAGTTATTTTTTCTAATGATGATGAAAGATATAAATTTATGAAGGGAATGACCAAAGCATTAAAATATTGGTCAGAATCATATTTTTTTGAAGGAAATAATATCTATGATACCCCTAAAATAGAATTTCATAAAACAATTTGGATAGTATTTTAAAATTATGGCATACCCAAAAATGACATTAAAAGTAGAATTAGTAAAAAACGATAAAGTAATAATTAAATTACTATATCTAACAACTGTATTTTCTAATAATTTTAAAATTCATACAAAAAATGATTGGGATTTTAAAAAGGGTAAAAATTTTGATATTAATTTTTATAATGGTATTATGACATTCCCAATAAAACCTAATAAAGATAATGATAATATAATAATTGAATTTGCAGGTGATCCTATGAGAAAAATAATATTAAAAGATTTTAGTTTAGCATTATTAGAATGGTCATCTGATATATTATTTAAAAGTGTTAAATATTTTGAAATCCCACATATAAAATTTCATAATAATTTGTGGATAATATATTAAAATTATGGCATATCCTAAAATGACATTACAAGTTCAATTAATAAGCACTAATGGTGCTATTATTAAATTAATAAATGTCACTGGTATTTATACTAGGAATATTTCATATATGAATACTGGAAAAGCAATAGTAACAAAAAATAATTGGTTGTTTTTTGTTAAAAATGATTTTTCTATAAACCTAAAAACAAAAGTTGCATTTATCCCAATCAATCCACACCAACATAAAGTGACTTTTTATTTTAAGGATAATAATGATAGAAAAAAACAATTGAAAGATTTTCACGAAGCATTAATGGAATGGTCAGGACATAAAGTATTTGCTAATAAAAATATATTTGATAAAAACCCAAAAATTAGATATCATAAAGATATTTGGATAATATTTTAATATGGTAGTAAAAAAACAAATAAAATTAGAATTAGAATTTAAGTTCTATTTAAATAGTTCTGTTAGAATTCATATAACAGAAATGTCTGAACTTTTTCAATATATTGGTATAAATCAAAAATTGCTTACATCACCAGATGGATTTGTAATTGATAGTGGTTATGTTTTTTCTTATACTAGAGGTGGAATGACAATCCCTACTTATGTTAATTATGATGATCCTGATAATCCAGATTTGTTTACTTATTACAATTTTCGTTCAGATAAAGATAGATATAGTTCAATGAAAAGATTATATAAATATATGCAAGAATTATCCCAAGGTAGAATGTTTCAATATGATAATACAGGTTATGTAGATATGGTGGGAAATAAATGGATAATTTACTAAATTATTTTACTTTTCTTATTTTTAATATATAAAACAAAAGAAATAAGTAAAAAATGAAAAATTTAATGACATTTGAATCCTATACAATATTAGGTAGAGTAGAAACAGTAACAATATCTAATGACCAAGGACAGTCAATAACCAGGGAAGCTAAAATTGATACAGGATCATATTCATCAAGAATATCAACTGAAATAGCAAAAGAATTACAATTACCCGTAGTAGATGAAAAAACTATTACAAGTGCAATGGGTGAAGAAGATAGAATTTTTGTTGAACTACAATTTAATATCGGTGGAATAGAAATTAAAACTATAGCAGGTATCGTTGATATGGACGATCTCAGAAATGATATTGCAATAGGTAGAAAAGATATTGAAATGGTTGATGGTCTTGTTGATGTTAAAAAAGATGATGCAGAAACTATTGAAGATATCCCTGAAGAAGTTGCTGTAGTTGAACCTACTTTACAAGCTATAGAAGTAGAAGTAGAATTACCTATACAAACAAATATTCAATCATTCGAAGCATATAATAAAGAATAATGAAAAAACTCAAAAGATATAACAATTATATACAGGAATCACTTAAAGATAAGATGACACCCATATCTGATGAACAAATTCAAAAATTAATAGATGAATTAGATTTTGATTTGATTGGAGATGATTTAGAAGAAAAAGGAAATTTTGGACAAACACTTACTGATGTATATGCTACTAAAGAAGATGGAATATATTTTAAATTGGGTCAAATAAGATTGTTAGGTAATATATCTATTTTTTATCCTGATTTTAGACGAATAGAGTCCTATATCGTTTCGATTTATACAACGGTTGATAATCCAAGAGAACTAACCAATGAAGAAAAATCTACTGTCATAATACAATTAGGTAAAGATAAAAAGTTTGGTAGTTTAATGGATGATCCCAAAACATATTTAGACATTATTAAAAAATTTATTTCAAGAAAATAATATTTCAAATGAAAAGACTTAAAAGTTTTAAAGAACTATATGAAAAAGCATCTGAAGCTATTCAGCTTGTAGTTCTTATTAATGATAAAGATGAAGAAATAGAATCTGAAGGATATTATGAACCTGGAATTGGTATCTTCGATTACGATGGTAATGAATACCAATGTGGAATCGGTGTTGATGGAAGTAAATACACTAAATAATATAAATATGACAGAAAGAGAAATTATAGTAAATGTACTTTGTCCATTATTTGTTAAAAAATATAATCAATTAATGGCATGGGGTAAGAAAAAAACTTATAGAGATGGTGTTGATTTAACAAAACTTGTTTTTGAAAAAAGAACAGAAGAATCTGATTGGGATGTTAACCCTGTTGCAATGGGGTGGTCAACAAATGATACCAATAGAGTAACTGGACCAACATTACAAAAAGAATTTAAAAACATTGCAAAACAAAACAACATAAATATTAATCATATTAATTATTCAGGTGCTCATACTGCAAGTGGTTATGAATTTATCGTGTATGATGTGATTCAAGGAACTGAAATTCAAAATTAATATATACCTATATGAAAAGAATTAGAAAATTTAATGAAACTAATGGTCCTGCTTATGGTAAACAAGAAACTACTAAAAAGGGGTTAAAAGGTATTCCATTAACTACGGAAAATCCTACTATAATTGAAGAAGAACCATTTGATGATTCTATTCCTAATGAAGATAATACATTAGAAGATGATGATAATGAAATTAGGATTATAAAACAACTAAAAAAACCTAATAAAAATAAAAGATTGAAAAATTTTAAAGAAGTAACGGAGAGTAATAGTATATTGAAAACCAAAGAATTATATAATGGTGAACATAGCGAAAACTTAGAAAACTTAGATGAATTAATTGATCTCTATACTAAAAAAGTAGAACTATTAAAAAAACATAGAAAAGGTTTAATACAAAAATTATCAGAAAAAGAATAATATGAAAAAAGTAAAAAAACTTAACGAAGCAGCAGAAAACGTAAATGGTATTAAAGTATCTGATTTATGGGTAGTACAATCATCCAAGGGATCAGACCCATATTATATTTTTACAAAAAAAGAAGATGCTGAAATTGAAAGGGATAGATATGCTAAAGAATATTATGATTATTATCGTAATGTTAATAAAAGAATGTCTGATGAAGAATTTAAAAATTACTTTGATGTAGTAATGAATAATATAAGAGTTATTACATTGGAAGATGCTATTGATGAAAGAGTAGAAGAAGCTGTTGATAATGCAACTGACCCTGGTGAAGAATATTAAAAAAATAAAATTTATATGAAAAATATAAAATTATATGAAGAATTTTTAAATAGTGTAAGTTCAAAAGAATTATATCTTGAAAGTATATTAATACTTGAACAATGGGAAAATGAATTTGATACTCTAAATGAAGGGGAAAAATGGGAAAAGATAAAAGATAAATTACGAAAAGGAACTGTATCTGTTGCATTAATGGCAGCATTAATTTCTGGATTTGGTAATACAGTACAAGCCGCAGATAAGATTAAAGATTTACAAGATGAATATGGTGTAGAAATGGTTGATCAAGCACAACAAATGGCTGAAGATCAAAGTGATGATAATACAGAACCAGGTGATTATCAAGTATTATCTGACGATGAGATTAAATCAACAATAGGAGAAGGAACTAGTCCAGATTGGTCGATTGCTAAAAAAATAGCAACGTCTAATGCAAATCAAAATTATGCTAATGTACTTAATGCGGGTGAAAATCATCAAACACAATTAAAAGGTGTAGGTGAAATTGACATTGTTACTTATAGATCACCATCAGGTGAATATACTGTGTATATAATAGTGGGTACATATGAAGAAAGTGAAAATTTTCAAAGAGTATTTAATGATTTTAAAAGTGATTTAGAAGCGGATAACACAAGTGATAATACAGATGATAACATTGATAATGAAAAAGATGGTAAAGGATTAAAAAAATTCGCAAAAGGATTAAATAATATTAAAGATAAAGTAGGTGATAACATTTCTAAAATTGGAGATCGCAAGTAAATAAAAACTAAAAATTAAAATTATGAAAGTTAAAAAATTTGATCAGGTAAATGAAAGTGATAGTTACATTCAGTACACACTTGAAGATTCAAATAAACTAATGACTAATCTTTTAGAAGAATGGAAGAATAGGAAAAAAATGTGGTCAGGAGAAAATGATGCATTTCAATCCGGTAGACTATTAGGTGCTATTGAAACAATTTTAATTTTAAATGGAAAATTAGAAGGTGGAAAACCTTATGATTATGAAACAGAAAACTTTGAATCTTTGATGATAAGACTAGGAAACGAATTTATTAATGAACAATAATTAAACTTTATTTAATTTCTTAAATATAATTTATAGTATAATTTGGTAGTTATAAATATTTTAACTATCTTTACTTATTAAAAATAATACTATAATTATGAAATATTTCACTAAAAGTAAATTTAAAGATGCTATTTTTTGTCCAACAACACTTAATTATGTTGATAATAAAGAATATGCATCATCAATGGATGATAATACATTCCTTAAAGGTATAGCAGAAGGTGGATACCAAGTTGAATACTTAGCTAAATCTTATTACCCAACTGGTATAGACTTGTCAATGTTAAATATAATTGACAATGCACGTAATACTGAAAAACTTATTCAAGAAAATGAAAACATTATTCTTTTTGAACCCGTATTTATCGTAAATAGATACTTAGTTCGTTGTGATATATTGGAAAAAGTAGGTAACACTATAAAAGTTTATGAAGTAAAAGCAAAAACATTTGATTTTTCAGAAGGAATTGAACAGTTTTTGAATCAGAGATCAAAAGGATATATTAAATCTGATTGGATATATCAAATTATGGATGTTTATTTTCAGAAATTTGTAATAAATAAAAAATATAATTCACAATATAACATTGAATGTTATTTAATGATGTGTGATAAAAACAAGGAAGCTACTGTTGATGGGTTAAATCAAAAATTCTTAGTAGATTCAAAAAACAAAGTTGATATTAATAAGGAAGCTCCACTTGGTGATCCTATTATGGATAAAGTTCAAGTTGATACTGTTTTTGAATTAGGATATATGACAATGAATTCCTTTTCATTAGAATCAACTAAACTTGATCTTGAATTATCCACTCTTAAAAAAAGAGATGATAAAGAAGAATTTATAAAAGATAATTATCATAATATTGATGTTTACATTGGAATATTGTATAATTTATACATAACTGAAACTATAATTGATCCACTTATTAAATCAAAATGTAAAACTTGTAATTATTATATCAAGAAAGAAAAAGATGATAAAAAATCTGGATTCTTAGAATGTTGGAATAAAGCAACATCTTTATCAAAAGAAGATTTATCAAATAAACCTACTGTACTTGATATTTGGAATTATAGGAAAAAAGACCTTTATATAAACGATGGCACATTTCTTATTGAAGATATAAAATTTGATGAAGAATTTTTAAATGAAATGAATGAAAAACTTGATTCAATCAATGGTGATGGATTAGATACAACTGGTAGACAAGTACTTCAAATGACTAAAACAATAAATAATGACAATGAAGTTTTCGTAGATAAGGTCGGTCTTAAAGAAGAAATGTCTACCTGGAAATATCCATTGAATATGATTGACTTTGAAACTACAGCAATGGCCTTACCATTCACAAAAGGTATTAAACCATATGAAAGTATTGCGTTTCAATATTCACATCACTTAATTCATAAGGATGGTCGTGTTGAACATAAATCACAATTTATTAATCTTGAACAAGGTAAATTCCCATCATTTGAATTTGTAAGAGCCCTTAAAGCTGATTTAGAAAAAAATGAAGGAACTATCTTTATGTATAGTCCTCACGAAAATACAATTCTAAATTTAATATTCAGACAACTTGGTGAAGGAATTGGTCAAAATGAACCCGATAGGATTAGTTTGATGCAATTTATTTTATCAATTGTGTATATGAATGATAAAACATTAGGACTTGTTTCACGTACTGATTTAAATTCTTTAGGATTAACTGGAACAGAAAGTGTTTATGGTGAAAGATATATCAAAGATTTATGGGCATTTATTAAAAAGTTTTATTATAACCCATTAACAAATGGTTCTAATTCTATTAAAGATATTTTACCATCTATATTAAATTCAAGTTCATTCTTAAAGAATAAATATTCTAAACCTATTTATGGTACTGATGAAATTCCTAGTCTGAATTTTGAAAATAAAGTATGGATTGAATTAGATGATAATGGTAAAATTGTTAATCCTTATAAACAATTACCACCTATATTTGAAAATTTAGATAATGATGATTTTATCACAGGTGAATCTTTAGCTAATGGTGGTGATGCTATGATTGCATATGCAAAAGCACAATTTACACAAATGACCCCAGATGAAAGGAATGCAATCTTTGAAGGTTTATTAAGATATTGTGAATTAGATACACTTGCAATGGTAATGATATATGAACATTGGAAAGAAGATTTAAATCTTTAAAATCGCTATTTTTAGTTCTATTTTCAAGATTTTATATATAATAATGTATTTGGTTTTTGTATTTATATTTATTATATTTGTAATCTAAATAAGTATTAATTTAAAATTTAAAATATGGATTATAGAAAAGTATCAGAAAACATTCGTAGAGAATTAAAAATCTACCTTGTACAAAAGAATATTAAATCCCTCGTAATGGGTATATCAGGTGGTATAGATAGTGCATTATGTGCAGTATTGGCAAAACCTGTATGTGACGAATTAGGAATACCCCTAATTGGTAGATCATTACCTACAATAACTAATGCAAATGGCGAAAATTCAAGAGCTATGGAAATTGGAAAACATTTCTGTACTGATTTCAGAGAAACACCCATAGAATCAGCATTCACACAGGTTTATGACATTGCATTAGATAATTGTATGGACATCGAAGGTGTTGATGAAAAGAAAGAATCCATTCTTAAAGGAAATGTAAAAGCTCGCATCAGAATGATACTTCTTTATGATATTGCAGGTGCTACAAATGGGCTTGTTCTTTCCACAGATAATTGGACAGAATATCTACTTGGGTTTTGGACACTTCACGGTGATGTAGGTGATTATGGAATGATTCAAGAACTTTGGAAAACTGAAGTATATGAATTGTCCGAATGGTTAGTTGTGAATGAATTAGAAGGTGCTGCAGCTTTAGCACTTCAAGATTGTGTAGATTGTCAAGCAACTGATGGATTAGGTATTAGTAATTCTGATTTAGATCAGATAATGCCA
>Ga0114918_10002967_pt1 | contig 15017 bp, 8 predicted proteins | sample LantaG_FD_87015 | JGI IMG/M metagenome (GOLD analysis project Ga0114918, IMG submission 87015) | Deep subsurface microbial communities from Baltic Sea to uncover new lineages of life (NeLLi) - Landsort_02402 metaG | ecosystem: Environmental > Aquatic > Marine > Oceanic > Sediment | place: Baltic...
GGCCGGGTGCGGCCGTGGGAGGGGGCCACGGGCAGGACGGAGGGGGGGGTAGGGGGGGGGGGGGCGGGGGGGGGGGGGGGGGGGGGGGGCGGGGGGGGGGGGGGGGGGGGGGGGGGGGGGGGGGGGGGGGCTTCGCTCGCGTCTGCTGTCTGAGAAGGTTACTGGAAAACGGAGGGGGAGCAGGGAAGGCGGTGACTGTTTTCCGTTGGGATTGGCCGGTCAAAAGGAAACTTTTTTTTGTTATATATATTTTTTCTTCTTCACAACTCTCTTTTCTTCTCGACTCGGCTCTCCTACCCTACAACAGCCTCCCCCAGCCCCAAAAACAAAACACCGACCGACCAAAATGTCCGAAATGGAGCAGCAGGCCTCCAAGACCCCCGCGGGAGAGAGCAAGCCCTCCAAGGCCGCCGGCACGCGCGAGGAGCGCCGCCCGGGCGACGAGGCCGCGGCGGACGAGAGCAAGCAGCGCTTCGCCGCGGCCCAGGACCTTTCGGGCGTGGAGGCGCCCGAGGGCGCGGTCCAAGACCTGCGCGAGCAGGTCCAGGAGGCTAAGGAGGTGCAGAAAAAGCCGTACGAGCCGCACTCGACGGCGAAGACGGGCTGAGAAGTGCCGGCGTGAAGCGTTGGTTGAAGTGTTTTGGCGTTCTTTGCAGTCGTCACCGCCAAAGTCGTCACCGTCGACGAGGACGACAAGACAGGAGCAAAAATAAATTGAGAGTTTACCTTTTCGCACCCCTTTTCCTTGCGCGCAAAACAATACAAAAGAAAAGGGAGAAGATGCCACAGGCACCGCAGCGTGTTTCAGAGCAAATCGGGGAGATTGTAACCACGCGGCGGAGCTGACCTCGCTCGCTCTTTTTTTCGTCAAAAAACGACCTCTCGACCTCTACCAATCGAAGTCGACCTCTACCATTCTCAGTCGACCTCGACCAATCTCCTCTCCCTCGTCTCTCTCTAGTTCTTTGCATCAGTTCCTCGCCGCTCAAGTTCAAATAATTTACAGTTCACTCGTTCAATAGAAAAGGCTCAAGCCGCGCCAGAGGGAGCCTCGTTCTCGTCGCTCGCGGGGCCCACGGGAGAGCTGAAGCCGTCGTCGTCCTCGAACGCCGCCGCCGCAGCAGCGCCGTCATTGCCGTCTCCTCCTCCTCCTCCTCCTCCTCCTCCTCCGTTCCCGCCGCCGCCCGCCTCCACGGGAGAGCTGAAGCCGTCGTCGAACTCCCCCCCCTCCGCCAGCTCCTCCTCCTTCTTCCTTCTCTTCTCGGCCTCGGCGGCCTCCTCGGCCAGGGAGCGCTTTTTACCCCTCCCTTTCCCGCCGCCGCCAAACAGCTGCTCAATCGTCGCCTGGCCCGCGGGCAAGGGCGCCGCCGCCGCCGCCTTGCTCGCCGCGGCCACGCCCAGGGTGCCCGCCTCGCCGTCGACGGCCTGGCCCACCGCGTCCAGCTTGCTCGCCAGCGCCTGCCAGACCAGGTCGTCGACGCTCCCCCTGACGTGAAGATAGTAGACGTTCACGGAGCACGGCTGCCCGATGCGGTGCGCGCGGTCCTCGGCCTGCACGACCTGCCCGGGCGTCCACGACAGCTCGGCAAAGACGACGACGCTCGCGGCCGTCAGCGTCAGCCCGGTCCCCGCCGCCGAGATCGAGAGCACCGCGGCCCGCACGTCGCCGCGCTGCTGGAAGTCGTTTACCAGACCCTGCCGCTTCTGCGGGGGGACGCTGCCGTCGATGCGGATGAACGGCACGCGGGCCTTGTTGAGAGAGAACGAGACGCCGTCGAGCAGCTCGCGGTGGTGCGCAAAGATCAGGAACTTGTCGCCGTTCTCGAGCAGCTCGTCGACGTAGCCCTGGACCGCGCGGACCTTCAGGGCCGCGGTGTGCTGGTAGGCGTGCATGACGGCGCGGCGCTCGTCGCCAGAGAGGGCAGACGTGGCGTCTCCGAAGGCTCCAGCAGGGGCGGCAGCCGAAGAAGGATCGCCTCCCCCGCCAAACGCGCGCCCGGCCGCGCCGCCGCTGGTGACAAACTGCTTCTCGTTGGCCGCCAGCGCCGCCCTCGCCGACTCGAGCTGCTTCGACAGGCCCGCAAGCTGCTTCTTCTCCGCGGCGTTGAGCGTCAGGAAGACCTGCTGCCGCCTCTTCGGGGGGAGCTGAGTCAGCACGTCCCTCTTCAACCTCCGGACCATCGCCGACGCGACGAGCACCCGGTTGAGCTCCTCGAGGTTGGACGCCCCGTCAAAGGGGCCGCCGAAGCGCGAGGGCCTCTCGGCGACACAGTACCGCTCGCCGAAGGAGCGCATCGTCAGCCTGGCAGAGGGTAAGATCGCGTCGAGCTGCTTGAACAGCTCCTTGGGGCGGGCGAGGGCCGGAGTGCCGGACAGCAGCAGGCAGCGCGGCGCGCCGGCGGCCAGGGGGACCGTGTCTCGCGTGCGCTGCGCCTTGGCGTCTTTCACGTAGTGGCTCTCGTCGAGGATCACGAGGCCGAACCTCGCGACCTCGAGCTTCGGCTTGAGCTTGCCGACCAGGCCGTAGGAGACGATGACGAAGTCGTGGGGCGCGCAGGGCCCGGGCGCGATGGCCTCCCCTTCCTTGGCAGAGGTGGCGACCAGGACCCGCGAGCCTCGGATGCCGAGCCACTCCCCGAGCGCGTCCGCCCACGCCTCCCGCAGCGAGCTGGGCGCGACGATCAGCGCGGGCCACTCGGCTGCGTAGGCCGCGGCGACGGCCAGGGCCTGGACGGTCTTCCCGAGGCCCATCTCGTCGCCGATCAGGGCGTGCCCGCCTCTCCGCAGCGCGAACCGCACCCCCTCGCGCTGGAAGGCCATCAGGGCTCGCTCGAGCCGCTCCGGGATCCTGCCGTAGAGCGCCGAGTCGTCCCTGGCGCCGGCGGCGGCGCGGAGGATGCGGGCCGCGACGTCGGGCAGCGGCTCGAGGACGAGGCGGAAGCCGCAGTCGGAGGCAGCGCCGGCAGCGGCGGCCGTCGTCGCCCGCAGGGCGTGCTCCGCCTCCGCCGCCCTCTCGAACGGGATCCTCCAGGCGCGCGTGTCCGAGGACCAGGAGGCCCCGACGCCGACGAGTGCCTGCCTCAGAACGTCGCTGTCAGAGACCGAGACGTCGACGCCGGCGGCGTCGGGCGCGACGGCGAACGAGGCCGAGAGGACCGGGAGCTGCTGCTTCGGTTGATGCTGCTGCTGTTGCTGCTGCTGCAATTGCATCTGCTGCTGCGGGGGCACGTAGAGGGGTTGCGGGTTGGGCTGGCGGAACTGCTGTTGGCGCTGGTGCTGCTGCTGCTGCGGCGGCGGCGGCGGGGGAGGAGGCGGAGCGGACACGCGCGGGGCGGAGGGCGGCGGGAATGATCGGGGGGGGACGGCCGGCTGCTGTCGAGCCGCTGCCGCGGCAAAGACGGGGGCGATCTGCTGCCTCTGCTGCTGCTGCTGCTGCTGCTGTTGCTGCGGCCGATGATGCTGCGCGTGCTGTCCCGGAAACAGTTCGGCCGGCGGCCGAGTCCGAGGCGGGAAAGGGGCCGCAAGAGGGCCCGGAGGCGACGGGAGAGAAGGAGGCGCGCCCCCGCTCCCGCTCCCGCCGCCGCCGGCGAAGACGCCGCTCGCAAAGACGCCCGTCCCCGACGATGCCACGGCCGCTGGAGGTCGCACCGCCGGAGCAGGAGGCTGAAGCGGCGGCTGGAACGGCGGCGGTTGGGCCTGTTGAGGTCGAAAGGAGCCCATCGCCGGCGCTCCATGCGCTGCTGCTGCTGCTGCTGCTGCTGCTGCAGCTCCTGCGCTCGACGGTCCCGCCGCCGCAGGCCCTCCTCCCCCGGTCCCTCGCCTCGCGGCGGCCGCGGCGGCCTCTGCAGCGCGGCAGGCGGCCTCGAAAGAGGCGTCCCAGGCGTCGTCCATGGCTTTATTTTCTCGATTTCAGCACAGCAGAGCCGTGAGGCTGATTTGCTCAGCACGAAGTGAGAAACAGAGAGAGACTAATAGTCAATGCTCGGCCCATCCCCGCGGCAAATGGGCTCAGGCGCGTCGCTGAGGCGAGGGACGCGCCATGTTCGAGGCTCGTGTCGGCTGAATTATGAGTGAAGCGGAGTGGGCGCGAGTATGAAAGAGCGCGCTCCGCGAATTGAGAGAGAGAAAGAAAAATGCTCCGCTCGCCTTCCGATTCTTCTCAAAACTTCTTTTTTTCAACTAGAGAGAGCCGATCGCGGGCCTCGCGCCCCAGCCTCTGCTGCGCACTCGAAGCCTTCTTTTCGTCCCTCCAGCGCAAAGATCCTGTTTCCACGAGATGCTTCTCGCAAAGACAAATGCAACGACGGCGCACCCCCTTCCGAGCTTCAAGCCGCGCTGCTCTCGCCGAGTCGTTATCGCGGCATCCCGACGCCCGGCTTCCTCCTCCTTCTTCGACGACCCCTTCTCCTCGGCCTCGTCCCTCTTCGACGACCTCGACCGCGAGGTCGCCAACCTCGGCTCCCGCGTCGCCTCCGAAGCGGCGGAGCTCCCTCCGGCGCCAGTGAGGTCGTCGGCGTTGCGCAGCAGCAGGGAGAGCGAGCAGGCGACGGAGAGGCTCCTCCCCGGGGGCAGGGGCTTCGCCCGCACCCGCTCGGCGTCCGGCAGGACCCCGACCTCTTCCTGGAGCGCCTCCGAGTCCGTGGTGGTCTGGGGGGTCGAGCCCCCGAGGTACGGCAGCGCTGCCGCGCCGGCGTACACGCCGCCGGGGCTCTTGTCCTTCGCCGGAGGGGCCGCGCTGCTGCTCTACGCCGCCGTCGCCGCCCGCTTCGCCCGCGCGACTCTCGAAGGAGAAACAAAGTACAAAAAAGTATCGAGGTGGCGGCTGGCCCTTCTGTGGCCGCTGCTGGCAGCGTTCGCGCCAGAGTTCAGGGGGGAACTGCAGGGCGCGCTGGCGCTGAAGAGGAAGGAAGGGGATGCGGAGGAGAATGATTTAGAGACGAAGGAGGAGGCGGAAGTAAGCGGCGGCGGCGTCTCTTCGTTTTCGTCGCCCAACAGCCAAGAGAAGGAGGACGCTGCCGCCGTCGCCTCCTCCTCTGTCGACCGCTGATTTTTTGTTTTTTGTTCTTGTCCACACACACATACATACACACACTTGAACTCCCCGTTTTCGAACCAAAGTGCTTGCAAGAAAAATAAAAAGAGTTGTTTCTTGGTCTTTGTAAAAACAAAACAAAGTTACAGTCGAGTTCTTTCCAAAAAAAAGGAAGACTCGCTCCCTTTCCTCTTCCTCTCCTTTACGGCCCCGCCACCGCGGCCCACGGCCTGTCCCACTCTCTCCCCCACCTGTCGACGTGCGGCACCCTCTCGGCGAAGGGGTCGTACCACACGTGTCCGGGGTGCAGCCCCGGGACGCAGCACCAGGTCGAGGCCCAGCCCCGCGCCGAGCGCTCAAAGGCCCTCGCGTCGCCGGCGTCGGCGAAGCCGCCGAAGGAGGCCGCGGCGTCGGGGAACGAGAGGACGCGGCGGTGGGAGAAGGGGGAGAGGGCCGCGACGATATGTGCGTCGTCGAGGCCCGAGCGGAGGAGCACGGTCGACCTCGGAGGAGGAGAAAGATGAGGGACGAGCCTCTTCCTCCAAGAAGCAGCTCCTGCCGCCTCCTTCCTCGTGCCGCCGCCTCCGCCGACACCCGCGTCCGCGCTCGCTCCCTCATCTCCTTCGCAGCGGCTCTGCCGCGTCGGCTGGCAGGGCATGACGCGCAGGACGTCGTCCCTCACGGCCCTTGGCGTCCTAGGGTTGGAGAGGAGCCCGGCCTCTCGGACAGGCGGCGGGGCGAAGAGGAGTCCGCCGCCGCCAGCGCCGGCGGCGGCGGCCTCCCCCTCCCCGCCCCGCGCCGCCGCCGAGCGCTCCCTCCTGAGCTTCTCCATCATCTCCAGGTCGAGCACGTGATCCGCCGGGCACCGGAACGGCAGCGCCGGGCCGGCGGCCCCCGGGATCGAGCCCAGGTGAGGCGCGAACCACCTGTCGGCGCCGCACCAGAGCCTGGGGAGCACGAGCGTCCGGTTGAGCGCCGACGCCAGCGCGAGACCCGCCACCACGGTGCGCAGCTGGAGGTGGACGAGGGCGAAGTGGGCGCTGAAGAGCGCGGCGGGGTCCGCGGGGATGGTCGTCGTCGCGTTTCGGTTCTTGCCGCCGCCGCTGCCGCTGCTGCGGCCGCTGCCGCCTTTCTCCTCCCTCTCCTCTCCCTCACCTCCTCTCTCCTCCTCCTCCTCCTCCAAAGCGACCTGTCGCTGCATCCAGCGGATGCGCTCTCTCTCTTCGGCAGCCGCAGCGATCGCCGGGCCGAGAAGAGAGGGAGGAGGGGGCTCGACAACCAGGAGGCCGCCCGGCGGGTCGTAGTAGGAGCCGAGGCCGCCCTCAGAGCCCGGCGCCGCGCCCTCGTCCTCCGCTCGCCCGCCGCCGCCCCGACCGGCGCCCTCTCCTCCCTCGCTGCCGCCGAGGCCGCCGAGGCCGTCCTCGCCGTCTCCGTCGACTGCCCAAAGGTACCGCTCCCGCAGGCGGTGCCTCTTCCCCTCGTCCCCGGAGAACTGGAAGGTCGCGTGCACGACGAAGGGCCCCGAAGAAGGAGAGGGAGGAGGGGGAGGGGGAGAAGGGGAAGAGGAGCCCGAGGAAGCTCCTCCGCGGCCGTCAAAGAGCCCGACGCCGGCGCCGGTCCTCTCGGGGAGCCGCTGCACGAAGAAGGCGTGCCCCGAGGCGAAGAGGTCCACGGGGAGGATCCCGAAGAGCAGGGAGCGGTCGAAGGCCGGGAAGAGGCCGTCGGGACGCGGAGGCGGCGGAGGAGGAGGAGGCGGCGGAGGGGGAGAGGGCGAAACCCCTTCCGCTTCCCCTCCCTCTTCTCTCCCGCCCGCGCCGCGGGGCATCCCCCTCCGGAAGAGGTCGTTGAACACGTTCTGGTCCCACCGCTTCTCGCCCTTCTCGGCCCTCGCGTCCTCCTCGTCGAACCTGGCGAGCTCGGCCTCCCACTCCCTCAGGAAGCCGACGGAGCGAGGGGACCTGAAGAAGGCGACGCCGATGTTGGCGGCGGCGGCGGCCGCCGGCCAGCGCTCGAGCCCGTCCGCCCCCTCGCCGCTCCCCGCGCCTCCTCCTCGTTCCGGCCCTCCGGTCCGGGCCCTCCGGTCCCTGGTCGGCGCGAGCGCGTCCGAGGACGACAGGACGTCCGCCTCGGGGAACCGCCGCAGGTAGGGGAAGGGGTCACGGAGCCAGACGGCGTCCACGTCGGAGAGCAGGACGTCGACGCCGTGCCGCTCGACGAGCAGCCTGGCGAGCGAGACCTTGAGCCTGCCCAGCTCGTGGAAGCCGGCGGAGCCCCAGCCGGTGTATTTTTCTCTTCCGTGTTCTCGTTCGGAGCGCGACGGCGGGGAAGAGGGGTCGAGAGGCGGGGACGAGGAGGAGAAGTCGGGCATCTTGAACAGGTGCCTCCCGGCGCCCGCGTCGCGCTCCTCGAGGAACTCGATCAGCCCGTTGTCGAGGCAGCCTACTAAGAAATTGTCGATCCCCGCTCCCCGCGCGTGCGCGATCCAGTTGAGCGCGAAATCCGCGTGGTGCGAGTTGGCCCACGTGACCAGCAGCGCGCCCGAGGCGTCGGCGGCGGTGTCGACGAGCGACTGCGACAGCTCGTAGCTGCTTCTCTCGGGCCTCTTCGAAGAAACATCTCCCCCGCGGGCTTTCTTGGCCGCGCCTCGGATCCGGCGGAGCCGCTCAGCGGCGTGCACGGCCTCGTCGGCGTCGGCCTTTTCGAGGGCATCGAAGGCTGCGGAAGAGAAAGAGAGAGAGAGAGAGAGAGAGAGAAAACGAGAAGAAGGAAAGAGAGAGAGGGGCAGGTGAGTTTTTCTTTCTTTTCTGAAAGTGGAAAAAAGAAGAGAAAGAAGAAGAAGAAGAAGAAGAAGAAGAAGAAGAAAGAAAAAACTCAGAAGCCCTCTCTCTCTCTCTCTCTTACCGAGGAGCCGGAAGTGCGGCGAATCTGCCCTAGCAACCATGTCCTCTGCCAGTGCGACGCGGAACGGGAGTCGGAGGATGTCGCAGCTGCTGCTGCCTCCGCCGCTGCCGCCGCTCTCGTCGGAGCAGTGCGCGAGCGAGAGTCGGCGGCTCCTGCGGGAGGCCTCTTCTTCTTCGGATGAGGAGTCGCCGCCGGCTCCGATGCGGCCTGCTTTCGTGTTTAGTGAGATTCGGGAGTCGAAGAAAGAGATCCACGTTGCGAACTGTGAGAATGGTCGGTGAAGAAGCGCGGGGAGAGAATAACGAGAGGGAATGCCCGAGCGCAGCAAACAGGGAAAGAGGTCCGAAGAAGACAAGGGAAATTCTCGGCTGTCGCGTTCCCTTTTGAAAAAAGAGGCGAAACCGTTCTCTTTGCGAGCCTTTCCTGTGCGCATCCCAGCGCACCTTTCAGCGCGCTCGCCACTCGAGCATTTAGCTCGACGAGCCTGTTCCTCAGAGATGGAGGCAGATCACTTCCGTCGGGCTGAAGAGAGGAAGCGGGCGCGCGACGATTGTCGAAGCCGACGCCGACGATGCCAAAGGCAGCGACGACGACGACGACAAAGACGAATGCTGCTAGCACCACGCTCTTCCTCCGCCGCCGCCAAGGGCTAGCTCCTCCGCAACTCTCGGCCGGCTCCACCGCCACCAGCCTCTCCTTGCGGAGCTGCAGCGGAGGCGGTGGGAGCGCACGCGACATGCTTCCAAAGAGATGAAAAGAAAAAATGAAAATGAAAATTTTCACGCTTCCTATAAACCGAAAAACAAAAAAACACCTCTCTCGCGTGCTCTTCCTCTCACGTTCACTCCACCTTCAGCAACAGCTTGTTCTTCTTCCCCGACGCCAACAGCACCAGCCTGCCCCCGACCAAGTCCCCTTCCTCCAACACCCTCTCCGCGCTCTCCACCTTCACGTTGTTCAGCCTCACGCCGCCCCCCGCGACGAGCCTCCTGGCCGCGCCCTTCGAGGGCTGCAGCCCGACGTCGACGAGGAGGTCGACGACGTTTGCCCCCAGCACGGCCGAGCGCGGGCGCGCGGCCGTGGGGGCGTCCCCGGCGACGGCCTCCAGCGTGTTGGCGTCCAGAGCAGCAGCGGGAGAGGGAGGAGACGGAGCGGCGGCGTCGCCGCCGCCGCTCCCTCCTCCCCCGCCCCCGTGCAGCGCAGCCGTCGCCTTGAGAGCCTGCTCCAGCCCCCTGTCGCCGTGGACGAACCTCGTCACCTCGCCCGCCAGCAGCCGCTGCGCGTCGTTGGGGCGGTAGGGGGCTCCTCCGGGTCCCCCTTCGCCGCGCATGGCCCGCTCCACCTCGTCGATCTTGCTGAGAGGCAAGAAGGTCAGCATTTTCAGGAACTTGACGACGTCGGCGTCGGGCGTCGACGAGAGGAGGTACTGGTAGAATTTGAACGGACTCAGCTTCTCGGCTGCGAGCCAGACCGCGCCTCCGGCGGACTTGCCCATCTTGGTGCCATCGGACTTGGTGAGCAGGGGGAAGGTTATTCCGTAGCACCGCGAAGAAGGGGAAGAAGGAGCCGAGGAGCCGCCGCCGCTGCCGCCGCCGCCTTCTTCGCCTTCGCCGCCGCCGTCGCCCTTCATCCTCCGGATGAGGTCGAGGCCAGCGACGACGTTCCCCATCTGGTCCGACCCGCCGATCTGCACGGTCACGCCCTCGTTCCTGGAGAGGTGTACGAAGTCGTAGCCCTGGAGGAGCTGGTAGGCGAACTCGGTGAACGAGATCCCTTCCGAGTTCTTGCCCGACTCGTCGTTCGGGTCCCCGGCTCCGGAGCTGCTCATCCTCGACCTGACCGAGTCGCGGGAGAGCATCGCGCCGACGCGGGCGTGCTTCCCGACGTCGCGGAGGAACTCAAGGAAGGTGATGGGCCCGAACCAGTCCAGATTGTTGAGTATCCGCGGGGCAAGGGGAGGAGAGGAAGAGGAGGAGGAGGCAGGCGAAGACGAGGAAGCGCCCGCCTCCTCGGCGAGCGCGGCGGCGGTGAACTCGCCCGAGGCCGCGCGCCCGAGCAGCTCCTCGAGGATCTTCCGGATCCCGGCAACGTTGGCCTCGATCTCCTCGTCGGAGAGCAGGGGCCGCTCTGTCGACCTCCCGCTCGGGTCCCCGACCCTGCCCGTGGCCCCGCCCAGCAGCGCGATGGGGACGTGCCCCGCGGCGGCAAACCACGAGAGCGCGACGATGCCGAGCAGGTTGCCAACATGCAGCGAGGGGGCGGTCGGGTCGAAGCCGCAGTAGACCCCCGTGGAGGTTTTGGAGAGGGCATCCTCGGCTCCCTCTCCGGCGACGTCGTTGAGGAGGCCGCGGGAGCGGAGGAGAGCGACGACGTTGGCTCGAGGAGGGGTCGAGCCTGAGGGTGAGGAGGTCGGTGCTGCTGCGGTCTCGGTCGTCGCCGCCGCGGCAGCAGTCGCTGCCGACGACGGCCGCGATGAAGAAACCAGCCGCTTGCGACTGCACAACACGCCTCTTCGCATTGTTTGAATCCTCGATACCCTGTGAAATAAGTTGACGCTCCTCGCGGAGACGTTGATCTGCGCAAAGCAGGCCGAACAAGACAGCGCTCGCCGGGAAAAGGTTGAAGATGCGGCAGTCGTCGTCGCCATCATTGGCGGCGAAACTGCTCCCATCATCGCTGCCATTTTGCTCCCTGCCGCGACGGCGCTCGATTCTCCCGAACGCAGCAGCAGCAGGACAAGGCGATACCGCAGCGCCGTGGTGGACGAGCGTGCGAAGATGCGGCGTGCAAGCGTAAAGGAGGGAAAGCTAGGAAAGCTCTTTTGTGTAGTAAAAACGTTTTTTGTCTTTCCCCCACACAATTTCGACAAACGGAAAAGCAACAGAGTAGCAAAGGAGCATCGAGCGAGTACCGCGTTCTCCTTCCGTTTCTATAACGCGTGTGCCGCAGCGTGAGCATAGTGCTTACATCTCTTCTTCTGCGTCCGGTCGGGGAAGCGCTCCAGAAGAAAGCTCGACCTCTCAAAACGCTTTTGCAGAGTGGGCAATTGCCATCAAAACGTTTTTTTTCTCTGTCTCTCTCTCTCTAGCCGTCGGTTTTCTCTTCAACCTATTAGCCTCAACCTCTCCCGCCGCAATGCCGCCGCCCCCGAACAAGCCCCTCTTCGAGCGCTTCAACACCCACACCTCCACCTCGATCGAGCTCCCGCTCTTCGGCTCCACCTGGAGGCTCGCGCAGGCGCCCAATACCAACCACCTGGGCACGACCGTCTGGGACGCGTCGATCATCCTCGCAAAGTGGATGGAGAAGAACGCGCGCAAGGGTTCGGAGCTCTCCCGCCCCAAGCTAGCGGGCAGGAGGGTGCTCGAGCTCGGGGCTGGAATGGGCCTGGGAGGTCTCGCCGCGGCGGCCTTGGGCGCCGACGTCAAGCTGACCGACGTCGCGGAGGTCCTGCCTCTGCTAAAGCAGAACGCCGAGTCCCTGATGGGGAGGGCGAGCCTCGCGACGAGCGACTCGGCCTGGGTCGCGGGAGCGGGCTCCGTGAGCGTGCGGGAGCTGGACTGGGAGAAGCGGGAGACCTGGTTTCGGAGGGGGGAGGAGGAGGGGGAGGAGCGAGCTGACGGGGCAGCAAAGGGGAGAGGGAAAGGGGGACAGAAGGCGGCCGCAGCGCAGGCGGCGCCGCCGCCGCCGCCGCCAACGACGCCAGAAGGGGCCTCCTGCCCCGCGCTCTCCTCCCCCGCCCCCTATCCCTCTCCCTCTCCGCCCCCGCACTACGACTTTGTCCTCGCGGCGGACTGCGTCTACAAGGAGGACATCCTCCCTCTCCTCTGCGAGGTGATCCTCGCCGTGTCCAACCGCAGGACGGTCGTCGTCGTCGCCAACGAGCTGCGCAGCCACTCGGTCGCCGCGGCCTTCGAGGCGACGTTCTCCCCGCACTTCTCGATGAAGAGGGTTCCGAGGGCGAAGATGGACGCGGAGTACAGCGTGGACGCCATCTCGATCGTCGTCATGAAGAGGAAGCACGCGCCGGGGGGGAAGAAAGCGGGGGAGGAAGCGGAAACGGCGGAAACGGCGGGAGAGGAGGAGGAGGAGGAGGAGGTCGCGACGGCGCTCGCTGCCAGTTTGGTGCTGAAAGAAGAGTGACCTTTTTTGTCCCTCGGAGCGAATGAATTGTTGAAAGTACGTTAAGACCTAATTACAAGTGTGAACGTAACGAAAGAATAAGAAGACAACGAATGGAGAAATCAAAGTGAAAAGAGACCACCCGAAGAGAGAGAAAGAGAAAGAGAAAGAGAAAGAGAGAGAGAAGAGAGGACGCTCTCACCTCGAAGCGGCAAACGCCGTCCCTTTCCTCCGCCTGAAGTCCTCGAACCTCGACCTCGCGTAGCTGCCGTAGTCGAAGTCGATCGGCGACACCCGCGCCTGCACCTTGGCCCACGCTGTCCAGAATAGGTGCGCCGCGAGCGAGAAGAGCTCGGCCTGCGCGACGAACGCCGAGACACGCTCCTCCGACGGCGGTGAAAGCGAAAGAGCAGAAGCAGCAGAAGAAGAAGAAGAAGAAGAACGGCGGCGGCGAGAAGCCCTTGACGAGATCGCCTCCGCCTCCGACAAATACGCCCTCGCGAATGCCCTGCGCTGCTCGACCGTCGGATACCGCGCCCAGTCGCAGTCCAATCCTGCATACTCGCACCAGTGGTTCCCCACGTCGAACCCGGCGTGGGATAGGCGGCCGTACTCGAAGTCGATGAACTGAAAATTCCGGCCCGGCCCCAAGGTTTCGACTTCCCGTTCTTCTTCCTCTTCCTCCTCCTCTTCGTCGTCGTCGGCGGCGGCGGCAGCGGCGGCAGCGGGGCTCCTCCTCCTCTCGGCGCCGCCTTCCTCCTCGAGGTCGTCGGTCGTCATGATGTTGCCCGGGAGGAGGTCCATGTGGCAGAACACGACGCGGGAGAGCTCAGGGCAGGAGGAGGGGCTCGGGCTCGAGCTCGGAGAGGAGGGGCGGCAGGAGGCCCTGACCCTCTCCTCGAGGAGGGCGACCTCGGCGAGGAGCTCGTCGCTGCCGACCGAAGGGGGCGGCGGGGGAGCCGTTCTCGGCTCCGTCTCCGCCTTCTCTCCTCCTTCCGCCGCCGCTTCCGCTCCCGCTTCCCCATCGAGCCTGTCGGCGAGGGCGACCCAATCCCTGATCGTGGAGAAGAGCGCCGAGTCCCTCTCGCTGTGGGATGTCTTCTGCGGCCTCCGCGAGAGGTGGGAGAAGAGGCAGCAGAAGCTGCTGCTGCTGCTGCTGCTGCTGCTGCTCCTCGAGGGGAAGAAGGAGAACCGTTTTTTCGTCCCCTTCTTTTCCTTTTCCCTTTTCTTCCTCTTCAGGTCGACGGCGTGGAGCCTTGCGAGGCCCCTCGCTATCCTCTCCGCTGTCTCCGGCTGCGCGGCGTCGTCGGGAGTCAGGGCCCTGCCGGGCAGAAACTCCTCGATGCGCCCGCTCTCGAAGGCGGCGACGACCCTCGCGCCGAAGCCACGCGCGTTGAGCTCGAGCAGCGTCGCGACCTCGAGCGCGCGGTCGATGAGCAGCTCGGTCCCGTCGCCGTAGGCCCGCACCGCGACGGCCCTCGGCGAGACCTCCGGGTCTTCCGCCACCGCGACGGACCAGAGCGCGTTGGTGATGCCGCCGCTGATGACGCCGACGTCGAGGGACGAGGGCGCGAGGCCCGCCCAAGAGGGGACGAGCGCGGCGGCGAGCGCGGCGACGGCGGCGGGCTGCGACTTTGCGGTGATGGAATGGGGCGAGGCGCCGCCTGGTTCTGCTGCTGCTGCTGCTGCGGTGCCCATGTTTATGGTGTCAGTCCAAGAGGACTCGGACGAGATCTTTTTCCGATTGCTGAGCGAAGGAGAGGACGCGAAGATGCGCGGAGAGGTGGGGTGGGTGGGGGGGGCGCGAAAAGGGAGCGTCTACTTGAATCCGCCCGACGCCTCGATCGAGCAAAAATGAATCGTCAGTTTTTGGTTCTGAGGGACGGAATTTTTCCGGCTTTTCGCTCTTTTTTTCACTTTTTTTGTGAACTCTTCGCAACAGGAAAAAGGAGAACTCGCAAGAGAGGCGCCGCTCCCGCTCAAACAAAATGTCGAGCCCGCACTGGCACACGTCGCCCAACATCGTTCGCCATTCAGTGGCTGCGGCGGATCTCGTAGACTCCACTCGAGAGGCCGCGGCGGCGACGCAAGGTGAGGAGAGTTTTGAAGACCGTCAAAGATGTCGAACGATGCCGATCAATGGCACGATCGGCCTCTCTCTGCTCCCCGCGCATCCGGCTGAGACGCCATAGTTTGATTTAACTCGCGTCCCGGTATAATGCCACGCACGCACTCTGCGCACAGCAAGCGAAAAGACGGAGACTTGCCGTGCGGAATCTCACCGAAGCGAGCTCTCCCCCTTCACAAACGATTCACTCAGCAGCTGCACCGACATCCCCTCGCGCCCCTCCTCTTCCTGCCGCTGCCGTCCCGCGTCCCGCGCCGCCGTGCATCTCCCAACGCGCGACGGAGGCAGCCGCAGGACCATGCGACCACTGTGGACGGTGAGTTTTGATTGGAGCAGAAGCGCTTTACAGGCGAGAGAACGGAGGAGGAAGGCAGACAAGAGCGCCAGCAACGTCCGGCCTGATGCAGCACGATCGAATGCTCTAGCCCGATGACACACGCTCTTTCTCCTGCTTCGCGCCCTTCGGGGACCAATCAGCAGCGCCAAAACCACAAACGACATTATCTTGCTCCTGATGCGCGAGCGGGAGGATCACGCGCGTCTTTGGATTCCGCGCGGCGCGGGGACGATTCTTGATTGACATCAAGGACCTTGTCAAAGTTCGACGACTAGGCCGTCGAACACTCAGCGGCGGCTTGTTTTTCCACCACTACTATCTCCTCTCGTGCTCTTTTTGGTGAAAAAGAGCACTCGGGGGGTTCTCGCCCCGACCGGCAGTTTGTTCACCCTTTCCCCCCCCCCCCCCCCCCCCTCCTTCCTCCCCCCCCCCCCCCCCCCCCCCCACCCCCCCCCACACAACAAAACACCAACCCAAAAAACAAGAAAAACAAAACA
>Ga0114918_10002968_pt1 | contig 15016 bp, 12 predicted proteins | sample LantaG_FD_87015 | JGI IMG/M metagenome (GOLD analysis project Ga0114918, IMG submission 87015) | Deep subsurface microbial communities from Baltic Sea to uncover new lineages of life (NeLLi) - Landsort_02402 metaG | ecosystem: Environmental > Aquatic > Marine > Oceanic > Sediment | place...
TGGGATCCGTGAGATTCGTGGTTTCTCTCCCTCCGGGCGGGGGTCGGTTGCAGGGCAATCGCATCTCAGCCCCTCACACAGCGATTGTCATTCCGAACGGGTATGGCACTCATCCTGGACGCGAGTTCGGGCCAGTGGAGGATCTTGTAGTGCTGAGGCCGTCGCCAACGTACCACAAGATCCCTCACTGTATGGCTCTGCGTAGTGTCTCGTCTGCATGACCCGTTCGGGATGACAGATTCTGGCCGGGAGCCTGACAAGATGCGATCGCCCTGGCGTCGGTTGCGGTAGGTTGTCAGGTATGCTAGAATGCAAATGGTGGTGGCCACGCTGCCGCACAGTCTGGGGACCCGACTGGTCCGTTCTCCTGCTTCTCCGTGGTTTGACATCTTCTTCAGCTACTCCACCGTTGCGGACCACCCTCTCACTGCGGCGCGATGCTCATCCTGGTGCTGTGTGTGCAGATCGACATCAGGTCGAAGGAGGTTCGCCATGAAGTTCCTCGAACGGCGGGTGCAGGAGGTGTACGCAGGCAAGGAGGCCGAATACGCCGCGTGGGAGAAGGCGTGGGCTGAGCTGGAGGCGCGTGTCGGCGGATTCCCAGAGAAGCAGTACTACCAGGTGATGGCAGGACCGAGTCGGCTGGGTGTGTTTGTGTGGGAACGGCAGTGGGAAAGCTTCGCCGCGTGCGAGGCTGCCTATGAGCGGATGTGGCAGGAGGAGACGCCGTCCGCTGACTGGGCGCAGATCATCAAGTCGGAGCACATGGAGTTCTACACGCCGTGGGAGCCGTAGTGGGGAGGGAGACAGAGCCCCTTCCCCTGAAACGGGGACTTCGTTTGTGTTTTCCCCCACCGGGGGAAAAGCAGAGGCGCTCCGGTCCTCTCCAACCTCACGGACTCCTGGTGGGGGGAGAGCTAGAGAGGGGGTCGCTTATCTCCGCCTCTGCTTCAGCCGGTTGAGCGCGAAGAGGGCCACGGGAACCCACAGCGGGCTGGTGGCCAGCGCGAACTGCTTGGCGTTGTCGCCGGTGGGCGTGGGGAGGCGCTCGGAGAGGGGTAGCAGCGCCGGGAAGGCACCGTGCGGCTCAGCCTGGTACCAGTAGGCAACGCTGCTGTAGTCAGTGGCCACCTGGTTGGTGTAGCCGTGGTCGATGTCAACGATGATCGATTCCGTGAAGGGGATCGGATCATCGATGTGGAAGCGGTAGGCCGCGCAGCGTGAGGTGAGGTAGTTGCGGACGGTGCATCCCCAGTGGGGCGCGCTGTAAGGGCCTTTGCTGAAGTAGAACCCGCTGTTGAAGTAGTCCTCGTTGCCGGTCCCCGGGATCGATGGCGTCTCCTCGCCATCCACGTAGATCGATTCCCAACCCTCGAGCATCCCCATGCCGAGGGCCTGAGGGAAGATGGCAGCCAATGGGTTGCCGGTCTCCTTGGCGCGTTCGATCATCCGCGGCGGGTCGAACCAGTGTTCCGCGTTCTGCATAAAGAGGTGCATCCCGGTGAAGTGCCCGCGGCCCTCAGCGTCGAGGACGCGGTACGGGACGCGCGGTTTCGTGGGATTCTGCCGCCGCCACTGGGCGTGGAAGCGATAGGGGGCCGGCTGCTCGTCGAGCTCCACGTACTGGATCTGGAAGAAGAGCATCGAGCACGGTGTCCCGGCCTCGTTCGCCACCTCGATCCGGCACCCGTCACTGAAGGGCATCGGGAAGTGACTATTGTAGCCGCCGCTGGTGCAGCTCAGCGGCTGGGCGATGTAGTGGGTGTACTTGCCCCACGGGACCCCGAAGAAGGGGCCGAAGGGCACCTCGACGGAGGGCGCAGACTCTCCATCCCAGTAGAACCTCAGGACCAGGGCCTCGTTGAAGTTGTCGGCGGCACCCGGCAGCGGCTGCATCGTCGTCATCCAGATGCGGACGATGGTGCCCGCGCCGGCGATGTCGGCGACGGTGTAGGTCTCGCCGGCGGGGATCTGTACCATCTTGCCGGGTTCGTCTGGGCCGATGGCCTGCGCCATAAAGCCGGGCGGTTTCTCGCGTCCCTGGCTGCTGATCTGGCGCATCTTGCCGCGTTGCGGGGAGGTCAGGTGGGTCATACTGCCGATTGTGTTCATAAGTGACTCCTTGTGGTGCTGTCCCCGGGGCGGGGAACTTTGGGAACCTTATGGGTTGAGCATAGGGCTGTTTTGGATATATGCAACTGGGGAGGGAGGGGGAGAGAATGGGAGAATTGAGAATCAGCGAATGGGGAGGGGAGAAGGTGAGAAGGCGATAAAGCGAGAAGGCGAGAAGGCGAGAAGGCGAGAGGCGTGGTGGGATGCGATGGTCGCTGCATATGACAGAGCGTATAAGCTCGGATGACAGGCGCGGAAATGTCATTCCGAACGTGTCCATCGCCCAACCCGGGCCACTGTGCGCGCCAGTGAGGAATCTTGCGCCCCTGGCGCCAGCATTGCAGCCCTACAAGAACCTTCGCCCTCCGCTGCGTGGAGGGTGGCTCAGGATGACGGCCCACGTCTGGGTGCCGGTCAGACGAGGTTCGCCTGCCGCACGCGGCGGTGCATACTGAGTGATCTGGCGTATACTTGCCGCTGGGGTTCGCCAACAGTCAGAAGGAGGTCGCGATGCAGGAAGCCGTTCATATCGAGAGCCGGTGTCAGAGGTGCCCGCTGCGGGGGCGTGCGGAGGCCAAGCCGCAGTCTCTTTTCGCCAAGGTGTGGCGGTGGCATACCGGGTGGTGCCCCGGTTGGAAGGCGTACACGAAGGAGCTGACGGAGAAAGGGCTCGAGGTTCCCAAGGCCTGATCGCGATCACGAGGCCAACGACGCCGGCGCGAGGAGCGGAGGCCCCCCCCTCTAACTCCCCCCCGCCTGCAGGGGGAGGATCGGACGTGACTTTTGACTCCAGACACTTTTCCCTCCCCAGGAGGCTCAATGAAAATCCAATCTATCGAAGTCTACCTCGCCGATATGGGCGGGCGCAACATCCCGTTTGTGCGGGTGATGACGGACGAAGGCATCCACGGCGTGGGTGAGGCCTACAGTATCGGGCCGGATAGGGCCACGGTGGCGGTGATCGAGGATTTCGCCGAGTGGCTGATCGGGCGCGATCCGCTGGATATCGAGGGCCTCTGGCAGCTGATGTACGCCGGCTCGCGCTTCCCCACCGGCTCTGTGGTCACCTCAGCCATCAGCGGGATCGAGCACGCGCTGTGGGACATCAAGGGAAAGGCGCTGGGCGTGCCGGTCTATGAGCTGATCGGCGGGAAGTGCCGTGACAAGGTGCGGGTGTACCAGTCCGCCGGGGGGCGCACGCCGGAGGAGCTGGCCGAGAACGCGCAGCGCCTAGTCGAGACATACGGCTACACGGCGCTGAAGATGTTCCCCTTCGACCGAGCCGGCCGCGGTTGGGGCGGCGACCCGCTGTGGCAAGACATGGGCATCTCGCAGGCGATGAAGGGCGCCGAGGCGCGGATCGCGGCGGTGGGCGATGCGGTGGGTGAGGGCGTGGATATTGGGCTCGATGCGCACGCGCAGATCTTCCAGCCGGCGATCGCGCTGAACCTGTGCTATGTGCTGCAGCCCTACTTCCCGCTCTTCCTGGAGGAGCCGCTCCGCCCGGAGAACCGCGAGGCGCTGGGCCGGCTACGGGCCAAGTCGCCGATCCCCATTGCGACAGGTGAGTGTCTAGTGACCAAGTATGAGTTCCGCGACCTGCTGGCGCATGCCGCGGCGGACATTGTTCAGCCCGACGTCTGCCTGATGGGCGGATTGTGGGAGATGAAGAAGGTCGCGGCGATGGCCGAGGCCGAGTACGTGATGGTGGCGCCGCATAACCCCTGCGGCCCGGTGGCCACGGCGGTGAACGCCCACTTCGCGCTGAGCACGCACAATTTCCTGATCCTGGAGTACCGCTCTGACGACGATCCGCGGCGGGCTGCCGTAGTGGATGCGCCGATGGTGTTGGAGGACGGCTATCTGCTGCCGCCCACGCGCCCGGGTCTGGGGATCGACCTCAATCTCGATGCGCTCAAGACGATGCCGTACAAGGCGTGGCACCGGAAGTTCATTTGGCGGGCGGATGGGGGATTGGGATACCAGTAGCGTTGCAGGTTGCAGGTTTCACGGTGCACGTTGGGAGTCTGAGGTCGCAAGTCCGAAGTCAAAAGTCAAAAGTCAAAAGTCATGATGCTGCCTATGGGATGGTTTGGCGACCGATGGCGTCACGATTCACGATGCACGATTCACTGGGAGGCGGATTGCTCTGCGGGCGCAGAGGCCGGAAAGCCTGGAGTCAAGAGTCATGATGCAGCGTACGGGATGGTCTGGCGTCCGGGGATTTCCCTACTCCCGCTTCTCGCTGACTGCCGACCGCTGATAGCTGACAGCTACTCCTTACTCCCGCCTTTCGCTGACCGCTGAAAGCTGATCGCTGATAGCTTATCTGGAGGCCCCATGAAATCTGAACTACAACCCATCCCCGGACTGCGCTGTCACTTCGGCGGCGCCGTGGGCGAGCTGCTGCGGGCGGTGACGGGGCAGTGGCTGCTGGTGGCGCCGAAGGCGAATCCGGCGATGCTGGAGATGTTTGCGGATCGCGATATGGTTCCATACCGCGATATGGTGCCGTGGGCCGGCGAGTTCGCGGGGAAGTACCTGACCAGCGCGGTGCAGGTGCTGCGGGCGACCGGGGATGCTCGACTGCGCGCGTGGATTGCCGAATTCGTGGCCCACTTCGTCCGCCTGCAGGATGACGACGGTTATCTTGGGCCGTGGCCTGCCGGCTGTCACCTCACCGGTGCGGCGCCGAACGTGCACGGTGGCCGTGTCACGTGGGATGCCTGGGGCCACTACCACGTGATGCTGGGGCTGTTGCTCTGGCACGATGAGATGGCCGACGCTGCGTCGGCCGACGCAGCATTAGGCGACGAGGCGCTTGCCGCGGCCTGCAGGATCGGTGATCTGCTGTGTGCCCTGTTCCTGGGCGCGCCCGAGGTGCGGCTGGTGGACACGGGCTCGACCGAGATGAACCTGGCGCCGGTGCACGCGTTGGCGATGCTCCACGCGCGGACGGGCGAGCCGCGTTACCTGGCGCTGGCAGAACAGATCGTGGGCGAGTTCGCCGCGCAGGGGCCGGGCGGGCCGTTGGCCGGTGACTACCTGCGGCAGGCGCTGGAGGGGCGGGAGTTCTTCGAGATGCCCAAGCCGCGCTGGGAGAGCCTGCACCCGATCATGGGGCTGGTTGAGCTCTATTGGCTGACCGGCAACGCTGGCTATCGCGAAGCTTTCGAGCGGATCTGGTGGTCCATCGTCCGCCACGACCGGCACAACAACGGCGGCTTCTCGTCGGGTGAGAAGGCCACGGGCAATCCGTACGACCCCGGTGCGATCGAGACGTGCTGCACCATCGCGTGGCTGGCGATGAGTGTGGAGATGCTGAAGCTGACGGGGGATCCCACCATAGCCGACGAGATCGAGATGTCGACGCTGAACTCGGTGCTGGGGATGCACGCGACCTCGGGCCGTTGGGCGACCTACAACACCCCCTCCGATGGCGCGCGTTTCGCCAGTGCGCATCACATCGTTTTCCAGGCGCGTGCCGGGAGCCCGGAACTGAACTGCTGCAGCGTCAACAGCCCCCGCGGATTGGGCATGCTCAGCGACTGGGCGGTGATGGCGCGCGATTCAGAAATTGCGTTGAACTACTACGGGCCGGCGCAGCTCCGTGTGCCTCTGGAACCCGGGCTAGAGGTGGTGATCACAGAGACCACCGGGTATCCGGTGGACGGCAACGTGCGCATTGAGGTGACGCCTACGCGCCCGGCGGAGTTCGCGCTGCGGCTGCGGATTCCCGGCTGGTCGCTCCATACCACGGTCAGCGTCAACGGGGAGCCGGTGGCCGGCACGCCCGCCGAGTCCGGCACGTACCTGACGCTGTCGCGCCGGTGGGAGGCCGGCGATACGATTGAGCTGGTGTTGGACATGGGCCTGCGGTTTTGGGAGGGCCAACGGGAATGCGCCGGCCTCACGTCGGTCTACCGCGGTCCGCTGCTGCTGGCCTATGACACCCGCTACAACCGCGATCTGCATACGACGGGCAAGCTCGTCGCCTACGGTGGCGACCCCGGGCAGACGACGGCTGCCCGCCTGCAGATCCCGGCCATCGACGCCGCGTCGCTCGGTGCTGCTGTTTGCAGCGCAGGGCGCGCAGCCTGGGACGACTGGCTCCCGCCGATGTTGCTGCTGGAGGCCCGGACGCAGGACGGTCGCACAGTCCGCCTATGCGGATTCGCCAGCGCGGGCCAGACAGGCACACTCTACCGGTCGTGGCTGGATGTGTTGTAGGTCGAACAGTCGTGTTCGACTGCGCGCGCCGACATCCACGGCGTGAACGATGTCGCTGCGCACTTGCGGCCTACCTGCCGGTGTGCGCGCAGAGGGAGGGCGAACACGACGGTTCGCCGCTACGCGGAGGGGGAAGCATCAGCGAATGAGCGAGAAAGCGAGAAAGCGAGAAAGCGACGGGCTGTGAACGCAGGCCGAACTCCCCTGGCGGGGACAAGTTGTCCTGTTCGGCCACGTGCGGCCCACAAGCCCTTCCTGCTGCTGCCGTGCGGCAGCCCAGACCCTGGGCCCGTTCCGCCCGCCGCGCCTTCGCGCTGCCCGGCATGTCCCGACTCCCTGCTCCCGCTTCACGCTGATCGCTGAAAGCTGAAACCTATGTACCCACTAACACTGGAACTCATCGAATTCCTCCTAAGCGACCGGGCCGGACGCGAGTTGATGAAACTCGCCGACGCCGACCTGGGCGACTCCCTGCGCCTCGTGACGTGGCTGCGCAAGCGCTTCTCGCAGGCTGAGGCGGCGGCGTTGCTGGACCAGGCGGTGCTGCGTCGCAGCGCCGGCCCACGTGGTGGGGGCAAGTTCCCGCAGGCGGAGCGGATGTTGTTCGTCGACGAGGCCCTGGAGCAGGCGAGCAGCCGGGCTGTGGCGGTCTACCGCGCCGGACTGCTGGTGGCGCACGGCGTGCGCACTGTGGCGGATCTGGGCTGCGGCATCGGCGCCGATACAATTGCTATGGCGGAGGCCGGGCTGCGTGTGGTGGCCGTCGAGTTGGACCCGGTGCGCGCGCGACTGGCTGCGGCCAACGTGGCCGCGGTGGGGTTGGCGGACCGGGTGCAGGTCCTGTGTGCCGACTGGACCCCGCCGGAATCAGCCGGCGCTCTGACGCTGGCCGGGCCGCTGGCCGCCGATGCTGCTTTTGTCGATCCCGCACGCCGGCTAGGCGGCGGCGGCGACGTTGGCCGCCGCCGCGTCTTCTCGCTCCACGACATGGTGCCGCCTCTCTCGGCCATCCGCAGCCTGCGGGCGCAGGTGCCCGACGTGCTGGTCAAGGTCGCGCCGGGGGTGGATCTGGACGAGGTGCCCGCGGACGCGGCAGTGACCTTCGTCGCCGAGGGTATCCACCTGAAGGAGGCGATGCTCTCCTTTGGTGCGCTGCGTCCGCTGCGATCGCGGCAAGCCGTGGTGCTGCCGGGCCCGCACGTCTTCGTCGTCGAGGCCGACCGCGGCCAGCCGCGCGCGCACCGGAGGTTTGATATCCCGGACATCCGCACGGTTCAGGATGTGCTCTACGAGCCCAACCCTGCCGTACTGCGCGCCGGCTTGGTTCGTGACCTGGGACGCCGGCTCCACGCTGGGCAGCTCGATCCCGAGATCGCCTACCTGACCGCGGACGATCTCGTGCCCACGCCCTTCGCCCGGGCCTGGCCCGTGGAGCGTGACGGCCCGTTCAACCTCAAGGAGCTGAACCGCTGGCTGCGTGAGGCCGGCGTGGGGCGCGTGATTGTCAAAAAGCGCGGTTCACCCATCGAGCCCGATGCGTTCCGCCGCCGGCTCAAGACCACCCGCGGTGGGCCGGAGAAGATCGTCTTCCTCACGCAGGCGCGCGGGAAGCCGTGGATGGTTCTGTGTGGGGATGAGTTGAAGGTTCCGGGCTGAAAGTTGTCAGTTGCCAGTTGCCAGTTGCCTGTTGGGCTGCAACTGACATCTGACAACTGACAACTGGTAACATGAGACTCTAAACGTGCAACATACCTTCATCGGAGGCTACTTCTACATGAGTTCAGATGGAAATCGACTGCGGGTCCTGTTGACCGGCGCTGCCGGGCGGATCGGCGTGCCGTTCTGTGAATACGTGGGGGACCGGTATGCGCTGCGGTTGGCGGCGCACCATCCGGAGAAGATCCCCGACCCAGGGGCGCACGAGCTGATTGGGCTGGAGTTGGCCGACGCAGACGCCTGCCGGGCGGCGTGCGAGGATATCGATGTGGTGGTGCATATGGGCGGCATCGCGTCGCCCGGCGTCGGCTTCTACGATGGGTTGCTGGACGCCAACATCAAGGGTGTGTACAACATCCTGCGGGCAGCCAAGGACCAGGGATGCCGCCGCGTGATCATCGCGAGCAGCGTGCAGGCTGTGGCGGGGTATCCGTTGGACGTCCAGGTCCGCACGACGGATGCGCCGCGGCCCGTCAATATGTACGGGGTCTGCAAGGCCTTCGCCGAGGCGGCGTGCCACCACTTCGCGGTGGTGGAGAGGCTCTCGTGCATCGCCGTGCGCATCGGCAGCGTCGATGCCGACTGGGTGCGCAAGGACCTCAACGCCCGCAACCTCTCCACCTACATCAGCCAACGCGATATGAGCGAGATGCTGGTGCGCTGTATCGAGGTGCCCGACGTGGATTTCGCCATCGTGCACGGCGCGTCGGACAACCGCTACAAGTTTCTCGACATGCGCGAGACACGCGAGATCCTGGGATTCACGCCTCTGGATGATGCATTTCGCGTATTCGATGTCGGGCTCGACTACTCGAAGCGCTGGTATGAGCGCACGCCGCAGGATCGGAATGTGCGGGAGAGAAGTAAGGAGTAGGGAGTAAGGAGTAAAAGCAAGCCACGATTCACAAATCATGTAGGTCGAACTGTTAGTTCGACTATGGCTGCGTCAGCAGCCACATCTGCGCCTTGCGAGTGTCGCCATGCACTACGGCTCGGCGGAGTCAAAAGTCAAAAGTCAATAGTCAATAGTCATGGCGACGTGTAGTGGCAGTCATCGCGACCGCGAGGGCCACCATTCACGATTCACGGTCGGTCATGTAGGTCGAACCGTCGTGTTCGACTATGGCTGCGTCAGCAGGCACATCTGCGCCTTGCGAGTGTCGCCATGCACTACGGCTCGGCGGAGTCAATAGTCAATAGTCATGGCGACGTGTAGTGGCAGTCATCGCGACCGCGAGGGCCACCATTCACGATTCATGGTCGGTCATGTAGGTCGAACCGTCGTGTTCGACTATGGCTGCGTCAGCAGCCACATCCGCGCCTTGCGAGTGTCGCCATGCCCTACAATCCGGCGGAGTCAGAAGTCAAGAGTCATGGCGACGTGTAGTGGCAGTCGTCGTAACCGCCAAAGGCCACCATTCACGATTCATGTAGGTCGAGCTGTTAGTTCGACTATGGCTGCGGCAGCAGCCACATCTGCCTCTGGTCAGCGTGGCTGCGCCGCGGCTTGGCGGAGTCAAAAGTCATGATCACGTATCGGGACAGTCATCGCGACCGCCAAAGGCCACCATTGACGATTCAGGTCTGGTCAAGGAAGCTGCGTTTGGTTCGCGACGATTGGCCAGGACAGCGGATGAGTCGTGAAGCGTAGTACGCGGCGACACTCGCCGGGCGCAGATGTGGCTGCTGCCGCAGCCATAGTCGAACTAACAGTTCGACCTACATGATTCGTCAATCGTGATTCCCTTACCCGGAGGACCCATGACCAACAAAGGCACCCTGCGCAGCAAACGCCCCACCGGCCTCTCCCGCCTGCTCTTCCGCGTCCCCATCTGGCTCTACCGGGCGCGGCTGGGCTTCCTGATGGGTGGGCGCTTCCTGATGTTCGAGCATACCGGACGCAGGAGTGGCAAGACGCGGTACACGGTACTGGAGGTGGTGCGCTACGACCGGCAGGCCGACACCTACGTCGTCGCGTCGGGGTGGGGCGAGCGGTCGGACTGGTTCCGCAACGTGATAGAGACGCCCGAGGTGACAGTCTCCTCGGGCTTCGGGCGGCGGCCTGCCCGCGCCCTCCGGCTCTCCCCCGAGCTTGCCGAGCGCGAGCTGTGCGACTACGCACGGCGGCATCCGGCGGCCTTCCAAACGCTGTCGCGGATGATGCCGGGCAGCGTCGCCCAAGCCGATTGCCACGCGGCGGCGCAGGTCGTGCCGATGGTGGCGTTGAAGGTCGTGCGAGGCTAGCGAGCAGGGAAGCGGAGGGGCGGGGGGAGCAGGGGAGCTGCATTCTGCCCGCCGTCGCATGCCATCCGCGAACAAGACCTCACCTGCGCGCGAAGTGACCGAAGCCTTTCCCGCTGCCGTTGTGTGGAAGCCAGGGGTTTGGTCGCGCAGAGCGTATCGTAGTGGGCTGTTTCCGAAGTAGATCGACTCCAGTCTGGAGAAGCTGACGAAGTATGTGCAAGCACTCTGAAGGAATAATCGGCGCGCATCGGGCGCGTTTTCTTGTGAGGTGATTGTCTCGGGGCTACTCGGTGGCGCGAAGCGCTTGGTTATTGACAGGCTTCAGGTAACGCTCTATGCTGAGAGCACTCATCTACCATGTTGTAGAAGGAGCTCTTTCGCCGCCCTCCGGGGCGGCGATTGCATTATATGTGGTTCTCATACCTCGCAGGCATTCAGCGATCTCAACCGCCCCATCCGTGAAATCCGCGTAATCCCGCAAATCCGTGATTCAGACACCGCCAGACCCGCGCAAGGAGTCGAACTGACAGTTCGCCTATCTGCTCTGAAGACGTCTGCGCCCAGAGCGGTATCTCATACTTCGACGGCGGTCTCGATCCAAAAGCGCTGGCTCGGATCAAGCGTCATCCGCTGCAGTGCCTCCGGCTGGGGACGCTGGAGATCCTCGTATGCTTCGATCAGTGCGGCCACCGCGTCCTCAACGTTGGCCAAGGCCTCGGAGATGGTGTCACCTTCGGTTACCAGCTCCGGCAGGACCGGGCAGGTGACGGTGTAGCCGCCTCCAGGTTGCGGTTCGAAAACCAATGGAAGCTTGTACGTCCCTTTGTCAGACATCAATCACTCCTTGAGATGCCGAGGCTGCACGGGGCAGCCAATGTTATGATGACTCGGCATCACCCAAGTATTGTACTGGCAACGCAGATCGTGACAAGAGTCTAGCGGGCCCGGTATCAGCCGGATGCACGTCCATCACGAGGTAACTCCCCATGCACCACTCCACCGCGCAACGTCTGTGCTTCGTTACGGAAGCGCAGACTGAGATCGAGTTGAACGAGCGCCAGGGCTCGGCGATCCGCACCGCGCTCCTCCACGCGCTCCGCGACCGCTTCTGCGTTCGCGCCGATGATGGTGGCCTGGACGCCGCGGGCAGCTCACGCCAGGACGCCAAGACACTGCGCCGCTACGCCGCTATGCCGCAACATCGCCCGCTCCACGACGTATATAGGTGTACAATAGCAACATCACATCAGAATGGAGCTAGACATGAGCAATAAGTGGGATCGACGCGATAGGAAACGCAACAAGGCCCGATACGGAATGCGCGTATCCGGTCGCAGCATCATCAGCATTCAGCAAGCTCTGGCAGAGAAGCGGCATAAGAAGGAGGGGGAGGACACGTCCACCGAACCCACCCCGCGGACGGCGGCTTCACTGTCAGAGTAGTTCCCCATCACGGCTGCGCCGGTCGGCAGCCCCTGCAGCAATCGCATCATCCCTTCCAGCAGAAAATCCCCATTCCAAGTAGCACTCTCTTTACCCAAGCACGCCTGCTGTGCTGCACCCGCTCGGCCATGGGTGGACACCTTCTGAGCTATGCCGGCACCCAGAAGTACCCTCTGACCTCTTTCGTCAACTCCTCAGACCACTACGTGAGACACACTCTGCCTCCGTGCCGCCAACCGTGATTCGGGCGTCGGCCCGAGAAACGCAGCGGAGCGTTTGGACATCTGTCTTGGGAAGACGTCCGCTCTGCCGGCTACCACGGGCGGCTCACAGACGCTGCTTACGCCCGCGCAGAGAGACCGGAGCCTATCCCGCTGCCTTTGACGGATCCGCCCACAGGTATATCATGGCCGAGCAGATCAACATCCCACCTTCAGAATGGAGGAACCATGTCAGACAAGGAACTCCCAGTGCCGGCGGAGACGTTGCCTGAGCGCCCGCCGCAGTCAAGCGCGGACCGCCCAACGAAGGCGAAGCTGCAGATGTACGTCGCAGCCATACCCGTCAACGTCGTATGGGGCGCCGTCGCACACTACGTGGGCATCGCCATCACATACCTCACCCTGGGGGTGTTCCTGCTCTACACCTTCGCTCAGCGGACGTGCGCGCTTGGGAAAATCGGGATGCTCATCGTCGCGGGCATCTTCGCGCTGCTCGCAGCCGTGGGCGTGCCCGTCGCTGCTGGCCGGGTGGGCGGCGGCATCGTGAGCCGCCTCTGTCAGCTGGGTCGCTGTCGCAGCGCCGGCGTCACCGGCAGGGCTGCGGTGGCGAATGGGATTGCCGTCTATGCCGGCCATCTGCTGGTCACCCTGATCACCGCCGGAAGACTCCAACCCCTGATCACGATCTACACCAGGAAACTGTCGGATGACCTCGCCATCCAGGTCACCCACGACAATCCGTGGTGGATTGCCGTCGTCATCGTCGTAGAGCTGCTGATGGTCATCGTCGGCGCCTACGTCGAGGCCGCCGGCAGCGCCGAGAATGCGACCGACCCCACCGACGAAGACCAAGCCCTCGCTTGACCTGATGACGGTCTCCGGCTCTGAGCACATTGGTAGGGCGCTCAATATCGCAGCCTGCGATCCACAGAATAGACTCACGCCAAGACGCTAGGCCGCTAAGCCGCTATTCCGCTACGAAAACTCCCCTGCAATGCACACGCAACGAATATGTCGCACATGTCGTGCCCTCAATACGTGTGTTGCTGGACTTGTGCTCATGATGTGTTGGGTGTATGCTATCAGAGGCGCGCGTCTAGTGTCGGAGCTCGCGCGAACTGGTGTTGGATTTCCCCGGAATACGTGCCCGCGCGTTGCGGTAGGTGCAACACGCCTGCGGTAGGGTGAGAGAAAATCACCCACCGGAGGCGCAGAATGGCATACTGGCGTAAGAAAGAGGCGGAGTTCGGGCTTATGGATACTCTGATCCGCCGGAACCCGGGCATACGGCCCGCCGGCATCGCGCGCCGGCTTCGTGTGGCCCGCTCCACCGTCACCCGACGGCTTCCCAGCCTGGAAGAGGCCGGCTATCCCCACAGCGAGGACCGCCGCCGCGGTCTGTGGCCTTTTCGTCGGCCAAGACAGGCGAATCGGCGCGGCTGTTGCGTGAGCCGGCCTTGCCGGCCGCCGCGATAGGGACGATCATACCAGGGGGAGGTCATATGTCAGATAGAGCACAACATAAGGCCAATCGCCTTCTGCAAATCGAGCAACTGCTGCTTGCCTACCCTGAGGGGTTGACGCAGGCTGAGCTGGCCCGACGTCTCAACGTGAACCGGTCCACCATCCACCGCGATCTGAAGGACATCGACCAGCACTTCGCTGTCTACGCCACCGGCGACGGGCGGATCGCCATCGACCGTGAGAGCTACCTGACCGACGTGCGCTTCACGCTTCACGAGGCGATGGCGGTTCATCTCGCCTCGCGGCTGATGGCGATGACCACCGACAAGCACAGTCCGAACGCGGCGTCGGCGTTGCGCAAACTGGCGACATCGCTGGAGGCACTGGCTCCCTTCATCAGCGATCACGTCCGCGCCTCAGCCGACGTGATGGACGCCGATGCCCAGCGACACGATCCCGTCCACCGGAAGGTCCTGGAAACGCTGACGCGCGCCTGGTCGCTGGGACGCAAGGTCCGGCTGACGCACCAGATGGCCGACAAGCGCATCTTCCCTTACACCTTCGCGCCCTACTACATCGAACCCTATCCCGCCGGGAGGACCAGCCACGTGATCGGATGGCGCCAGCCGCCCGGCGCGCTGCGCACCTTCAAGATCGAGCGCATACGTACGATCGATCTGCTGGATGAGAGCTACGTCATCCCCGACGACTTTGACCCGCGGGACAAGCTCCGGGACGCCTGGGGGATCTGGTACACCGATGATCCGCCCGTAGAGGTGCGCCTGCGCTTCCATCCCCGCGTCGCGCAGCGGGTGATGGAGACGCGGTGGCACGCCAGTGAGACCAAGGTCGTGGGCGACGATGGCTGGCTGGATTATCGTGCCAAGATCGCCGAGCCGCGTGAGATGCTCCCCTGGCTCAGAGGGTGGGGGGCGGATGTAGAGCTGGTGGGGCCGGAGGAGGTGAAGGAGATGCTGGTGCGGGATATCCGGCGAATGGTGCGGGTGTATGGGCTAGCAGGGGGTGATGAGGCCACCAATCCACACCTCGAGAGACTCTTGCGCTGTTGGGGAAAGACTCAGAGGGGCAATGATGCAGTCTTTCACCCGGCTTTGTACCATATGCTGGATGTCGGCAACGTGGCCCGTGCGCTGCTTGCCGATCAGGCAGGACCTCGCTGGCGGCGCGTGCTGGCGCGCGCGTTCGACACTGAGGTCGAGACGCTGGCCGATTGGCTGCCCTACTTCGTCGCTATGCACGATATCGGCAAACTGACGGCGGCTTTCCAGAAGCAGAACCGCCGCCAATATACCCGGCTCAAAGCCGAGGGCTTCGCCTTTGATGGCTGGAGTGGCGACCTCGACATGCACCATACCGTTCTTGGGCAAGTCTATCTTCAGGAAGAAGTTGCCAATCCGCCGTTTCCGGAAGCCTGGCGCGATCTCTGGCGTGATGCGGTAGGGGGGCACCACGGGACCTTCGGATCTCGGCAGATGCTGAAAACCGCACGCACACGTCTGGCGAACTACGAGCCGGCATCGTGGCGCGAAGTTCGCTTGCTGGCTGACGATTGGCTGCGCCGTCAA
>Ga0114918_10002969_pt1 | contig 15015 bp, 7 predicted proteins | sample LantaG_FD_87015 | JGI IMG/M metagenome (GOLD analysis project Ga0114918, IMG submission 87015) | Deep subsurface microbial communities from Baltic Sea to uncover new lineages of life (NeLLi) - Landsort_02402 metaG | ecosystem: Environmental > Aquatic > Marine > Oceanic > Sediment | place: Baltic...
CGGTGACACCAGCTTCGAAGACAACATCGCCTACAGCCCTCACCTGGCCGCTGGCGACAGCCTGCTCTGGGGCGCCCCCCAGCAAGCGCTCCACGAAGACCTGCTGAATATCGGGCAGACCGTACGCCCCGATGCCACCGAAAACAGCTCCGCGCTCACCGAAATCCTGCACCGCCACCACGACGTCGTCGTCGGCAACCCGCCCTTCATCACACCCAAAGATACTGCCCTCAACGCCACCTACCGCCAGCTCTACCGCACCACATACCGGCAGTACGCGCTGACTGTGCCGTTCATGGAACTGTTCTTCGGCCTCGCCCACCCCGCCGGCCAGGAACGCCCCGCCAGCTGGGTCGGACAAATCACCTCAAACTCGTTCATGAAGCGAGAGTTCGGCTCCAAGCTCATCGAGCAGTTCCTGCCGACCCTCGATTTGCGCACCATCATCGACACCTCGGGCGCCTACATCCCCGGACACGGCACCCCCACCGTCATCATCATTGGCCGAAACCAAAGCCCCACAACCGAAACCGTGCGCACGATCCTGGGTATCCGTGGCGAACCGGGACGACCAGACGACCCACAAAAGGGCCTTGTCTGGCGGTCGATTGTTGACCACATCACCGAAATCGGATTTGAGAACACCTACATCACCGTCGCCGACACCGGGCGCGTATCCCTTCGCACGCACCCCTGGAGCCTCTCAGGCGGCGGGGCTGTAAACGCCAGGAATCGAATCGAGCATTCCGGAGCAAGCAAGTTGGGTCAGTTGGTGTCAAGAATTGGCTTTCAAGCCATGAGCCATGCAGATGAGGAGTTCACTCGTCCGCCCAGTTGGACAACCCGAAACTCCTGCAACGAGCAACTCTGGCCTCCGCTTGGCATTGGGACCGATGTCCGCGACTATCGGGTCAGATTCCCTGAAAATACCTGGTTCCCATACCCGAACGGCACGCTCGACAGTTCATCGATAACTATACGAGAAGCGCTGCGCATATGGGCATTTCGGACGAATCTTGAGTCACGCGCAACCTTTGGTGGATTAACCTACAAATCATCAGGCAAGGTTTGGTACGAGTGGCATCAACTACCTCTTGACGAGGGTGCCTCAGCGCTTTCCATCACCTTCGCGTTTGTCGCCACGCACAACCATTTCGTGTTGGATCGAGGCGGGAAGGTGTTCAAGCAGTCGGCCCCGGTCATCAAGCTGCCTGCGAGCGCGTCGGTGGAGGATCACCTGAGGCTGCTGGGCACGTTGAACTCGTCGGTGGCTTGCTTCTGGCTCAAACAGAACAGCCAAAAGAAGGGTGGTGGCGGACACGGCGGTGGTTCAGCTGCGAACGTTTGGTCGCACACCTACGAGTTCACTGGAACGACGCTGCAGGATTTTCCACTGCCAGCACACACTCCTGCGGGGCGTCCGCAGACCCTGGACGATCTCGCCCAGCAGCTTGATCAGCAGGCGCCGACGGCCATCGCAGGCCGCATCGTGCCGACCCACGCCGCGCTGGACATCGCCCGCGACGAGTTCGATCGCCTGCGCGGTCTGATGATCGTCCAGCAAGAGGAACTCGACTGGGAGTACTACCGCATCTACGGGTTGCTCGACGAGGACCTCACCTATCCCGGTGATCTTCCCCCGATCGCCTCGTCAGAGCGGGCTTTCGCGATCGCGCTGGCCCGTCAGCTTCGTGACGGCCTCACGGAGACAATGTGGTTCACCCACCACAAGCACCAATTCATCCCACTCACCGAGATTCCCGCCCAGCTGCCTGCCGATTACCGCGATCTGGTGCAGCGTCGGTTGGATGCGATCGCGTCGAATCCGAACATCCGGTTGCTTGAGACGCCGGAGTTCAAGCGGCGTTGGGCGATGGAGTCGTGGGATGAGCAGGTGTCCGCGGCGTTGCGGGGGTGGTTGTTGGATCGGGTGGAGGACCGGGCGCTGTGGTTTGACCGGGACGGGCGCCCTTTGGTGCGCTCGGTGGCGCAGTTGGCCGACATTTTGGATCGTGATGAGGATTTCCGGTCGGTGTTGCGGCTGTGGGCTGGCGACCCGAACGTGGCTACTGGTTCCGCGTTGGCGAAATTGCTTGCTGATGAGGCGGTTCCGTTTCTGGCGGCCTACCGTTACAAGCCTGCCGGGCTGGACAAGCGGGCCGATTGGGAGCACACGTGGGCGTTGCAGCGTCGCGAGGACTGCGGGGAGAAACTCGATGCGCCGATCCCGGTGCCGCCGAAGTACAAGTCCACCGACTTCGCCAAGACCTCCTACTGGTCGCATCGCGGCAAGCTCGATGTGCCCAAGGAGCGGTTCATCGGTTACCCGCACGCAGGGCCCGACAGCGACGGCACCGACCTGTTGGGGTGGGCCGGCTGGGACCACGCCGAACAGGCACTGGCCCTGGCCGGGGTGATCAGCGCCCGCATCGACGAAGGCTGGGAAGCCCCCCGACTTGTCCCGCTGCTGGCCGGGCTGCACGAGCTCGCGCCGTGGGTGCGGCAGTGGCACAACCAGATCGACCCTGAGTACGGGGAATCCGTCGCCGACACCGTCGCCGATGAACTGACCGCACGGCTGGCCGAGTACCACCTGACCGTCACCGACCTCACCACCTGGCGGCCGGCCCCCGCCCCCACCCGCGGACGAAAGCGGAACACCTCATGAGCACCTTGCTACGCGATGTGATTGACATTCCCGAGCGCGTCGGGGCCGACGATTACGTGCTGCGGCTGACCGACAGCACCGGCGATGACGCCCACATCGGGCGCACCCTGGATCAGTACGTGCTCACCGGATCGCTGCGGGACAATTTCCTGGCCGCTGTGGACTTGGTGGCCGACGCGCTGAGTAAGGACACCTCGCGGGCGGCGTATCTGACCGGTTCGTTCGGCTCGGGTAAGAGCCACTTCATGGCGGTGCTTTTCGCGCTGCTGGGTAACCATCCGGCGATGCGCACCCAGAAGTTCGCCGACCTCACCGGCGGCTACGACGGGGCGTTGGCGGAGAAGAAGATCCTGCGACTGACCTACCACCTGCTGGGTGCGGACACTCTTGAGCAGGCGGTGCTGCGCGGCTACGTCGACCAGATCACCCGGCTTCACCCTGAGGCGGCACTGCCCGCGGTGCACCTGTCCGACACCCTGCTCACCGATGCGGAGAACCTGCGCGAGCGGATGGGCGACGAGGAGTTCCTGGCCGGGCTGGGCGGGGGGCCCGGCGGCGGCGACGGCTGGGGTGGGCTGCTCGCGGTGGGCTGGGACATGGCGCGTTACCGCGGCGCGCTGAGTGCCACCCCGGAGGCCCCTGAACGTCGGGAGTTGGTGTCGGCGTTGGCCAACAGTTACTTCACGTCGTTCACCGAGACCGCCGACTACGTCGACATGGACCGCGGGCTGGTGGTGATCTCCGAGCATGCCAAGGCCCTGGGCTATGACGCGGTGGCGCTGTTCCTCGACGAGTTGGTGTTGTGGCTGGCGTTCTCGGTGCGCAACACGGAGTTCTTCGCCCGCGAGTCGCAGAAGATCACCAAGCTGGTGGAGTCCTCGGGGCGGCAACGGGCCATCCCGTTGATCTCGTTTGTGTCGCGGCAGATGGACCTGCGCAAGTGGTTCGCTGACGCCGGGGCCTCCGGCGCCGAGCAGGACGCCCTGGACCGGGCCTTCCAGTACCAGCAGGGCCGCTTCCGCGAAATCGAGTTGGGTGATGACAACCTCGCCGAGGTCGCCGCCGCCCGGCTGCTCAAACCCAAAGACGACGCTGCGCGGATCCTGCTCGATACCGCGTTCGCCAACCTCAGCCGAAGCCCGGAGGTGTGGGAGGTGTTGCGCGACAGTCTCAATGTCGACGAGCGGCACCGCGGTGCTTCGGAGGCGGAGTTCCGTCTGACCTACCCGTTCTCCCCGGTGCTGGTCTCCACGCTGCGCAACCTGTCCTCGGTGATGCAGCGCGAACGCACTGCCCTGAAGGTGATGCAGCGCATGCTGGTTGACCGGCGCGACACTCTGACCATTGATGACCTGATCCCCGTCGGTGATGCATTCGACTACATCGTCGAAGGCGGTGAACCCATCGACGGGCACGCCGCGGTGATGTTCAAGGCCGCCCAGGAGTTGTACGGCAACAGGGTGTTGCCGGCGCTGTCGGACAAGCACGGCGTCACCGCTGATCAGTTGGCAGGCGATTCGGCGTCGGTTCCGGCGGGCTTCCGCGGGCAGGAACGGATCGCCAAAACACTTCTGTTGTCGGCGATCGCCCCCAACGTGCCCGCACTCAAGGACATCACCGCCCCGCGCCTGGCGGCGCTGAACCACGGGTCGATCAAGGCCCGCATTCCCGGCGGGGAGTCGCGCCAGACCCTGGCCGTGGTGCGGGACTGGGCGCAGAAAGACGTCCCGGAGATCAGCGTCTCCGAGGGCGCCAACCCGGTAATCCGGGTGCAGTTGGCCGACGTGGACTACCAGTCGATCCTGGACCGCATCCGCGGCGAGGACAACGCCGGCAAGCGCCGGGTCCTTCTTCGGCGCCTCATCCATCAGGCGCTCGGGATACCGCCGGGGCAGGACGACCTGGCCGGTGCGGCCACCCGCACGGTGATCTGGCGTGGGTCGCGCCGCGACGTCGACGTGGTGTTCGGCAACGTCCGAGACGCGGCGTCGCTGCCCGAGCAGTCCTTCGACAACCGGCCCGACACCTGGCGGATGGTGGTCGACTACCCGTTCGACGAGGACGGGTTCACCAGCGCCGACGACATCAACCGCCTCGACCGGTTGCTCAGCAGCGGCAACCGCAGCACCGTGGTGTGGCTGCCGCGGTTCTTCACCCAGTCCGCGATGGACGACCTGGCCCTGCTGGTCAAACTGGACTGGCTGTTCACCGGTTCGGGTGACCGGTGGATCGAGAACTCCGATCACCTCTCGGCCACCGACCGCGCCCAAGCGCGCGGCATCCTGGAGAACCTGCGCAGCGGAACCCTGACCAGCCTGGAAACCCTGCTCAAACAGGCCTACGGCATCGAGACGCCAGATGAGAAGCGAATCACCGCCGACTCCCTGCAATTCGATGTGTTGACCTCGCTGAGCCGCGAGTTCAACCCCCAACTTCCGCCGGCGGCCACCCTGGAGGACGCCTTCCTGCGGATCGTCGACCAGGCCTACTCGGCCAGCTTCCCCGCGCACCCGAAGTTCGAACCGGCCGCCGACGAGGTGACCGTCCGCAACTTCGAAACAGTTCGGGACTACATCGAGAAGGCCGCAACCCACCGCGAAGGCCGAGTCCCCAGCAACCCCGGCAACGACCGGAAAGTGTTGCGGCGCATCGCCGAACCGCTGCGGATCGGCAAGGCCACCGAAGACCACTACCTGTTCGGGGAGGACTCCTTCGCGTTCTGGGCCACCGAACTCGACCGCGCCGCCCAGGACAGCGGCCCGCTGACCGTGGGCACCCTGCACGCCCACATCAAGGCTTTGGGCCCGGCGTGGGGGCTGCGTTCTGAAGCCGCCGACCTGGTGATCAGCGCGTGGGCGCTGCTACGCAAGCGGGCCTGGTTTGAGGCCGGAACAGCCATCGGTGTGCCCGCGCTGGGTCGCCTGCGGCCCAACATCGAACTGCGCGCCGAGGAACTACCCGAGCAGCAGGCGTGGGACACCGCGCGCACCAACGCCGCCAAGCTTTTCGGCTACACCATCGCCCGCACCTACCTCACCGGCGCCAACGTGGCCGAATTCGCCGCCCAGGTAAGGGCGAAAGCGACCGAGAGCGTGGCCGAACTGGGATCGCTGAGCACCGAACTGGGCGAGGCCCACCACCGCCTGGGCACCGACGCCGGCCAGGACGACAGGCTTGCCGCGGCGCGGGCATTACGCGACTTCGTCGAAACCCTGCACCGCACCGCCGGCAACGTCGCGGTGATCGACGCCATGGCCACGGTGGACCTGCCCGTCGCAGCCGAAACCGCCGGGCAGATCCGCGCGGACGCCGCCCGCGACACCCGCGCGTTGCGCAACTTCCGATGGCAGATGGTGGAGAAGTTGCGCAGCGCCGCGCAACGTGGCGACGACAACGGTGACCGCGCCCGGGCCATCCAGCGCAGCCTGCGCGACGCGGTGGCCATACCCGGGCGCTCGCTGAACGACGAACTGGCCGCCGCGGAGAACACTTTGGTCGCCTGGCTGGTAGCCGACGACGGGACCACCCCACCCCCGCCGTCGGGTAAATCCACCCTGAACAGCGCCGCGGACCTCACCGCCCTGACCGCCGCCCTCAACGAGGCGATCACCAAGGACCACAAAACCATTCAGGTGCACTGGTGGGAGCAATGACCAGCCTGAGCGTCACCGAGCCGTTGATCCGCGCCCGGCTGCGCAAGGCCCACGACAAGCGCTACCAGGGCGGCGTGCTGGGGTTGCGGGCCAAACCGGTGTGGGACGGGGCCGGCTTCGACTACAACGGCACCCCGGTCACCGTCATCGGCTGCCCCTCGGTGCTGGCCATCTGGGAGGCCATCGACTCCCGCGACGACGACGGCTGGACGGTGGTACTCACCGATGTCGGCGACGACGACCTCGGCGACACCGTGCTGGCACACCTGCTCGACGGCCGACTCATCACCCCCGACCCGTGGGACGCACTGCGCGCCAACTTCTCCGCCTCCACCATCGAACCCGCCCTGTACCGCTGCGCTGATGATCGGGCGATCGCCGGCGGACTGCTGGGCGCGCTGTCGAGCGGTGGCTACACCCCCGCACCCGGCGGGGTGCTGACCCGCGATCACGCCATGTCGGCGGTGGCACGCGACGTCCTGGGGATCGTCAAAGGCCCCGAGGTGGAGATCGACACCCTGGCGATACTGGAGTGGAGTCGCTCCCAGCAGGCTGTTAACAGCCTGATCCGGTTGCGCGACGTCGCCGGCGATGAACTCAGCGACGCATTCGGGGCCTGGCTCGCCGGGCGCTCCGGGCGCCTGGCCCGCCCCATAACCGCACTGCTGAACGGCGAACGCATCGCAGACCTGGTGCCGCTAGGGGTCATCGCGGGCCTGTTCGCCACCCTCGACCCTGCGACCGCCGAAGCCCGCGGCACCTTCCTCGGCCACTACAGTCTGGCCGGGCTGACCGCCGAGGAACTGGCCGCCTGGTATGCCAACGCGCATGCGTTGGTGGCGCATTCCCTCACCGAGCCGCGCACCGTGCTCGACCGCGCCGCCACAGTGGTCAACCAACTGCGCCTCGGCGCGGCGGCGGCCTCCTCCGAACTGCTGCCACACGGTCTCGACGCGCGGCTGACCGCACTGGCCCGGGCGGTGCTCGACGCGCTGCCCCAGCCGCTGCCGGAGAACCTCACCGGCCCGCTGATCGGGGCCAGTGCCCTGGCACGCATCGAAACGCTCTGGAACATGGTCGAACAGCACTTCCTGGCCGCGACGTCGCTGACCCCGCAAGCGTTCAGCGGCGCGGTGCGCCTGCTGCGCTGGCTGGCCGACCCGGCGCCCGCCGCCACAGGCCTGGCCGGGGCCCTCGAAAGCTACGTCGGGGCCATCTCCTGGGCCGACACTGCGCTGGTGACCGCCCGGCGCGGCGCCGAGACCCCGATCGCCGCCGAGGCGTTGCGCGCCGTCATCGCCGCGGCCAACGGCCGGCGGTCTGTGATCGACCGACACTTCGCCGCCGCACTAGCCGATTCCCCCAAACCGGCCGTGCGCACCATCGAGAGGGTGCTGCCCGATCTGGTGATCCCGATCGCCAAGCAGACCCCGGTCTTGCTGCTGGTCCTCGACGGGCTGTCGTTGGCCGCGGCCAACGACCTCGTCATCGCCGCTCAGCGCGACGGGTGGATCGAGATATCGGCGGCCGCGGACTCCCGCCGCGCCGCAGCCCTGGCGGTGCTGCCCACCCTGACCCGGCGCAGCAGGTGCTCGCTGCTGTGCGGGGAACTGCGTGAGGGTGCTGACAACGTTGAGCGTTCCGGGTTCCTGTCGCTGATCCGCGACGCGCAACTGGAAGCCCCTCCGGGAGCACCTGATCCGATCTTTCACAAGCGGGCTCTGGACGCCATCCCCAGTGGCCTCAAGCGCGCCACTGATGTCGACAACGCCATCGCCGACACAGCCGGGCAAAAGTTGGTGGCCGCGGTCCTCAACTACGTCGATGACACCCTGCACCACACCGACCCCGGCGGCACCGACTGGAACCTCGACACCATCACCCACCTGCGGGCACTGCTGGCCGCGGCCCGCAACGCCGGACGCACCGTGGTCATCACCTCCGATCACGGCCATCTCATCGAGTACGGCACCAGCGCCAAGGCCGATCGCGCCAACACCTACGGCCAACGCGCCCACGGCGACTTCACCAACGTCGACCCGGACCGCGAAATCATCGTCGAAGGCACGCGCGTCCTGACCGAGAACCGGAAGGTGGTGCTCGCCGTCGACAACGACATCCGCTACGGGGCCCGCAACGCCGGCTACCACGGCGGCGGCACACCGGCCGAAGCTGTGGTGCCGGTGATCGTCTTGGTCACCGGGCAGGTGCCCGAGGGTGCGGTGCCGGTCGTGGGCGCCGAACCGTCGTGGTGGCACGCCTCGGCGGTCGAGGCCCCGCCCATCCCGGTGCACACCACCTCGCGCAAGAAACCGATCCAGCAGGAAAGCCTGTTCGACGACCGCCCAAGCGACCCGACATCAGCACTGCCCGACAAAGTCCTACGCACAACAATTTTCGACAGCCAGGTGAAGTTGGCCGGGCGGCTCGTCCTCAAACGCGAGCAGATCAGGAACCTGCTGGCCGCGCTGCTGGGAGCCCACGAGATCACCGTGGCGCGCGCCGCCACAGCCCTGGGTGTGGCCACTGCCAGCGCCAACGGAGCACTGATGCAGGCCAAACGGGTCCTGGACGTCGAGGGCTACGAAGTGCTGCTGGTCGAACGCGGCGTGGTCCGCCTCGACGTGGCCGCCCTCAAAGAGCAGTTCGGGGTTAGCGAATGACCTCGCCGGCATCGGCGCGGCGGCGCCGCGAAATCCTCGACGCCCTGCGGCGCGGCACCGTCCCGTCCAATGGGCTGGATCAGTTGGCTGTCGGGTTGGGACGCTTCGAAGCTGAACTGGACACTGAACTCGACGTCGTCGCCGGGGGAGGGGCGATGTTCAAGGCTGTTCGCGGTGAATACGGTTCGGGCAAAACGTTCTTCGCCCGCTGGCTGGGTGATCGTGCGATGAAGAAGGGCTTCGCCGTCGCCGAGGTGCAGATCAACGAAATCGACACCCCTCTGCACAAACTGGAAACTATCTACCGGCGCAGCATCGAGTCGCTGCGCACCGCATCCATCGCCCCCAGCGCGTTGCGGCCCATCCTGGATGCGTGGCTGTTCACCATCGAGGACGACGCTCGGCAACAGGGTGTCGAGGTGGACGTTCTGCTGGAGCGCCGACTGGCCGATGTGGCCGCGCGGGCCCCGGTTTTCCCGATGGCGATCCGCGCGTACCGCCGCTTCATCGCCGACGGCGACAACGACGGTGCCGACGCCCTGGTGGCGTGGCTGGGTGGGCAACCGCATGTGGCGGCCGCGGTCAAACGCAAAGCCGGCATCAAGGGCGACCTCGACCACTTCCTGGCACTGGGGTTCTTCCGCGGCCTGCTGGCGATTCTGGCAGATGCCGGCAACCCCGGCCTGCTGCTGGTGCTCGACGAGGTCGAGACCCTGCAAAGGGTCCGCAGCGACGCCCGAGCCAAGGCGCTCAACGCCCTTCGTCAACTCGTCGACGAGGTGCACGACGGGTACTTCCCCGGCTTGTATCTACTCATCACCGGAACCCCGGCGTTCTTCGAAGGGCGCCAAGGTATTGCGCTGCTGCCCCCGCTGGCCGACCGGTTACACACCGAGTTCGCCAAGGACCCGCGCTTCGACAACCCGCGCGCACCGCAGCTGCGTCTCCCGGGATTCGATCAGGACCGGCTGGTGGAACTCGGCATCCGCGTCCGCGACCTGTACGTCTCCGGACTCTCCGATGCGGAGCGGCTAACCGGTGTCGCCGACGATGCGTTCCTCAAGCGTTTCGCCGCCGCGGTGGCAGGGGAATTGGGCGGTCGCGTCGGGATCGCGCCGCGGCTGTTCCTGCGCAAGCTCGTCGACGTACTGGACAAGATCGAGCAGTTCCCCGACTTCGACCCGTACACCGACTACGAGGTCAAGATTGCGGCCTCGGAACTTTCTGATGCCGAACGCGCCGAGTTGACCGCAGGCGACGTCAACCTCGACCTCTGATGGATGCCTTCGACCGGCTCCATCCCGGCCTGCAGTACCACTTGGCGAACACGTTGCGCTGGAACGGGCTTCGCCCCACCCAGGCCGACGCGGTCGAGCCCATCCTCGCCGGCAGCGATGTGCTGGTGTTGGCGCCCACCGCCGGCGGCAAGACCGAAGCCGCGGTCTTCCCACTGTTGTCGCGGATGGCGGCCGAGGACTGGCAGGGCGTATCCGTGCTTTACGTCTGCCCGCTGCGAGCGCTGCTGAACAACCTGACACCCCGCATCGACGGCTACTGCCAATGGCTGGGCCGCACCGCCGCGGTGTGGCACGGCGACGTCGGACAGCCTCAACGTCAGCGGATCCTTCTCGATCGTCCGGACATCCTTTTGACCACACCGGAATCCCTGGAGGCGATGTTGGTCTCCACGAAGGTCGATCCGCGGGTGTTGTTCTCCGGGCTGCAGGCGATCGTCGTGGACGAGATCCACGCCTTCGCCGGAGACGACCGAGGCTGGCATCTCCTCGCCGTGCTGGAGCGGCTGTCCCGCATCGCCGGCCGTGATCTGCAACGCATCGGCCTGTCCGCCACCGTCGGCAACCCCGCTGAACTGTTGTCCTGGCTCCAGGGCGGCTTTCATACCCGGCCGCGCACAGTCGTCTCTCCCACTGCCTCCTCACCCGTCGCTCCCGATGTCACTGTCGACTTTGTGGGATCGGTGGCTAACGCCGCAACCGTCATTTCGTCCTTGCACCGCGGCGAGAAACGCCTGGTGTTCGTCGAGAGCCGCCGCCAGGCTGAAGAACTCGGTTCGGCGCTGCGGGAAGCGGGGATCGAGACCTACCTGTCCCACTCGTTGCTGTCCGCTTCGGAGCGACGCCGGTCCGAAGCGGCGTTCGCGGAGGCGCGCGACACCGTCATCGTCGCCACCTCCACGCTGGAATTGGGTATCGACGTCGGCGACCTCGACAGGGTCATCCAGATCGGCTCCACCCGAACCGTTGCCTCGTTCCTGCAGCGACTCGGCCGAACCGGCCGGCGCGGGGACACCACCCGCAACTGTCTGTTCCTCTGCATCGACGACGAGAGCGTTCTGCTGGCGGCTGGGATGCTCAAGCGATGGTCGGACGGCTGGGTGGAACCGATTGAGCCACCCGAGCATCCGCGTCACATCGTCGCCCAGCAGTTGATGGCGCTATGCCTGCAAGAACACCGCATCACCGCCTCAGCCCGCAACCAATGGTGGGGCGACCTTCCGGTATTCGATGACACCGCAGACCAGATCATGCAGCACCTCATCAACGAGGGCTTCTTCGAGGCCGACGGCCCGTTCCTGCACATCGGGCCCGAAGCAGAGCGGCGCTTCGGCCGCCGGTATTTCTCTGACCTCACCGCCGTCTTCACCGCGCCGCCGGAGTTCCTGGTCCTTGCCGGGCGCAGCGAGGTCGGCACCATCGGCACCGATCTGCTCACCGAGGAAGTCGCTGGACCTCGCGTGCTCCTGCTCGGGGGGAGGTCGTGGCAGGTGACCCACGTCGACTGGGATCGTCGACGTTGCTTCGTGGATCCTGTCGACGGCGGCGGTCAGGCCAAGTGGGCCGGGTGGAGTGGCGGCCTGTCCTACGACATCACCCGCGGGATGCGGGACGTCGTCCTCGGCCGGCTCCCGGCCGGTGTCGAGTTCACCGAGCGCGCAACCCGAACCCTTGCTGCCCTTCGCGCCAGCTACAGCGAGAACGCCGACCCCGGGCGGCTCATCGTGCGGTTGCCCGACGGGGCCGCGGGCCGCTGGTGGACCTGGGCCGGCACCGCGGCGAACCGTTCATTGCAAGCGTCGCTTCCCAAGCTGGTAGACCCGAGGCAGAAGATTGACGAAAAGTCGGTGCGGCTACTACCTGGGGTTAACGTCGCAGAGTTCGGTGATGCGGTGGCCGCCGTTGAGTGGCGTGATCCACTCGTAGATGCGAATGCTGTTCGTGGGCTGAAGTTTTCGGCGGCACTGCCGCTGGAGTTAGCGGTCGCTACCCTGGGTGCCCGGATTGGGGATGCCGCGAACGCCCGATCCGTGCTTTCCGAGGAGCGTTCTTTGGCTCGCGGTGACTGACTGATGGAAGGAGAACGAGGTGCTCTACCCAGTTGACGGCGAGACCGAGAGGCTGACGGAGCCAAAAAGTGAGACAGTTCAGCGACCTTGGATTCGACTCGCGCAAAGATCTGCAACCGCTCCTTCGTAAATACCCAGAAGCCCTCGGCGAGGACTTACTCATCATCGCGGAGGAGTTCCACCACTCGGCGTCAGTCTTTACTCGCAGGCCACGCCGTCATCGCCGTCGAGGCCGCTGCGGTATCCCGGCTGGCCGACATACAACGGCGCAGCGCCAGCAGCCCTGGCCGCCTTGCAGTTCCGGTAGTACGCCCCGGCGTCCGGCACTGGTGCACTCGGGGCGGGTTGCGGTGCGCCGATCGGCGTCGATTCGGTGTCACCGTGGCATGGCGGTCCCCAGAATCCGCGCCCTGCAGCCTTCGCTTCTTGTTCCGCGCCTGCGATCTCCGCGTACTTCTGGACCGGGTTGTTGTCGTAGATATAGGCGCGAGCGGTGCCCGCCCGGGCGGCCTCGACGGAGTAGTTCCAGCTGTCGCCCTTGACCAGGTAGGCCAGCGTGCGCCCGTAGCGGTCCGTTCTGTCTTGTGTGGGGTCGGCGAGGAAGGCGACCCGCTGTCCGAGGAGGGTGTCCTGAGCGAACTGGGTGGCCTGTGGTCCCCAGCAGCCGATCGTGTAGCCGGGCTTCTTGGTTTCTGGTGTGTCGAGGATGCGGATGCGGAGGCGGCCACGGATGTCGTCGCGGATGTCGATGGTGTCACCGTCAACGACCTTGAGGACCATGGCGGTCGTCTCGATGGGATCAGCCACGACCGTGGGCGGGGAGATGAATGCTGCGATGGCGATGAGCACTGCGATTCCTGCTGCAGTGATGCGGGCTACCGCCGTCCGTGATCGCATTGTTCTGGCTGACCTCCCTCGGTTCACCAACTACCGTAGGCCGCGTTCAGAACTTCGATCAGCGGGGAGCACCATGGCGGCCAAGTTCGAGATTTTCTCCGACAAGAGTGGCGAGTATAGGTTCCACCTCAAGGCTGGCAACGGAGAGATCATCGCCGCCAGCCAGGGCTACGAGTCCAAAGCCAGCGCCAAGAACGGGATTGAGTCGATCAAGAAGAACGCCGCCGCCGCCGACGTCGTCGACCTCACTGAGTAGGGGCTTACGACTCGCAGGCGATGCCGTCACATGGGGCTGCGGGTGCACTCCGCAGCTCCAAGATCAAGCATTTGCTCGGGCATCACATGATCCGACTGCCCGTAGTTTCCAACTGCAATGGCATTGCCGCGTACCTCCGGCCAACGCTGGCGTACTGCTCGGTGCCATCAACATCCGCTACCAAGCAGAGACGCTCACCCGCATGTGGATCCGCTGGCGCGAAGCGCTCATTTAGAGATTACTACGTGCCAGCACGGTTGTGCAGTACTGACGAAACAACGAGCGATAGTCGACACCGGATAGCGGGTTTCAACTTGGGGGAGAGTGCTTTTCACTGGATGGGGGAGCTGCATTGCGCAGTTCCGTGGATAGCAATGCGGATAGCAACGGCACTCATTCCGTGGTTGTTTGTCGCTGTACGTGGGTATCCGGATAGTTGGTCTGAACCGCCCAAACAGTATGCCGATGAACACCCACGGTCATCGAGAATGACACTGGGGGTCAAGTGGTCGCAGGTTCAAATCATGCCGGGAGCACCATCTGACCAGCGCAGATACAAACCCGCACAAGATACGCGCAACTGGGTCTCTCTCCGCTCGGCTCCAACCGATTGGAGCCACACCCATGAACACCAACCACGACGGCGGCCTGACCTTCGCGCAGGCCGCGCAACGCCTCGGCTGCGACGTGAACCTCATCCGCCGCTGGGTGCGCGCCGAGCAGGTTCCGGTCATTCGCGACGGCCGGCGGGTGCGGATCCCAGCGGAGTGGGTCGCGCAGCAACCCGATGCCCGCCACGCCCTGTGAGCAGCCGCCGGCCACCCCTGGCCGGAGATACCATGACTGAACCGGCGTGCTGGTGACGCGCACCGTCAGGGCCGTTGTCCTAGTGGCGATCTCGACAGCCACCGTCACCGCCAAAATCCGCAGCGCGCGGCCAACAAACAAGGCGAGGACTTCCCTACCGATGACCCGGCACCATCGGCTTACTCAGTCATACATAGACGGGTCCAATGCAGCCCCTGGCGCCGTGAACCCGTACCTCGGCGAGGGCGTTGAGATGCCCCTATCGGGGTGGGCAGCCTACTTGTGGTGGCGGGGGCATCAAGCCCGCCTCGATCCCGCAACCTGCCGCCGGCGGCGCAGCCCACCATGGCGACCGCGGCCAGGGCGGCAACAGCGCCGGCGGTGATGCAGGATCATGATGCTTCTTCGTTCTGTCTGTTGACTATTTCGTGATGTCAACTGTAGTTCTATCGCTGCCTATCGAGGCTGACCGATTCGGGGCTACCCAGCCACCCCGGCCGCACCGCTTGTTGAGCATCTCTCTGGATGACGATGAACCCGGGGGTGTTCGTCATCGGGGTTGCCGATGAGTTTTCTGATTGGTTCAGTTCGTCTGCACCATCACTGTGCAGAGGAAGGCGTACCCCGAGATGTCGGGGCCAGGGCGACGCTGGGTGCTCGTCGCGGTGACGGTGCGCCCGGTCATCGGCATCGACGGTGACGGCGAC
>Ga0114918_10002970_pt1 | contig 15014 bp, 13 predicted proteins | sample LantaG_FD_87015 | JGI IMG/M metagenome (GOLD analysis project Ga0114918, IMG submission 87015) | Deep subsurface microbial communities from Baltic Sea to uncover new lineages of life (NeLLi) - Landsort_02402 metaG | ecosystem: Environmental > Aquatic > Marine > Oceanic > Sediment | place...
CGCAGGTTCTCTTTTTTCAAACCTAAATTTATGTACCAGTTGAATCGAGCATCTTTCCAGTGCTCGAACCATTTTTCATCAGTGCCGGGCTCGCAGAAAAACTCAAGCTCAGCCTGCTCAAATTCCCGCGTACGGAAAATAAAAGCCTTGGTGGTTACCTCATTGCGGAAGCTTTTGCCAATCTGGGCGATGCCAAATGGTATCTTGACGCGGGTGGTATCGAGCACATTTCGAAAGTTGGCAAAGATTCCCTGCGCAGTTTCCGGGCGAAGCTGCAGCGTCATCGAATCGTCAACGTTGGCACCCATTTGTGTTTCGAACATAAGCTTAAACGGCATCGGCTCGGTGAATCGCCCGACCGTGCCGCAGGCCGGACACACTTTATTGCTTAAATCCCGGGCGGCTGCCTGGGCTAGCTCAAGGGAGATATGCTCGGTGTGCTCGCCGGCCTGCTCCGTGACCTTTTCCTTCAGGTGGTCGACTCTCGTTCTGACATTGCACTTTTTGCACTCGGCTATCAGGTCGGCGAATTTGTCAGCGTGGCCGCTGGACTTCCAGACCAATGGGTGCATAAGGATGCTGCAATCCAGGCCTACGACGTCGTCGCGCATCTGAACAACCGTTTTCCACCAGGCGTTTTTAACGTTGTTTTTTAACTCGACGCCGAGCGGGCCATAGTCGTAGCAACTCGCTAAGCCGCCGTAGATTTCGCTGGACTGAAAGATAAAGCCCCTTCGCCGGCACAGGCTTACGATATCATCAAGCTTTGTAATTTTAGCCATAGTCAAATTCCTCAGTAATCTCATTTTCAACGCAGAGATAGTAAACAGCATTATATAAAGAAAGAAAACGATTACAAGAACCGAAAGTTAATTCGGCTGTGCAGTCGGTCGGCTGGAGAAATGCTTTGACTTGCTTTTGTTTATGACTAATAATTCTCCCTATGCATATTATAAATACTCTGCTGCCGGTGTTCTTGATAATTGCTCTGGGAGCTCTTCTGAGAAAGACAAAGTTTGTCTCTGCCGAATTTGTTGCCGGCCTGAACCGGCTTGTGTTCTGGATAGGCCTGCCGTGCCTTTTGTTCTACAAAGTCGCTACCGCAGGGTATGACTACCGACTCGCAGGCAGGACCTGTCTTGTTATGATTATAGGGATGCTAAGCTGTACTATAGTGGCATACATAGTTGCATTTATTATTCGTATCCCGCCCAGAGCAGTCGGCACATTCGTTCAGGGTACGTTCCGGGGCAACCTCTACTATGTTGGATTAGCTCTGATAATATACAGCTTTGCCGGTGCTGATTCCAAAATGTCAGCCCAGATGGAAAACGTCGCAATACTTGTAATGGCCCTGCTGGTTCCCGTCTATAACATAGGAAGCATTATTGTATTACTTGCCAGCCAGCACAAGCTCGACCGTTACGTTCCGCTCAAAATCACCCGCCAGGTAATTACAAATCCTTTATTTTTGGCGTGTGCAGCAGGAGTTATCTATTCACAAATTTTTCCGCCTCTTCCGCTGGTCATCACTCGAGCCTTGAGCGCTGTCGGCCAAGTATCTCTACCGCTGGCACTTATTGGTATCGGTGCCGTTCTGGCTCAAAGTAAGATTGCCGGCTGCGGTATACCTGCCCTTACCGCTTCGATAATCAAAATAGGCGTATCGCCGATTGCCGGCTTTTGGGCGGCTCACTTAATCGGTCTTGGCGCCGGTGAAACAAGAATAGTGCTATTATTTTTGGCCTGTCCAACAGCCGTTACGTCCTATGTCATTGCCGAACAGCTCGGCGGTGATGAGAAGCTTTCCGCTGCAATAATCGTCGTCAGCACAATCCTTTCGATATTCTCACTAAGCGTCGTCATCGGCCTATTTTGATTCCCGGCTGAATAGTTAAGAGCTAAGAAACAGTATTCTCAATCGGTACAAATCACATCACTGGTGGTAATACCGCATCGCTTCGGGAATCAGTTTTTTGATATTTTTAATTCTGGTTGCATCGGCCGGGTGCGTACTCAGTATCTCAAGAGGCTGGGCTTTGTCTTTTTTTGAGGCTGCCATTCTCTCCCAGAAGGTAACCGCCTCGTTCGGGTTGTAGCCTGCCATCGCCATAAATATCAGGCCTAAATGGTCAGCCTCTTTTTCATGTACCCTGCTGTAGGGAAGCAGCACACCCACCTCAGTTCCTATGCCGTAGGATTTCATAAACAGGTTCTTGGTTTGCTCGGGGTATTTTGTCAGGGCCCGCGACAGGGCCATTCCTCCCATTTCCACAATAAGGCCGTGTGTCATCCTTTCAGCGCCGTGTCTGCCGATAGCGTGGGCGATTTCATGGCCCATCACGACGGCCAGGCCTGCTTCGTTCTGAGTGATAGGTATTAAGCCGGTATATACGACTACCTTGCCGCCGGGCATGCACCAGGCATTTACGCTAGGGTCTTCGATGAGGTTGAATTCCCACTGGTATCCCTTTATTCGGCCTGACAGGTCATTTTCGGCGCAGTATTGCTCCACAGCCTTTTGAATTCTGGCTCCGACATCTTTGACCATTTGACGCTGGCCGGCATTAGCACTTAGCTTGTTCTGCGAGATGAACTCATCGTATTGCTGGAAGCTCATCGAGTGCATAACCACATCGGGCACGAGATTGAACTGTTTCCTGCCGCTAATCGCCACCTGCGAACAGGAGGACTGCAACAATAAAAAAGCACTTAGAACAATAAGTTTTGGGATAAGAGGTGTTCTCATGGCCGGTCTCCTTAATCTTGGTTTAAGATTATATACGCATTTAAACAGCCGGTCCTGCCCTTTGCAAGTTTTTTCTTATCACGAATCAACCGGGCCTTTGAACGGGATTTTGGTTTGATGAGAACTGTGGTTCTGAGGTAAATGATTAGGCAATCTTTACACCGGCTGCATTGTACTTGTACACCACCACCTTAGTCGTAGCTTAGACGTAGTTGACCGTTGCGACTTTAGCTTTACGATTCGGAAGGTTATTTCGACTCTCCCCAATTCAGTTTGGATAACTCTTTTAGCCCGACAAATTTAATCGTGCCATCATTGAGTAATACTGTAGCTCCCTCCTTCCCTCGTCTTTTCACCTCATTTGTAGTACTGAGAATCTCCTTACCACCAGACTGATTCCAACCTCCTTTTGTGCTGAACAGCAAGACAACGGTCCCTAGAGAATTGGGCTTCACATTGTTATTGATAGCAAAATGTGACCACCTGAGCCGATATGAGTAATGTGTAATGCCCTCGCGATCCGTGTATTGATTAAACATAATTGCTTTGACAGGGAAAACCGGTTTATCGTTCGGATCATTTGTATCATAGAAAAAAGGTTCGCCCGCCCAATGGCAAAAAAACTTTTCATCATCTACTCCGGTATGTTCTACCAGTAAATCGCACCATTGGGTAGAGGTCGGGTATCTCCCATCATAATGTTCCGAATATTGACGAAGCGCCTTATACAAACTTTCCAAATTATCATGATATCTAAGGATATCCGTGCGGGAACTTACGCTATTCAAAAGAAACCAAGCAATAAAAATGACCGCTAAAATCAAAATGGTTACAAACAATTCGCCTTTTGTGAGCATTTTGCCTCTCATGGTCGAATCTCTCCAAATAGAATATATCTCCAGGGCCATTGCCATGGCCATGGACTTATGTTACCCCAACCGAATTCTCCAAGACTCACCGCAGATGGCGTGTTATTTGGAGTGCAACTGTTATAGTGGCAGCGAACAACCTCTCCACTACTAAAGTCCAGGATAGCTCTTTTTGCCGTAGCTTGGGTCTTACTTTTCTTCAATTTCATTTTTTATTTGATTGAGCAGATTAACCACTTCGATTGGTTTTAGTCAATCAGTATCAGCCCATAATAGTTTGGGCACTGTCGGGTTGTTCGAACGACTTCTATGGGAAAGCCGACTTTTTTAACTGTTGAAAAGACATCGATTCCACAGGCCTCCATTGATGGCCGGGCACGCTCAGGATAGCGGCACTCCTGCTCATCTACGGGACAGCTTTTGCAAAAATAGCAGGGCCCGGCGCCAAGGCCAAAGGCCTTCCAGTAGCCGGCAAGAAAAATATCGCGCTCGAGCTCAGCGACTATCGCCTTTACCTCAGCCTCCGGCTCGCAGTGTATCAATACCGCCCGGCGGTAATCATCGAGGACCTCACGCATCTGCTGCGGTGTCGGTGTAAACGGCGGACAGACGAGGCACTGGCCGAAACAGCCGCATCCAAACTGACACTTCAGCCGAACCCAACCGGCTGTTTCCACCTCTGATGGAGAGATTATACAGGCGTCTACAACGCCGGATTTGCGCTTTGCAAGCTCGCATAACCGGGCGTTGGATAGTTTTGCCTTTTTTGTCGAAGTCTTTATCGCTTTACGTTTCACTGATTTCCTTTTTTATTTGATTTAACAGATTTATCGCTTCAATCGGCGTTAGATTGTTTATATCGGTTGATGACAGCTTATCAAGGACGGATTTGTGTTTTTGGACGAAGAGGCTGTCTTTATCCGGCTCCTTTGTTTTGTGTTTTGAAAGGTGCTCGCCGGTAGCCTCTTTCGCAAAGGTATTCTCTAATTCTTCGAGAATCTCCTTCGAACGTTCGAGGATGGATTTCGGCACGCCAGCCAGTTTCGCCACGTGGATGCCGTAAGATTTATCTGTTCCGCCGGGCAGGATTTTGTGCAAAAAGACTACTTCGTCCATCCATTCGCGGACGGCGACATTGCAGTTCTTAACATTCGTAAAAAGCTCGGCTAATTCGGTCAGCTCGTGATAATGAGTAGCAAAAAGCGTTCGGCATTTTAGTTTGTTTGCGATATGCTCGGTAATCGCCCAGGCCAAAGACAGACCATCGTAAGTGCTTGTGCCCCGGCCGACCTCGTCCAGAATTACCAGTGATTTTTCGGTTGCATTGTTGATGATGTTTGCAGTCTCAGTCATCTCGACCATAAACGTCGATTGGCCGCGAACCAATTCATCGGAAGCACCAACGCGAGTAAAGATTCTGTCGACCAGGCCAATCTCGGCAGTTTCAGCGGGGATGAAGGAGCCGGCTTGGGCCATAAGGACCAAAAGGGCGGTCTGTCTTATGTATGTACTCTTGCCGGACATATTCGGGCCTGTGATAACAAGTACATCACCGGCTTTGTCGCCAAGCTCAATATCATTGGGCACAAACTCTGGGCCAAGCGTTTCAGCAAGAACAGGGTGTTTTCCTTCGTTTATGGCAAGCTCGCCGCCGCCGGTAATTTTCGGACGGCTGTAGTTGCGGCGCTTCGCCAGATACGATAAGCCGCTAAGACAATCACACCGGGCAACGGTGTCGGCGAGGTCTTGCAATCGGCTGACATATTGGGCAGCGGAAGCGCGGAGCTGCTCAAAAAGCTGCTGCTCCAACTCGAGGGCCTTTTCCTCAGCGCCGAGGGCCTTGGTTTCGTACTCTTTCAGCTCGTCGGTGATGTAGCGTTCGGCGTTTTTGATTGTCTGCTTGCGGACATAGTGGTCCGGCACTTTGTGGGCTGACGAATGTCCCACTTCGATATAGTAGCCGAAGACTTTGTTGTAGCCTATTTTCAGATTGCCGATGCCGGTCTGCTCGATTTGGGTCTTCTGATAGTTGCGCAGCCAGGTTCGGCCGTCCTTCGAAACCGAGCGCAAGGCATCGAGCTCTTCACTAAAGCCGGTCCTTATCACGCCGCCGTCGCGAAGGTGAGTGGGACTCGCCGGCTCAATTGCTGATTCAAGCAAATCAGCTAATTCATCCATACTGTCGCATTTTTGAGCCAGCTGCAAAAGTAAATCTGCGCCGAATCCGCCTATGGCGGACCGCAGCTGTGGTATCTGTCGTAACGTCCCCACCAGAGCAAGCAGGTCTCTCGGCGTTGCGCGAAAAGTGCTGATACGAGCAGCGATTCTTTCGGTATCAGCTATTTGTGAAAGCAGTTTGCGGATTTCAGCCAGCTTTGTGTCGCTGTCCTTTAATTCTTCGACTGCGTCCTGGCGCAATTCAATAGCCCCGAGGTCACAAAGAGGCATACAGAGCCAGTTTCGCAGCATTCTGCCGCCCATACCGGTCAGTGTTTCATCGAGGCAATCGAGGAGCGAGCCTTTTTTGCTTTCTGTTCGAATGGTTCGCAGGATTTCCAGACCCTGTAGCGAAGTCTGGTCAATCTCCAGGAATCTTTTGCGGTCGATTTTTTTCAGACTCTGGATATGACCGAGTGTCGTCTTTTGTGTTTCGTTTAGATATTCGATGACAGCACCGGCTGGAGCAACAAGACCGTCATCGCCGTCTTTGATGCCAAAGCCTTCCAGTGTTGCTGTGCCGAAATGCTTCAGCAGACGCTGTCTTGCCTGATAAGGGTCGAAATACCACGCTGGCCGCTCGGTTACGATAGCTCTGGTCAGCTGGGTGATATCGGTGGCGAGTTTTTTGGTCTCAGCCTCGAACAGCTCGCCGCGTCTGTCAGCGAGCAGGCACTCGGCCGGCGAGAGTCTCAAAAGCTCGTCGAGCAGCTTTTTTTCCGGAACCTGCTGGACGAAAAAGTGGCCGGTGGAAATATCGACCCAGCTAATCGCGGCATCAGACTTTGTCCCCAGGCTCAGGGCACAGAGGAAATTATCTTTTTTCGCGTCCAGGAGCATATCGTCGGTTAGTGTGCCGGGCGTGACGATTCGCACGATGTCGCGTTTGACAACGCCTTTTGCAGTCTTTGGGTCCTCGACCTGCTCGCAGACGGCGACCTTGTAGCCGGCCTGCAGCATCTTTTTGAGGTATCCGTCAACGGCGTGGTACGGCACGCCGGCTAAAGGGATGGGATTATCACCTTTGCTTCGGCTGGTAAGGGTCAGGCCACAGACGCGAGAGCATATCCCGGCATCTTCGTAAAAAGTCTCGTAAAAATCCCCCATGCGGAAAAACAATATGCAGTCCGGATATTTCTGCTTGAAGCGAGAAAATTGCTTCATTGCGGGCGTCAGCTTTTCATTAGGGCCCTTAGTCATTACGAAGCATCCACCCTTTCCTGCTCATCCAACTTTTGTCTATCCTATACCACTTCGGATCATCGGGTAGTTATATCATATTTTTGCCTTTTCCGCTACGGGGCCAAAATATGATATAATGAAAATCGTCAGGAAACCTATTATTCGGGAGACCAAAGTTATGAAAACCACTATCACAATAAGCGCAGGAATATTGCTGTTCGTCTCGGCCCTTTACTGCTCAGCCGCAACTGATACAAACCAGAGCCCCGTTGAGGCAGAAGATAAAGCTATGCAAACTTCCCAACAAACTGACAGGTCAAGCAAAAGATTGGATTTCGTCAAAATGGTGGATTTCTACCTCAACGACGGAACCTTTGTTTCCGGCAAAGTGATTTCGGAAGACAGAAACAAAATCATTGTCGAAGAAGTGCAAGAAGGCGGGATGGCGGCCTCGGTCTATGGCAAAAGAGAAATTAATTCGAGGACGCTGCATACAAAAGGCATGCTCGAGTACAAATACTATTCGGACCTTGCCGAACACTTTTCCGCCAGGACCTGGGATTTCCAAAACGACCCCGACGATTTTATACAGGCAATACGGTGCTACGAGAAAGCCAAGGAATTACTGGCAAATACCGAAAGGCAGGATACCGAAACCAACCAGATAAACGAAAAAATGAAACAACTTCAGGCAGACAGGGAGGTTTGGACAAGAGAAGCCGAATCCCGAGCCAAACTAAAAAAGCTGGAGTTTGAGGCCACTTTTGAAAAAAGGCTCAAAGACCTTGAAAGCAAACTCAATACAGCCAGCCAGCAGCTTGATAAAAGTATGCAAAAGGTTGACGAGACAGTGGCGGCTGTACAAGATAACTACCAAAGACTCGAAACGAACATTTCGAGAATAAATGAAGACATAACTCAGCAGCTAAGAAACCTGGAGGGCCGAATCACAGACAACGAAAGATTGATTGACCGCAGATGGTGGACTCCACGATACTATTACCGCTCCAGAACCGGAAGCTCTGAGCTCGAAGGGGGGGAGTAGTTTTTAACGGTCAAAAACCCAAAGAAAGCGGTTCAAAAAGTTAGTGCAATTCCTTTTGCTTTTTCTGTGGCCTCTGCTTTCTGCTTTTGAGCAACTTCGGGACCTTCAGCGAGAGTCGGTTCAACAACAACCGAGCGGATATTATCTAATCCCACAAAAGCAAGTATCAACTCCAAATACTTTTTTTGAAAGTCGAAAGCTTCCTGTTGGGAGCCAGCCGGGTATTTTCCGCCGCGTGCGTAAACAACGAAAACAGGTTTATTCTTCACCAAGCCGATGTAATTTCCCTTCTCATCCATTGAAAATGTTAGACCCGGCTGGACAGTGATATCGATATACTGCTTCAGACGGTAAGGAATAGAAAAATTCCACATTGGCACAGCCATCACGTACCTATCTGCGCTCTTGAATTCATCGATAACCGCGACCACCTTTTCCCACGCTGCCTTTTCCTCCGCGCTGTGCGGCTTGCTATGCATTATATTATATTTGCCCGAGGCCGCCAAAAAATCAAACTCGGGTAGCTTGCCCTCGAAAAGGTCCAGCACTTTCACTTCATCTTTGGGATGTGCCTTTTTATATGCCTCTACAAACGCATCCGCCACAGTTGTCGAGTAAGACAATTTGCCCATCGGTGACGCTTTGATATATAGAAGTCTGCTCATAATTTTATCCTCCGCAGAATTTAGACTTTTAACAAAAAATCACTTTGTTTTTATTGCCTCTTTAACCTCAGTTAAAAAAGCTGTAATTTCGCAAAGCGTTTTTTCTTTGTTGTGCAGATTATCTTCTATCAACTGTACCAGTTTTGAGCCGATTATCACACCGTCGGCTCCCGCTGACGCAATTGTTGCCGCGTGCTCGGCTTTGCTGATTCCAAAGCCTACGCAGACAGGAACACTTGTGAGTTTTTTCAGCTTTCCGACCAGTCCTTCGACCATATCGGAAAGTTTTTCTCTGCTGCCTGTAACGCCCAAAAGCGAGACCATATAAATAAAGCCGGTCGTCTTCGAGGCTATCAATTTCATTCTCTCGGTCTCGGTGTTCGGAGTTACCATAAAAACAGTATCAACCCCTGCCGCAGCCGCGGGTGTGGTAATTTCGTCGGCGTCGTCAATGCTCAAATCAGCAATTAAAACGCTGTTGACACCCGCCTGGTGGAAATCCTTGAAAAATTTTTCCGTACCATACTGATAAACCAAATTGTAATACATCAATAGTCCAATAGGAATGTCTTTGTAATCCTTGATATTGGCGATAAACTCCAGTGCCTTTGCGACATTCATACCGCTGTTCCTTGCGCGAACATCAGCCTTTTGAATCGTGGGCCCATCTGCTATCGGGTCGGAGAACGGTATACCCAACTCCAGAATGTCGGCCCCGGCGTCGATAGCTGCTTTTATAATCGCAAGGCCGGTCTCAAAGTCAGGGTCGCCGACTACAAAAAACGGTATTAACGCCGCTATTTTCGCCTCTGCCAATTTGGAAAAAACCTGCTTGTATGTTTTCATCATTCAAATCCTTATTACGAAGGTCGGCGTTTTTCGACAATTGAGACGTCCTTGTCACCCCGGCCGGAAAGATTTACAACCGCAACAGTCTCAGCATCCAGCTTACCTTTTTGGCTCATCAGGTATGCCAATGCGTGTGCGCTTTCCAGGGCCGGCAAGATACCCTCGCTTTTGGTAAGCAGCTCAAACGCATCAAGCACCTCGGCGTCCTCGGCTGCGACATATTCAGCTCTGCCTGTATCCTTCAGCAGACAGTGCTCGGGCCCGACAGCAGGGTAATCCAGCCCCGCGCTTACCGACTCGGTCTCGTAAACCTGGCCTTCCTTGTCCTGCAGCAGGTAGGCCCTTGCGCCGTGCAGGATACCGACCCGTCCGGCCACCAGTGTCGCAGCGTGTTTTCCACTACTTAAGCTCCTGCCGCCTGCCTCGACGCCGATTAGTTTCACATCCTTATCATCCATAAAGCCAGAAAAGATACCCAGTGCATTACTGCCTCCGCCAACACAGGCGACGACCATACTGGGGAGTTTGCCGATTTGTTCAAGGCACTGACTTCTTGTCTCTTTGCCGATACAGCTCTGAAAATGTTTTACTATCGTAGGGTATGGATGCGGCCCGCACGTTGAGCCGAAAAGGTAGAATGTATCGGTAACGTGAGCCGTCCAGTAACGAAGGGCGTCATTGATGGCGTCCTTTAAGGTACCCGTTCCGCCTTCGACCGGCACAACTTCCGCCCCGCACAGCCTCATCTTGTGGACGTTGACACTTTGCCGCTCGATGTCAACTGTGCCCATAAAGATTTTCGTCTCCATACCAAACAAAGCACCAATCATCGCTGTTGCCAGGCCGTGCTGGCCGGCGCCGGTCTCGGCAATGAGTTTCGCCTTGCCCATATATTTGGCTAAGAGACCCTGTCCAAGGGTATTATTAACCTTGTGTGCTCCGCCGTGCAGAAGGTCCTCACGCTTTAAGTACACCTTAAAGCCGACATGGTCGCTGAACCTTTTCGCGAAATAAAGCGGGCTAGGCCTGCCAGCGTAATCTTTCGAAAGCTGCGCAAGCTCAGCTACAAATCGCTTGTCTTTATAAAAGCGGTAAAACGCCTCTTCCAGTTCTTCCAGTGGCGGTATCAGAACTTCCGGCACATAGAAGCCGCCATAATCTCCGAATCTGCCTTTATATTTCATATCTCATACCTGCCTATATGTTTTGTGTCTTGGTTACCCTCTTAAGCGTTGTATATTTTTAAACAGTTTTTTCATTTTCCTATGGTCTTTTTTGCCGGGCCTTGCCTCAATGCCGCTGCAGACATCAATCCCGTAAACTCCTAATTCAATCGCGGCTGCCACATTATCGGGATTTATTCCACCAGCCAAAAAAATACGCTTGTTGATATGCCCGATTATATTCCAGTCAAACGTCAATCCTGTGCCGCCGTATTTTTCCGGGTCGAAAGCGTCTAACAAAACGGCATCGGTGAAAAAACTCTCTGCCCTCTCAATATCTTCCTGGTCCTTTACGCGGATTGCTTTCATTGTTCTTACATTAATAGAAAGCAGCGATTCGCAGAATTCAGGGCTTTCATCACCATGCAACTGCACCCAATCTAAGTTGCACTCGCTGATCGCTTCTTTAATCTGGTCGAGTGAAGCATTCACAAATACCCCGGCGACATGAATGAATGCCGGCAGCTTATTGATTATTTGTGCTGCTTGTTCCAGCGTTATGAACCTCGGACTCTTAGGATAAAAATTAAAACCCAATAAGTCCGCACCTAAATCCACCGCAGCGGCAGCATCCAGGTAGTTCGTAAGGCCGCAAATTTTAACCTTTACTATCAGCATATGTGTTGCTCGCTGCGGTCCCGTAGCCCTAACTGTTTGAAACTTCGATTAACTTCTCCAGACAAGCTTGTGCCTTGCCGTTGCTGACTGAGGCCTCTGCCAGTTTAATTGCCGATTCAAAATCGTCCGCTAAATCGCCGACGATTATGGCGGCAGCGGCATTTAGAACAACAATATCTTTGCAGGCTCCGGCCTCTTTGCCGCTCATTATGCCCCTTAACACATTCGCACTTGATTTGGCATCAGTAACTTTAAGTTCTTCCACCGTCGTCGGTTTCATACCCAAATCTTCCGGGTTTAGCTTTTTGCTTATAATCCGGCCGTCTTTCAGCTCTGCGATTTTTGTAACCGCTGCTGTACTTATTTCGTCCAGCCCCTCGCTGTGTACAACCATTGCATATTGCGTGCCCAAAAGTTTAAGCGCCTCAGCTATTGGCTGCATCAGATTTTCATCCGCCACACCTAATACCTGCCTCGTCGTACCGGCGGGATTCGCCAGAGGCCCAAGTATGTTAAAAACCGTTCTAAAGCCGAGACCCTTTCGTACAGGCTGGACATACTTCATTGCCGGATGAAACATCGGCGCAAACATAAATCCGATATGTGCCTGCTTTATACATTCTGCCACAACCTCATGCCCAGTATCTATTTTGACGCCCAGTTCCTCGAGCACATCTGCCGAGCCGCAGCCGCTCGTTATCCCGCGATTACCATGCTTTGCCACATAAACACCCGCGCCCGCTGCCACTATCGCCGCAGCCGTCGAGACATTACAGGTTTTAATGGCACCGCCGCCTGTTCCGCAGGTGTCAACCAGATTATCAACGTCGACCTTTACACGGACGGCGTGCTGACGCAGTGATTTGGCAAGTCCCGCAAGCTCAGCCGACGTTGCGCCTTTGGCCCGCATCGCTGTAAGAAATGCAGCAATCTGTACCTCGCTGACCTGGCCCTCGAAGATAACGTCCAGCAGACTCGTCGCCTGCTCAAAGCTCAAATCCTCGCCCTGTAACAAAGGCTTGATGTATTCGGTTATCATTACCATCCCAAGTTCCTCACCTCTTGCGTCTTTCGACTGCGATTACCAAAACATTTTCAATTATCTTCCCGCCCGCAGGAGTCAAAATGCTTTCCGGATGAAACTGCACGCCGTATATCGGAAGCTCTTTGTGCTCAACACCCATATTGATGCCTTCAAACTCAGCCGTCTGTTTTAAGCAGTCCGGAAGTTCCAGCGTGTAGAGACAAAGACTATGATAGCGTCCTGCCTGCAGCGGATTTTCCACGCCGACAAATATACCTTTTTCATTGTGTGTTACTCGTGAAGGCTTGCCGTGCATCGGCTCAGGGGCATGGCCGACTTTACCACCGAAATACTGTGCTATTACCTGATGGCCGAGGCAGACACCGAATATCGGCAGTTTATCCTTGAAATAATCCACTGCTGAAAGTGAGACACCGGCCGTATCCGGCGTGCCAGGCCCCGGTGAAATCACAAGAAGGTCGGGATTAAACTCATCGGCAACTGCCCGAAGCTGCTCAAGTGCCGTGTCGGCGCGATAAACCATCGCCTGGCAATTACGCTTACAAAAATCATCGACAAGATTATACGTAAACGAATCAAAGTTATCGATGAACAAAACTTTTCTATTCCTTTCTTCCATAAGATTCAGCCCCTAATATCAGGCCCCTTGAACAGCCCGCAGACAGGACCTTGCCTTGTGCTCGGTTTCTTCAAATTCCGTCTTTGGAACACTGTCGTGAACGATGCCCGCGCCGACTCGAATGTAAGCTGTGTGGTCCTTTACCTGCAGACTTCTTATTGTGATACAACTGTCGAATTGCCCGTCTACGGTCAGATAGCAAACAGCTCCGCCGTAGTAACCGCGTTTTGTCTTTTCGAACTGACGAATTATTTTCATTGCTTCAATCTTCGGTGCTCCGGTAAGCGTTCCCATATTCATCGTCGCAAGATACGCGCTCAATGCATCGAGGTCTGCTGCGAGCGTACCTTTGACGTTACTTACCAGATGCTGAACCGATGCGTATTTTTCAACTGTTAAGAGCTCCGTAACAACCCTGCTGCCCGGCTCAGCCACGCGGGCAACATCATTCCGGGCCAAATCAACTAACATTATATGCTCAGCCAACTCTTTATGGTCGAGCTTCAGTTCAGCTTCATATCTAAAATCGGTGTCGGCGTCGATTTTATCGCCAACTTTGCCTCTCGGCTTTGTGCCGGCAATAGGCCTGATTTCCACATTGCGGGTTTTGCCGCCACTGACACGCAGATTCAACTCCGGGCTGGTGCCAATCAATATCGTACTGGGCGTATTGAGATAAAACATATACGGCGAAGGGTTAAGCACTCTCAGCCGCTTATAGACATCCAATGGCTCATCCGGGCAGGGCTCGGTCTTCGTTCTGCTCAAGACCACCTGAAGAATATCACCGTCGAGAATGTGCTCCTTGGCCTTTCGAACCATCTTTTCATATTCGGCCTGGCTGGTATCCGTCGAAGCGGGGGGGGTAGGCCCCGTATATTTCTGTCCTTTTGGTGTGTCGGAGCCCGCGATATTCCGATAGTAGTCGAAGCATTGCTGCGCCTCGTCGATTATATTCTGGCGGTCGCCGTCTGTTAGCATCACATTGACGACCACATAACCTTTTTTGTGCGCGTGGTCGACCAGAAAGATATTGTCGGCGAAGTAAAGCTCGTAATCGGGATTGCCTAAAAGGTCTTCGCCGCTGGGCGGCAGCTTTTCAAACTGGTCTATGAAATCATAGCTTATAGCCCCCAGCAGTCCGCAGGTTACGCGGAACGGTTTACTCGCCAGCTTAAAGGCAAATGCCACCGCACGAAGGACATCCATTTGATTTATGCTCGTCAAACGGGTCTGCTCATCGACCAGCTTCTTAATTTGTTTAATTCGCCCGCTGATTTGTTCTGAGCCGAATTCCACCGATTCGCAAAAGCTGAATCTATCCTTATCAGTGGATAAATATTCAAGCATTCGCCTGCCGGTACTGCTCAAGGCCTGAATGGAAAATTCCGTGCCGGTGCCGGTAAGATAAAGGGCGGGTCTGGCTGTGCCGAAACTAAGCGCGTTTTCCGCCAGGTAGTCGCTTGCCTCCAGCAGGCAGCAGTTCTTAGCTCGGCCGTAGTCGCTCAGCCTGGCAAAAAAATCCACCGGCTCATCAATATCAATCTCCTTGACTATCGGCACGATTTGTCCTGCCTTTGCGTCAATTATTATTTGTCTGTAATCGTCCATCTTTCCTTCCTTTAACTGCAATTTTTAGCCGCAAACGGCCAAAAATACAAATAAAAAACAGCCTGTCTTTCCGACAGGCTGCTTTTTTCAAAAATCTGACTATTTTATATATGGCAAATCACCGCAAAGCCTGCCGGGTTTATCCCACAGGCCACCACCAGTTAGCCCCGTTAGAAACCGTATATTGCGTAAAAGAATACGGTAACAGAACTTTTCTAACGGGGTTAGCGGTATTTTTACGGTTGATTCGCCTCATAGTAACCATATTTAACCAAATCCCCCAGAATCCGTCAAGAAAAAAACACAACCCTCGGTAAAAAAA